>Ga0209184_1001507_pt1 | contig 14845 bp, 14 predicted proteins | sample EN8Hudsemesocosm_2_FD_184627 | JGI IMG/M metagenome (GOLD analysis project Ga0209184, IMG submission 184627) | Methane-oxidizing microbial communities from mesocosms in the Hudson Canyon - EN8C Hudson Canyon (SPAdes) (version 2) | ecosystem: Environmental > Aquatic > Marine > Cold seeps | place... | reverse complement strand
GGTTGGTGGTTGGTGTATTCGTGAGCCAGAGTGGGGGAAAAGAAAGCCTGTTAACGCCAGATAAGAAAGAACCCTAAGAGAATCAATCTCTTAGGGTTCTTAATTTGGACGGCGGGAATCGAACCTGTCTAAGGGTATGACTATGTAAACCTAAGTATGATAAACACTGGGTTTGGCCATCGGGTGGATATACTTAGTCATACCTGATATTACGAAAGTGGGGGAAAAAGTGGGGGTAATTCAATATGCGAATCATGAGATTGAAAGAAGTAACGGAAAAGACAGGTCTGGCAAAATCGACAATTTATAACCTGATATCTCAGGGTAAATTTCCAAAGCAGATTGAGTTAGGAGCAAGGTCTGTTGGTTGGGTTGATACTGAAATTGAAGAGTGGTTGTTAGCGAAGATAGAACTTCGTGATATAGGGAAGTGATTTTACTTGTAGTGGATAACTTTGTTTATCCGCTACATTTGAATAATTCTGGTGGTGTATATCGTGTGGTTGTTTACTGCCCGACAGAAGATATTAAAGTTTTACACTAGTTATTAGTTCTGATTCCAGTCCCAAAATTGTTAGCCTTACGCACAGATTTTTTTTAAACTAATTTCCGAAAAAATGTTTATCTTTCAATAGACTTCTATCCTTTTCTTCCTATTGAAAAATAGATTTATGCAGTATCCACTTAACATTGAAAATTCGGATCTGTCTAATAAATCATAATATTCATTTCAGAAGAAAATTTATGCTGACAAAAAAGAAATCATCTATAGAAAAAAATATTAATTTGGTGGGCTTTAAAGAGCGAACTGAGTATGAACTTAAATATTTGCGTAATTATGTTGTAGATATAAGTGAGGCGATATCCGAAAAAGGTGAAACTTTGGAGGGTAATATGATTTCTGATATTGATAGCAGGCCAGATGATGAAGAAATGTTAGTCGATTTATTTCATAAAGAAATTTCGAAGCTAAAGAGCTACTTTTATCATTCATCAATAGTGCTTGTTTACACCCTGCTAGAAAGTTCTCTTTCTCACCTAAGCGCTGAAATAAAAAACTGTACTAATAGCAAATTGATGCTGCAAGATTTGAATGATAAGAACATCATTAGAAAATCAATCAGGTACATTGAATTAACTTGTGATGTTGATCTTAAGAAAGAAAAGAAGCTTTATGATCGTGTTTGTGAATATCAACAGTTGAGAAATCAAATTGTACATCAAAACTCTCGTGTAAAAGGCAACTGTCCAAACGAATTAGCGAAGAATGCTAAAGCTCTTGAGGTAACTTTTTCCGGCATTGAAATAAATAAAGAATCATGGGATTTTCATATTATGGATAATAATTTGATTAAAGAGTTAATTGACGTTGTTGAGCGATTCGTAGGCATTGCAATAAGCCAAGTTGAAACTCAGGTTTTTATAGTTGAAACATGAATATAACAAGTTTGCCTAAACATACGAATTAGTTAGGTTTTGTTTGTTTATAGACAACTATCTTTTGCTGATTAGTAAAGCGTTAGTATTGCAGAATACCAAGTCAACCAGTAACGAATATTTAAAGAGAAGAGTTATGGATAACCTTAAAGTACTTTTAGAAAATTGCTATGGAATATCTTTTTTAGATGAAATATTTGATTTATCAAATGATGGAAAAAAAGCTAAAGCCTATGCAATATACGCCCCTAATGGGTTAATGAAAACTTCATTTACTAGAACTTTTGAAGCGTTATCAAAAGGCCAGCTACCCAAGGAAGAGCGTTTCAATCGACAACCTACTTGTATCGTAGAGGTCGATAATGAAGAAATTAAAAGGGAACAAATTTATGTCCTTAAGTCTGAAATAGACATAAGTTCTGATAATGAAGCTGTAACTAATATACTTATTAATGAAGATAGTAAGTCTAAATATGATTCACTGATATCTAACCACAATAAATTGAAAATCAAATTAACAACATCGCTCCAAAAAAAATCTAAACTTAAAAAGGGCGATGTCGAACAAATACTGATAAGCGACTTTGAAGAAACTGACTTTGTAAAGTCCATAGAGCTGGCAAAAAAGGTTGTTATTAACGATGATTTTGAGAATTTTATATACAGCGAAATTTTTGATCCTAAAGCTCTGATGATATTAGAAAGTCCAGAGTTTTTATCGAAATCTAATGAGTTTAATCAGCGTTATCAAGAATTATTCAATCAAGCAGGCTCTATTTACAGTAGAGGTATTTTTAATCCTGTTAAAGCTGATACTTCTTTTACCACTTTAAATAAACAAGGTTATTTTGAAGGAGGGCATAAGGTTCATCTTCAAGGTGATAGCTCATCAATTAATTACGAAGAACTCCAAGAAAAGTTGAGAATTGTTCATGAATCAATCGACAGTGATGAAGAGTTAAAAAAACTAAGAGTCAATTTAGCTAAAAATGCACAAACTCAAGCGCTAATTACATTACTAGAAAATATATCGGCAACGGAAATTGATTTCCTTTTGCATCAAGTAAAACCTGAAAATCAAACAGATTTCAAAAAGAATTTGTGGGCTTATTACATACAGAATAATTCTGATACTGATGCTTTTTTAGAAGCTTTTAAAGACAGTCAGGCAGAGTTGCAACAAATAGAGTTAGACGCAGCTACAGAGGCTCCGAGTTGGTCTAGAGCAATAGATCTTTTTAATAATCGTTTTGTCGATATGCCTTTTACTTTATCTCTTTTTAATCAAGTAGAAGCGGCATTAGGAAAGGAAAAGGCTGAATTAAAATTTACATTTAAAGACGGTGATGATTGTATATCTTGCACTAGAAGTGAAATCAAATCGCTTAGTCAGGGTGAGATGCGTGCTCTGTATCTACTTAACTTTATATTTGAAGTGGAAGATAGAAAGAGAAAATCCACTAAAACTCTTTTCATTATCGACGATGTTGCTGATTCTTTCGACTATAAAAATAAGCATGCTATCGTGCAATACCTAGAGGATATTTCTGAAATAAATGTTTTTTCTCAATTAATCCTAACGCATAACTTTGATTTCTTTAGAACCCTAGCCAGTAACTTTGTACATCGTGAAAGGTGTTTGATGGCTAACCGAACAGCCGAAGGTATAAAGCTATCGAAAGCTGAAGGTATAAAAAACTACTTCATTGGAAAGTGGAAAAAAAATATTTTAAATAGCGACTTCATACTTTGTGCAACCGTACCTTTTACAAGAAATTTAATTGAGTATACAAAAGGGGAGAAAGATCCAGATTACTTAAAGCTTACTAGTTTATTACATTGGAAGGAGAATACAGCTCAGATTACAATAGGCGAATATTACGAGATATATAATCGTATATTTGGCACAACATACCCAACACACAATACTAATTCATTCAAAGAATTGCTTTTTACTAAAGCGAATGAAATTAAGGATAGAGATAATCATGATGGACTCAACCTAGAGGATAAAGTTCTTTTATCAATTGTAATTCGAATGAAATCTGAAATATTTCTTATAGAAGAAATGCGAAAAATAAAAAATGATGACGCATATTGGTGTCAATCTATGAACCAATTTGGAGCTTTAATAAAGGCGTATGTGAGTGAGCTGCCAAGTAGTAATGCAATTAAAAGTCTTGAAAAAGTTAGTATCACCGTTAGTTCTAATATACACCTTAACTCTTTCATGTATGAACCAATTTTAGATCTAACAATTGAACATTTAATTTCTTTGTATACTGAGATATTAGCTTTGGAGCCTGCTATAGGCATAGTAGAAGAGAGCGAAACAACTCTTCAGCAAGAAGGCTTGGTAGCTACTCAATTAACCCTACAAGGAGTTTAAATGGCAAATATATCTCAAGTTCGTGGTGCTCTCCTTGAAGAGGCTATTTTATTCTTACTTGAAAAGGTTGGATATGAAACGATTAACCAAAATACATCTATTCTTGATGATAGTTTAAGAGCTGGCAGTTCAGGATTAGACGTAAGAGGGCGAGGAGCTTGGCATCAAATAGATGCATTGGCTTCTTTTAGGTCATCGCCAGCGTTTATGTATCCATTGCGGTTAATGGTTGAGGCTAAATGCTATCAAGCTAGTCGCCCAGTAGGTATCGAAGTTGCTAGAAATTCAGTAGGGGTTCTTAAAGATATCTCGGAAAATTATTTCACGATGCATAGTCGGGGTGGTATTTCTTCTCAAGCTCCTAGATTCAATTATCACGCCGCAATATTTTCCACTTCAGGTTACACATCTGGCGCTACAGCATATGCCGTAGCGCACCAAATATTCTTAATTCAATACGAAAATGTGCCTGTTATTCAGCCTTTAATAGACGCTATTATGGCTTTCAATGACAACTGTATAACTAATTATGGTAAAAGGGCTATTTCAGAAGTCAGAGAAATATACAGAAATGTTCTTAATGAAAGAACTTATCCAGTTTCGACACCTAGGTATGTAACAGAAGAAGGCCGTGAAATGATCGAATCTTCTATTATAGATGCTGCCAGTAGTATTCATGGATCGTATTTTGGAATGTTACAAGGACGATGGCCTTTACATCTTTTAACCTCAACAGAGTTACCAGCAGTTGCTTTTTCTTCGGATACAGTACAGTGCAGAGTTACTGGGTATGAAAGTGGGAATTGGAAGTTTACCCCGTCAAATACATTAAGAGAAAGCGAGGGGTGGTTTGAACTACAGTTTAGTTTACCAGAGGATATTGCCGCTATGGTGAGAGATAATTTTAGTGATAGAGAGGCTGTTGCAAACATTAAACAGCAACACTTTTCCTATATTGATTTATCAGGAATTATTGGGGGTATAAGACGTAATATCCGCCTTGAACTTGATCGTGAATGGATTTCGAATTATCTCGAATCTATAAATGAAGTACGTAACTAATGAGTTAATTAATCGGAAAATAATAATGAGGGTCGAGGTAGAATTTTATTGGGCTTAATATGTACTATTTGATTCTTAACAGAAGTTGAATTTTAAGTTCTGTTAAGCCGATAAGTCGATGTTCAAAACAGATTTAAAGGGTTAGAGCTGTTTGATTTAAATGCAGTAAAGGGCTTTGACCCCCTTACAATTTTCATGCTGTATTTAATGCGGAGTAATTCACTGTACCTGTCATTTAAGGGGTACTAAATGCTTAAAATCGTGGTGATATGTTACACCAATTAAGTGTCTTGATTGAACAAATAGCAAGAGTGCGAATCATTCATTACGATCAGTAATAATGTTTTGTATTGGTCTTAATCGTGAAACCACTATATAAACTCATGATGACTTTGAGCTGTAGAGTTGTTTAGACTTGGTAGTTGAACCCTGCTTAATTGATAAACACTTAGCTGTAGAAGAATTTTTATCTGAGTAAGGTTTGTCTTCTGATGATTGTTTTTTAATACTTCATAGAAGGCATAGCCTGTATTAGTTGCTTGAAGATGTGGTTTTATGAGGCAAGTAATTGAAAGATAGAAAATTAATATGATGTAGTAGATCGTGTATCTTATTAATTTTGTTCAGATTTCAATCCTTTTTACAGATGACTTTGTTAGATATGCTGATATAGTTGGTGAATTATTTGCTGATTTATATTACTCAGTCGGTTATTTATTCAATTTGTAAAAGAATAGGTTAGCGTAAATATTTGTTATTTAAGTAGGGGGGTGTAGGTTGAGTTTTAAAAGGACATTGGAAGAGTTAAAGAAAAAGGCAGTACTTCATTGGTCTAAAGAATTGATGGCATCGGCAGGCGGTGAATCAATACTTGATGGTTTGCTGGGTACTCAAGATGAGTTTTTGTCTGTTCTAAAAGTAGCCTCTTTAAGGCCTTTGTCATGGGAGACCATCCTTAATGAATCGGCCTCTTTGTCATTACCGCTATTTACGAAGCATCTAATGATTCTTTGTGATTTAGGGGGGGAAACTCTAAATAAATTAACTCCATTAGAGCAATATTTTCCCAACCAGAAATTGCAGATTCCTTGGGGGGGCAAGGTAGAGGAGTATGCCTTTCAGGAAATACATAGAACAAAATCTTTAACAAATGACAGGTTGAAATTAACCCATAAAACTATATTTCGTAACAACTATTCAAAGCCATTGTTGACCGACCTTGTTATGATTCTTTTGTATGGATATATAGATGTTAATGATTTATTACCTAATGATTATCGTGAAAAGTGTTCGATAGGCTCTATGTTAGGTGAGCCTGAGTTAATCGATAAGTATGTCAAAGAAAACTATGTAAGGGTAAGCTCGCAATTGAAAGGTGCGACTGCAAACTCATTAGGTCACTTTGCTCAGGAGTATGTACTTGGTTTACTCAAAAAGTTTTTACCAGATGATTGGAGTGTTGTAGCAGAGACCTCACTAACGGGAGTGACTCATAACGAGGGTGGGAATGACACTAATTTTGATTTAGTTGCGCTATCACCCAAGGGGATTGAGTTCGGTATAGAGGTGAGTTTCCAAGTTACAACAAACAGTACAATTGAAAGGAAAGCTAGAGAGTCTTCTGCTGTGCTGGAAAGGGTGCATAAGCAAGGACATTTTGTGTGCTATGTGCTCGATGGAGCGGGAAATATCAATATTCGAAAAAATGCTGTAAATACTATCTGTAGCAATAGTGATTGCACGGTAGCTCTTTCGGAAGAAGAGATAGAGCACCTTTCCAAATTCTTAGTAGTGAATGGATAAACGGAGGGAGTAAGTACATCTCCCCCTATAATAATATAGGGTGTTACCCTATATTATTATATATTTTATTGGCAAAGGTTGAAGAGTGTTATTAGAACTAAATTTCAATGTTATGCTTGATGAAGTCTAAGAGTACAGTCTTGACTACAGGAACTGAAACGCCGTTTCCCATTTGCTTGTATACAGCTTTATCATCGTCCAATAATTTGTATGAGTCTGGGTAACCTTGTAATCGTGCGCATTCTCGAGGTGTGATTCTTCTAGGTTTGTTATTTTGTACAATCCCTAATCTATTACAGTCTGATGCGGTTAAAGTAATAGAAATTCCTTCTGGATCAAGAAATTTAAATGCTTCAAAAGACATATTACCTGCAACTGGGTTATATTTTTGGTTATTGCAGCTAAGGTAACCATTTTTTATTAAGCGTTTAGTAACTTGATTAAAATCGTCAGCATGATAGAAGGTTTTGATCTGTTCTTCAGTTAAACTCTTTCCATCTTGATGAGTGCCAAAAACCTTTTTTCTTCTGTTGGCTATTAAAAGATTCATAAATTCAATCTCAGAAGGAGTGCAATCGCCCTTAAGTCCAAGCTCCCAAGAATGGATAGATTTCCCCCCCCTATAATCTATTAATCTATACCCATGGAGTTGCTCGAAATTATTGCCTACCACCTTCGATAATTGGGATTTGAAGGTTTCACTGCAATCATATTTCTCATCGGGATTGTCTAACAAAATATCTTTGATTATTTTTGGTCTGGATAAGTTATCTATAAGGCCTAGTTGGGATTCTGAGAGCTGACTGTGTCTAAATTTATGTGTATCGGCAGCGCCTAAATTGCTGTTTAGAGTTAAGTGTATCTCTTGGTCTAAGATACCTAGGATATAAATCCTTACTCTGTTTTGAGGGACATCATAATTACTAGAGTTTAGTAGAAGATGATCTACTTTGTAACCGAGGGACTCAAGAGACGTTTTTATTGTTTGGAAAGTGCGGCCTTTATCATGACTGGTAAGGCCTCTTACATTCTCTAATAAAAAGTACTTAGGTTTTTTCTTTTTTAGTAGTCTTTCAATGTCGAAAAATAATGTGCCTCTGGTATCGGCAAAGCCTTTCTGCTTGCCTGCATATGAGAAGGATTGGCAAGGAAATCCTGCTAGCATCATATCAAAGTCTGGTACATCGGTGACTTTGGTTATATCTGATAACGGATTTTCACCGAAATTTAATTCATAGCTTGCAGAAGCTTTTTTATCTATTTCGGAGCTGAAAACACATTTCGTTTCAATATCAAACTCGGAACATGCTTGTTCAAAAGCTAATCGAATGCCGCCAGTGCCAGCAAATAAATCAATAAATCTAATCATTTGTACCTTAAAGGAATTATCATTTTCATGTGTTTGGCTTAATAGCTGGAGTCTAACATTTAGACTCCAAGCATTCTCATTTTTTTGTTAACTTTATAATAAATAAGATGAGTTATGTTTTATGCGTTAATTTTGTTAGTTGTCAAAGCTCAGGCTTATATTTGAGGTATTGTTAATACAAGTTTATTGATTTAAAGTTATAGGTAATTTCTTATAACTGAATTGGTTGAATAATCATAATGGTGAAACTTGCTACCTACAATAAGCTTCCTCCAAGGCCTGAATATATTAATAAAATTATTGTAGTCCTTTCTAAATATACTGAATTAAGGCCGATTGACATTGAACGGAAAACCAAGCTCACAAAAACACAAGTGATGTGTAGTCTTGATCAATTGCTTGAAGAGGGTAAAATTGTTGCTTCAACAACAAAGCCTAAAACATATAGTCTGTCTTAGCTAATATGAGTAAGCTATTAATTACTAAAGTTGATTTCTCACTATTGTTTTAAATAAAATTCACGACTTGGCTTGTGGTGAGCTGAGTACCGTATAAAGGACAAAAAAATTCCGGATTATATGCTGCTTAATATGTATCATCAAAAGTTATTGTGAGCTGTTTAAGTTAATAGAAGGTTGAATTAAACCGATTCGCGGTGGCTTTTTTATTCTTCACCAATCTGCAAACTCTTCATTAAACGCGCACACTTATTCCTAGTCAATCTCGGCTGATTGCAATAGGAGATAAGTCATGACCCCTCTACGTGAGAAAATGATTGACATGACAACGGTCAAGAACCTTTCGCCACTAACGCAAAAAAGTTATTTGTGTAGTGTCTATTAATTGACTAAATACTGACACTTATTACCAGATCAACATGGTCAGGGTGAGATATCAGCGATATTTAATTTATTTGATGAAGGAAAAACCTCGTTGCTAATAGTTACCGACTGCAATTGAATGGCATACTGATTACCTTCTGAATTACCTTGCTTATAGGCAACTTTAAAAAATTCATGGGCTAAAGGAAAATTGTACAAAATTTTATTTTACGAAAGGATTTACATTCGAAGGTTCCAAAGCCATCCGTAATTTCTAAGCTTTTTTGACGAAATTCGACGTTGGTTAGGGTTTCGAAGCTCTGCGCGTGTGCTCGATCGCTTTGTCACAAAAACCAAGGAGTGACTGGTTTGTGTTAAAATGGTGTTTAATGGTGACCTATTGAGACTATCTGAGACCGATTGAGGTAGAAGTTTATTGGATTTAACTACTTGATTAGTAGAGGTATTAGCCGGTCTAGAGGGGGGTAGGTGGAATACTCTTATTTTTCCTCCTTCTTCGCTTTCTTCTCCCTTTTTTATTTTTGCCACCAACGGGTGAATATTTCTTTGATTTGACCTTCACGTGATCCACCCCTAATGCCGACTCAAATTTATCTGATACTTTCTTCGCTTCTGAACGAGCACGATCTGGCATAATATTATCAAGACCTTCTGCTACCTCTTTTGCGTTTTGATCAATTTCAAGTTGATCTGCACCGAAAAAAACTGATTTTAGGTATTTCTCTAACTTCAAGCTAAATGATTTGAATGCCTCCAGAATAGCTTTCGACAACTCGCTATTCATCGCTTCTAGCTTGTCTAAGCGACTTTGAGCAGCTTGAATCTTAGATTCCAGTACTTTGGATTCTTTATCCATCAACTCATGTTTATGACGAATGTAATCATCCTTCTCCAAATGTTCTCGTTTTGTATGGTCTTTCGATTTTCCTCGATCGAATCCCATTTTTTTAAAACGTTTAGCGATCATATCTTGTAAATAAGACCAGTCTTCTCGTTTCAAATTTCGCAACGGCTGAATACCTAGCTTAAAGTTGTAATTGAAAAACTCGACATGAGCATGATAATTACGACTTTTCAGGTTATTGTTTTTATCAACATACCCCTCGTCTAGATGGAACTCGAATCCAAGAGGTTCGAAACCATATTTCTGCTTGATGTCTTGCTGCCATTCGCGAATGCACTGTGTTGCTGCTGCTTCGAACCATTTAAATCCTTTTTTTGAGATAAGGTTATCGACTTGAGCTTGTGAGAGGATCACGACAGCATCAATTAGCGTGTTCGAGTTTTTTTGGAATTTCCTACCCTTCTTTAACTCAGCCTGTTTCTTTATGGCTGCATACTTAATTGAAAGTTTAGTATCACCAAAGTTTGAATACTGAATATGTTCTTCAGGCAGAACGTTCTTATTTACTGCAAATTCACGCTCTACATGCCCAATTACAGCTGAGATATTTGAGTCTTTATAGTACTTTGCGTTTACTGCACAAAATTTATTGTTTTTATTAACCATACAAAAAAACTTACTGTTTTTTTTTAGGAAATCAATAGCAGTGCGAAGCACTAACTGCTTTAGCCCATTAAAACAGTAGCAAGCTACTGTATGGGCAAAAGGGTTGCACCCCTTTGAACCCGAAACCAGAGGTTTCCAAAATAGTTAAGTGCGGATGAATTTGACAATCACCAAAAAAACAATATGTTCTAAAAATGAACTCAAAATCTATAGAAACTATATTCGAGACATTCTTGATGTATGCCTTCGAAAAAGCAAACGTAGAACGTCACACGCTCAATGAAATAATAATGTCATTAAGTGGCAGCCGTTTTGATGAAGCGCCGAAACTACTAATTGTTTCAGCCAGCTTCTTACAAGATATTCTTTCAGTTATTCTAAATGACGCGTGGGGTCTAGAAGAGACCACGCAAAATATGATAAAAAATGACTCTGATGTACTTGTCTCTATGATAAAAATTAATGAGCTAAAACCGATTTATTTATCTCGCGTCTATCATCATATTTTTAGGCTATATGATGAGAAAGAGGCTAGTGATATATGCGATATTTTGAAGTTTATTTGTGTTGATTATTTTCATATGAGTGGATTTGAAACCATCGATGCTGATTATTCAGCATCGAGCATGAGACAAAACTTGTCATTAAAGCCATATATTTAAGCTCTACTGTCTACACTGTGGAGTTTTCTTTCGAGAACTTCAACGCTATATCTAATATTTCCAGTGTCAGTTTTACTAGCTCTGTAAGAAATTAATCCGAGATCTGAAAGATTTTTGTGTGCTTTTTTTATATGCCTATTACTTATTTTTAACGGGTGTTTTTCAAGCCCTAAGGCTTCGACAAGGTTGTTTTGGTATTGAAGTGTCTTTTTGTATTGCTTCTTAGAGTCATCAGAAAAAGCAAGATAATAACGATACAAGCATTTCGTGAAATCGCCTTTTATTCCTTTAAACTGTTTTACTGAATAAACCGTCATAAGCTCTTCGGCTGACCGATACGCGTCGAATAAATCATTGTCAAAATTAAATGTAAAAATTTTATCCTTTGAGTTGTATCGAATAGGTGCGATGAGCCTAAAGAAGTAAATAACTGTATCGTCCTGTTTGACGATAAAGTACGTGTTCTCCAACTTTTTAGCTTCATAAAAAAATCTTTCACGATATTCGACTTTAGAGAAATTAGACATGTTAAATCCAGATTTTTTCGCTAAGTCTTTTAGCAAAATTGAAACTGAACCCTGTCGAAAACTCTGAAGTAGTTCCATTATGGTAATATAGATATTAAACGTTCCTTGGTTTAATGGTTCTCCTATAGCTGTGTATTCCCGATTTTTTAGTGTATGAGTAAAGCATCTAACAGCTTTATATTTCTCCTTTATGGCGTCTTTTGTTCCATTTGTTGCATTGAAAATTGCAGATCTAGCTATAAAGTTGAGAATGATTGCGTGCCCGTTTGAAAAGTATTTATCGGACATTGGAGCATCGTGGGAATAATTTTCATCTGGGGTGGTATCGTGATCACCCAGTTGTTCGCATAACAAATTCTTTACAAGATCAGATATTTTTCTTGAATTCATACAACCTCCCAAAACCTAATACATTGAAGTTAGTTTTTGATATCCATCTAGCTCGTTCTTTAATTTCTTATGTTAGTTTTTGATTACTTAGCCTCGTTTGTTAATTACCAAACTCTCTTGAAAGCCTTGATAAACAAGAGATACAAACTTTTTAAACAACCCTTAAACAACTCTAAAACAAAAAACATATAAAACAGTAAGCTTTGAAAGCTTACTGGTGACCTACATATTTAATCATTAGTAAAACTTTCATCTGCTAGATCAGTTTTATTCACATATTACCTTCTTCTGGGTTAATGGCTTTCGCCATTGTTTTTTAAGCCTATTGGTATCTAACCTAAACCTTAATATGCTTTGAATATTCATGATTTTCGAAACATATGATTTCAATTCTTTACAAACTGAATTAATCGAGAAAATGCATAAAAAAACCTGCAAAAAACAACCTAATGAACAAGTACTTACATGATTTCGTATCAAATTGAATTAATTTAATCAATTAAATTTGTTGTATATCAATGAGTTACCTCTGTTGAGTTGGAATTCGTTATAGGTTAGCTTGTAATGTATTCAAGGTCAAATCACTACAAAGCATGAGAGGTATTACGTTATGTCAAAGTTAGACGGAAAGCAGTTTCAACGCGTATGTGAAGCTTTAGAGGGTGTTGAAGCGATAACAGCTTTTAGCTGGAGAAACCGACTCATTACACATGTATATGAATTTATTGTTTCGGATGGCATGCATGATCATCGCATTGTATCTGAAGATAAAACTATTATTACGAAATTAGAGAAAATGAGCACAGTTGAATTTGATGATCTCTTGGCAGAAGTCTCGAAGCATTGGCAACAGTGCCCCAGCATACTCAACCCTAACCTTAGAGGTGTGTCGAGGTTATAGAGTGTGATCGTTGGATTTTACCAATGTGAGTGAATTGCTATCCACTACAAAATAGGAGTAATAGCGTATGCAATGGTTTACAACAGAAAAATCAGTAATAAAAGACATTATTTCCACAGGCCCAGTGACGTTTGTCCCTGCTGACCCTAGGTGTGAACTCCACATTTTTAGATCAGGAGCTGGTTCAATAGCATTTGTTGAAGCATTAGACACAGGTGCGGGTAAAAGTATTGAAGAGGCTTATGGCTTGCATTATTTCGGACATTGGAACGATGAAGCGCCTGAAGAGTGTTTAATGCTAATTATGAGAAGAGGGAGTCACTGGAAAGAGCTGCCAGTACGATAATAAAAAAATAGGAGTAAAAATGACTAAGCAGCAAAAAGGAGTTAGTTGTCAGTAGAAAATCTACATATCTTTTGTACCTTACGTGTTGGAGGTTAAGTATGTTGAAAACGGTAACGCTAAAGAAAATCTCAATTATGACTGGTTATTCAGAAGGAGCGCTGTATAAAAAAATTCATGACGGTGTGCTTAAGGAAGGAGTACAATATTTTCGTTCGCCCGATGGTCGGATCCATTTTGATATTGAGGAATATGAAAAATGGATACGAACGAATTACCGAAAGGCGTAAGGATTAGGAATAGTTCAATTGCAATTCGCTTCCAGTACCAAGGGAAGCGATGCGAGGAAACGTGGAAGGTTAAACCTACTGCGGCGAATATTAAGAAGGCGGCTAAGATGAGGCAAGATGTTATTGCTGAAATCCGAGCTGGTATATTTAATATTGGTGAATATTTCCCTGATTCACGTCATGCAAGTAAGAAAGAACAACAGGAAGAAATTGAAATACCTATCTTTTGGGAAGTGGCTGTAAGCTACTTCAATAGTTTAGTTATTGCAAAATCGACTATTCGCGAATATAGGAATTGCATTAAACGGCATTTTTATACGACGTTAGGGCCGATGAAGATAGATGAAATTCGTTATTCGCACATTGTTAATGTAATGGGTGAAATCAAATGGAAATCTATGAAAACACGAAACAATGTGATTTCACCACTAAGGGGCGTTTTCAAATTTGCCGTTGCTGATCGATTGATTAGTTATAATCCCGCAGAAGAATTGGCATTTGCGGAAATTCAGAAGCCAGAACCTGACCCTTTGTCGATTGAAGAGCTGGAACTTGTTTTGGATTGGGTGAAGAAAAATGAGAATGAAGTGTTGTATTGCTTTTTCGAGTTTGCATTTTTTACTGGCTTAAGAACTTCTGAACTGTTGGCGGTTAGTTGGAAAGATGTTGATTGGTTAGAAGGTCGTCTTAGGGTCGATAAGGCGCGTGTTGAAGGTGTGCTTAAAGGGACAAAGAGCAATAAAGTGCGAATGGTTGAATTAAATTCTCGTGCACTTGCGTCTTTAAAGCGAATGAAAAGACATTCGTTTTTAAGGGGGGAGGAAATCTTCATCAACCCAAATACGAATACGCCCTATATTACGAATAAGGCAATTCGTCTTGTGTGGAACTATTGTTTGAAGAAGTTAGGTGTTCGTCACCGTGTTTCTTATCAGACAAGACATACGTTTTGCACGATGAATATCATGGCGGGTGCAAACATCATGTGGGTCTCTAAGCAAATGGGTCACTCTAATACTCAGATGACTTTAATGCGATATTCAACTTGGCTAGAAACCTTAGGTAAGGAAAGAGAAACGACTAAATTAGATGCCTTCGTGAACCAAAGTGGGGGAAAAGTGGGGGTAATGAGTGTATGTTAATGCCAGATAAGAAAAAACCCTAAGAGAATCAATCTCTTAGGGTTCTTAATATGGTGGAGACGGCGGGAATCGAACCCGCGTCCGCCAGCACTCTGCCATCGGCTCTACATGCTTAGGGTCCTTTAATTGGTTTAACCTAAAACGACCCAAAGGTCAGGGTGTAAAAGGCGATCTCTTG
>Ga0209184_1001504_pt1 | contig 14886 bp, 14 predicted proteins | sample EN8Hudsemesocosm_2_FD_184627 | JGI IMG/M metagenome (GOLD analysis project Ga0209184, IMG submission 184627) | Methane-oxidizing microbial communities from mesocosms in the Hudson Canyon - EN8C Hudson Canyon (SPAdes) (version 2) | ecosystem: Environmental > Aquatic > Marine > Cold seeps | place... | reverse complement strand
GCCGCCAATTAGACCTCCAAGACTGGCCATAAATAATGCCACCAACAAACAGGGCACCAGTACGGTGAGGCAATACACGCCCAACTGCCCCCTAAACCCCATATCAGCCACATTAAATGGCCCAGTTAGACGCTTAAACCACTGGTTATCACGCTCGTAACCCTGCTTACGAGTTTGTTTTTGCAAAAGCACAGTAAAAAGAAGAACGATAAATTTCATGGAGCCATTACTTATTGATTAGTTTTTTGTATTTAGGCCAGTCGAAGCTGGCACCCGGGTCGGTTTTGCGACCAGGGGCGATATCGCTGTGCCCCACAATACGCTCTGGGGTCATGGCCGGGTACGTTTGTAATAATAGCTCAGTGACCTGGGCCAGCACCTGATACTGGCGTTTATCGTAGTTGATATGGTCACTGCCTTCCAGTTCGATGCCGATGGAGAAGTCATTACATTCGACCTGCCCCTTAAACTGGCTGCGACCCGCGTGCCAGGCCCGTTTATCGAAAGGAACAAACTGCACCATCGAGCCATCACGGCGAACAAGTAAGTGAGCGCTTACCTGTAGATCTTTAATGGTTTCAAAATACGGGTGGAAAGTGCAATCCAGCTTGTTGCAAAAGAAGTCTTCAATATAGCTGCCACCAAACTGCTCTGGCGGCAGGCTGATGTTATGCACCACCAGCATATTAATGTCGGCGGAGGGGCGCTCATTATAGTTAACCGTGGGGCACCATTTGGCACAGGTAAGGATGTGATTATGTATTTTCACGAGCTACTTAATAGGTCTATTAGATAGGGCAAGCATTGATGAAATGGGCTTAATTGGCAACCCTACCGTGCCGCGAACCGGGACAAGTGCATAAATGGCCCATTCAGGGTAATATCCCCGGTTATTAACCGCCCTGCGCGGCACCCTTAATTTAGCAGTAGACAGTAAAGCAGCCTAACCCATGAACCTGACACTGAACGACCTAAGCCAAGACATTCAAGACACGGTAGCCTGGGCATTAAAAGAAGACATAGGCAGCGGCGACATTACCGCGCAATTGATCCCCGCCAGTAACCAGAGCCAGGCACGTATTATAAGTCGTGATAACGCTGTCATTGCCGGAGTCGCCTGGGTAAATGAGGTGTTTCGGCAGGTGGATTCCGGCGTTGTTGTGACTTGGCAGGTGCAGGATGGTGACCGCGTAACCCCTAATCAGACCCTGTTTGAATTAAGCGGCCCTTCGCGCAGCTTATTAACCGGCGAGCGTGCGGCCCTTAACTTTTTACAGACCCTGAGCGGTGTAGCGACTAAGTGTTTTGAATACAGCCAAAAAGTGGCTCATACCCAGGTAAAACTACTGGATACTCGCAAGACTCTGCCGGGCCTACGTAGCGCATTAAAATATGCAGTAACCCAAGGGGGTTGCCACAACCATCGAATTGGTTTGTTTGATGCGTTTTTGATTAAAGAGAATCATATTAATGCCTGTGGCGGCATTGAAAAGGTGATTCAACAAGCCCACCAAATTGCACCGGGCAAGCCTGTAGAAGTGGAGGTGGAGTCTTTCGATGAGCTAAACCTCGCTTTAGATGCGGGTGCCGACATTATCATGTTGGATAATTTTAGCATTGAAGAGACTCGAAAGGCCGTATTACACGTAGATGGAAAGGCTAAGCTGGAAGCCTCCGGCGGCATTACCGATGAAACCTTGGTTAAGATAAGTGAAACCGGAGTGGATTATATTTCCATCGGCGCACTTACCAAGAATGTTAAGGCCGTGGATTTATCCATGCGCATGCTTTAGTTAATTTAAATACCATCCTCATAACCCAACACCTATTAACACTCAGTTGGGTTTAATCTCAAACTCCCTAGTGCCTGCTTAAATCAAAACGACTCAAAAGGCTCCGTGAGTCGTGGCGACCCATTCATATCAAAGACCCAACCTTTACTGCCACATACCAATCAAAGTCAACATGTGACGTAAATTGTCACTCACTGCAATGCACTGACGATCAAAAAACAGCCGACCGTGACCCAGCGCACAAATATCCCCCCAAAGTCATAGGGTTTTGAGACTTGTGAGCCTTCCTTTTGCCCAAATAATAATGAATACTATGTTTCAACAGTTGGCACAGCTTCTGCAAAGAACACTATGTAAACTGAAACAAGCGAAAGCTAAAATAAAGGCTGCTCTTAAAGCAGCCACAAAAAACAAATTTATTAACCCAAGTGGAGCGGTCTACTATGAAAAACCAAAAAGGTTTTACACTAATTGAATTAATGATTGTGGTAGCAATCATCGGTATTTTGGCATCTGTTGCGATTCCTCAGTACCAAACTTACATTGCGCGTACTGATGTAATGACAGTTACAACCTCCTCTATTCGCCCAATACAAAATGCCATCTCAGAGTACAATGCCACTTATGCCGGACTACCTGCTGATTTCGCTGCATTGGCATTGGTATCTTTTGTAGATCCAACTACTGACGCTGCATACGCGAACGCAGCCGCACTAGCTGGTGCCGGTGTTGCATCTATTGCTTGGGATGGCGCTGTTACAGGGACAACCGGCGAGCTAGAATTAACGTTCGCTCATGACAACCAAGCTATCAATGGGGCAACTGTTGTTGTCACAGCAACTGTAAATGCAAACCAATCTGTCAGCTACTCTGTAACAGGCGGTACCTTAAAGTCTCAGTACCAGCCTAAATTCTAAGTGAATTAGCTTTTACTTAGCTTTAAAAACCCGCTTCGGCGGGTTTTTTATATCTGTACTATAAATTAAACACCCACAGACTGTGATAACCCTCATTCTTTCCATCCAATCAAATCGTAATGGAAAAGCAAATAAATAAAGGGCCCAGCTTAATGGCAATGATAGCAATCATACACATTAAAAAGATAAACTGGTGCGCCTAGAAAATTACCGCTACTTATAAAGAACTACCCATCCCAACGGTTAGCCTGCAAGGCGGTCTTCTGCTTTTATATGTGGCCTCGCACCATAAAAATAGCGTTAGTTATATTCAATTCGAAAGCTGCCCCCCCCAAAAAACAATACCTGCCTGGCGAATACCCTGCACACGCTCTCTTTGCATTATGCCCGTTGACATCTAAAAACCCCAACCAAAGCACTGTTTAATTGCCCTAAAATGAGTATGATTAGATGCTAAATAAAACAAGAACATCTGAACTATGGCCAACCTCAGCGGCATTGCTCGTCAGTATGTCGAGCGTAATCTATTAAATGAACAGCAAGCTCAGGACATCAATAACGAGTCCAATAAAGAGTCGCGCTCCTTTATCATGCAGAGTTTGCTTTCTGGTGCCTGTAAATCTAAAGATGTTGCACTATTGGTATCTGCTGAATTTGGCCTACCCTACTTAGATTTATCTGCCATGGACTCGGAACACTTTGTCACCGACCTAGTAAGCAGCGAATTATTAGAAAAACACAAAATCCTACCCATATTCAAACGGGGCAATCGCTTACATATAGCCCAAGCCGATCCGTCCGATTTACAAGCTTTGGACGAAGTAAAATTCGCATCTGGTATGACTGTGGATGCCACAGTGGTGGAATACGACAAGCTCAATGTCATATTAGAAAAGCTAAATGCTGGTAATGATGCCTTTGATGATCTTGGAGACGATCTTGATTTAGAGGAAGACGACCCTAAAAAAGATGAAGGTGCAGACGACGAGAGCAAGGGGGATGAGGCCCCGATAGTCAAATTTGTTAACAAAATGCTATTAGACGCCATTCGCAGCGGCGCATCTGACTTACACTTTGAACCCTATGAAAAACGCTATCGTGTGCGCTACCGCACCGACGGGGTGTTACACGAGGTATCCTCACCTCCAATCAACCTTGCAGGTAAAATTTCAGCGCGATTAAAAGTCATGTCACGTATGGATATCTCAGAGCGCCGTGTCCCTCAGGATGGGCGCATCAAGATGAAAATTTCCAAGAGTAAAGCCATAGATTTCAGGGTAAATACCTTGCCCACCCTGTTTGGAGAGAAAATTGTATTACGAATTTTGGACCCTAGCAGTGCACAAATGGGCATAGACCATTTGGGTTATGAACCGGAGCAAAAAGATCTTTATATGGAGGCTTTAGGCCAACCCCAAGGAATGATACTAGTGACAGGCCCCACCGGATCAGGCAAAACCGTATCTCTTTATACTGGCTTAAACATTCTAAATACAGAAGACAGAAACATATCCACCGCAGAAGACCCGGTTGAGATTAACCTGGAAGGTATTAATCAAGTAAACGTAAATGCCAAGGTAGGATTAAACTTTGGAGAGGCACTACGCTCATTCCTTCGTCAAGACCCAGATATAGTTATGGTAGGGGAGATACGTGATCTGGACACGGCCAGTATCGCCATCAAAGCGGCCCAAACCGGGCACCTAGTTTTGTCCACATTGCACACAAATAGTGCTCCTGAAACCCTAACCCGCCTTGCTAATATGGGGGTTCCCTCCTTTAGTATTGCCACCTCTGTTAGCTTGATCATTGCCCAACGATTGGGCCGTCGATTATGCGGAAAGTGTAAAAAGCCTGCGGATATTCCCAAAGAGACCCTACTAGAAGCTGGCTTTACTGAAGCCATGTTAGAAGGTGCGGTTATAAATAAAGCCGTCGGTTGTGACGCATGCTCTGGGGGGTTCAAGGGGCGAGTGGGTATTTATGAAGTAATGAAAATAACCGACGCTATATCACGTATAATAATGGACGGTGGCAACGCTATTCAAATTGCGGATGCATCCAACAAAGCCGGTTTTAATGACCTACGCACATCGGCTTTAATTAAGGTGGCCCAAGGGGTCACCAGCTTGGAAGAAGCCAACCGCGTCACCTCTGAACACTAGGAATTGTTAACATGGCAAAAGCAAAGACCATCACGTTCCAATGGGAAGGTACCAACCGGCGCGGGCAGAAAATAGAAGGCGAAATGCTGGGTGAAAATTCAGCCATCGTAAAAGCACAACTGCGCAAACAAGGCATCAGCCCTAAAAAACTTAAGCGTAAAGCTGAAGGTCTTTTCGGTATGGGAGGCGGAGGGGGGGGCAAAAAGATTGTCAACCAGGACATCAGCATATTTTTACGGCAACTGGCCACCATGACCAAGGCTGGTGTTCCTTTAATGCAGGGGCTTGAAATTGTTGCCGACGGATTGGAAAACCCAACCATGCAAAAGCTGGTTATCAATGTCAAAGATGACGTTGCAGCCGGTAACGATTTTGCCTCTTGCCTGAAAAAATACCCGGAGCAGTTCGACACCCTAACTTGCGCTTTAATTGAATCCGGCGAACAAGCAGGTGCTCTTGAACAAATGCTAGATCGCGTGGCCATCTATAAAGAAAAGTCTGAAGCCCTTAAACAAAAAATTTCCAAGGCTCTTAAATATCCAATCACCATATTACTTATAGCTTCTGTTGTTACCGTTATACTACTGGTGAAGGTTGTACCCACATTTGAGGCCATGTTCTCTAGTTTTGGTAGTGAATTACCTGCCGCCACTCAAGTAGTAGTAGCCATGTCTAAATGGCTGCAAGCCAATTGGGTTGTATTGTTTGGCAGTATCGGTGCTGTTATTTTTGGCATGAAACAGGCGATTAAGAAAAGCCCTAAACTTGCTGAAGAAATGGACAAGCTAAAATTAAAGCTCCCTATTGTTGGAAATATTTTGCAAAAAGGAGCCGTGGCACGTTTTGGCCGAGTATTATCTACCACCTTTGCTGCTGGTGTTCCTTTGGTTGATGCCCTAGAGAGCGTTGCCGAAGCATCGGGTAATGTGGTTTACCGCGATGCTATATTAAGAATTAGGGATGATGTATCCACTGGTGTACAGATGAATGCCTCCATACGCGCTACCGGTGTATTTCCAAGCATGGTGGCACAAATGGTGGCTATCGGTGAGGAGTCTGGCGCCTTGGATGCCATGCTAGATAAAGTGGCTAGCTATTATGAAGAAGAAGTGGATAACCTAGTAGACGGATTGACCGCCATGATTGAACCCCTAGTAATGGCATTCTTGGGGGTTGTGGTCGGTGGTATGCTGATTGCTATGTATCTACCTATATTTGCCATGGGCGATGCCATGTAATTGCATTTGCCTGAAGGTGCTTAGCCTTTTTCGCCTACAAGCAGCCTCCTACCAGGCTATTCTCACCAATAAGTAAACTTTACAGTCTAAGAAAATATTATGTTTGATGTATTCGTGTCAGATCCATTCACTTTTTTGGTGTATGTATTTATATTTAGCCTTTGCATAGGCAGTTTTTTAAACGTGGTGGTTTACCGCTTACCCGTGATGATGCGCAATCAGGTTGAAGATGACTACCTGGATCTACTTGAGAAAGAACCGAAAAAACGCCCTGCATTTAATTTATCCACCCCCCACTCAGCCTGCCCTAAATGCAAGAACCCAATCAAACCCTGGCAGAACATTCCGGTTATTAGCTATCTATGGCTTAGAGGCAAGTGCGCCAACTGTAAAACAAGTATCAGTGCTCGCTACCCCATTGTTGAACTCACCACTGGATTGCTTGGATTACTGGTGGCTTATCAATTTGGAGCTAGCTGGCAAACCTCCGCATTATTAGCCTTTACCTATTTTTTAGTGGCACTAACCCTGATTGATATGGATGAATATTTACTGCCCGACAGCCTCACATTGCCTTTGGTTTGGATTGCGTTAATTGCCAACAGCTTTGGGCTTTTCACATCCCTTGAGAGTGCCGTATACGGTGCCATCGCGGGATATTTATCGCTGTGGAGCATTTACTGGGCATTTAAGTTACTCACAGGCAAAGAAGGCATGGGTTATGGTGACTTTAAGTTACTAGCCGCCATTGGTGCACTATTAGGCTGGCAGGCCTTACCTGTGGTAATTCTATTATCTAGCGTAGTCGGCGCAGCAGTAGGTATTTTGGGCATCATGATCATGGGGCGAGACAAAAACATTCCCATTCCATTTGGCCCTTATTTAGCGGCGGCGGGATTTATCGCAGCCCTGTGGGGCAATGATATTACCGCTGCGTATTTCCAGTTTGCAGGCATTCGTTAACATGTTGGTAATTGGCGTAACCGGTGGCATAGGTAGTGGTAAAACGGCTGTCACCGATGAGTTCACTCGCTTGGGCATCACTATCGTGGATGCCGATGTGGCGGCCCGAACAGTTGTTGCCAATGGCAAGCCAGCCTTACAAGAAATTGCATCCCGTTTTGGCCAGCATATTTTGTTGGAAAACGGAGATTTAGACCGAGCCGCCCTGCGCACTATTGTGTTTAAAGAACCCGAGCAAAGAAAATGGCTAGAGCAGCTCACTCATCCGCTTATTCGCCAGGAAATCATTCAAGGTTTACAGGAGGCTCAAAGCCCCTATGTTATTTTGGCTTCACCCTTGTTGATTGAGTCTGGACAAAATAAGTTGGTCCACAAAACCTTGGTGGTCGATGTACCCGTTGAATTACAAATTAAGCGCACCACCAGCCGAGACAATAATTCAGCTGAACAGGTACAAGCCATCATACAGGCTCAGATACCCCGCCATGATCGCCTTAAACATGCCGACTATGTGATTGTGAATGATCAAGACCTTGTTCATTTGCGTCAACAGGTGGAGCTACAACATCAACAGTTTTTAAAGATGAGCCAACAAGATGAAAGTTAATTGCCCAACCTGTCAAAAAGACGTGGAATGGGGTGAACAATCACCTCATCGTCCCTTTTGCTCAGAACGTTGCAAACTAATCGATTTAGGAGAGTGGGCCAGTGACGGTCACGCTATACCCGGAAGCAGTGAAGAAGATGAATTGATGAGTGAGCAGCTTAAGCAGATAGACCCAAATTTACTGCACTAGAAATATAGATTGAAAAAGCAGGCGTTATTGCAATAACGCCTGGATGATTGCCTGATTGGCAGCAGGAAATTCGAAGTTTTTAAGTTCACTCAGTGATACCCAACGAGTTTCTTGCCCCTCAGCTCCCCTTGGCTCACCAGTAAACTCAGTGACCTTATAAACGTCTAACTCCACAAGTTTATCGCCGTAGTCATGGCTAAGTTTTATTAGGCTTTGGGAAGCAATCACTTTGATAGCTATTTCTTCCTCCAGCTCACGGCATAAAGCCACGACTGCAGATTCGCCCGCCTCTTTTTTACCGCCCGGAAACTCCCAAAGCCCACCTTGGTGAGCAGTAGCATTTCGTTTGGCAATAAAAACGCGCTGACCACACACAGACAAAATGGCGGCCGCCACTACTTCGATCTTTTTCATAAGGCTTAGCTACGATAATCTGCGTTGATACTCACATAATCATGAGACAAGTCTGTGGTCCAAATCGTTTCAGTGGCATCACCCCGCCCCATGTGAATATTAATGCTTAACTCATCCTGAGCCATGACGGCACTGCCCGCCTCTTCAGTGTAACTTTGTGCGCGTGCACCACGCTCAACAATGCAGACTTCATCTAGATGTATTTGAATATCATCTACTTTAATATCTTTTACGTTACTGCGACCTACGGCCGCCAAGATACGACCCCAGTTAGCGTCTGATGCAAACAAGGCTGTCTTTACCAATGGGCTATGGGCAACGGTATAGGCAATATCCAGCGCTTCGGCATTATTGCCACAACCACTTACATTGATACTTACAAATTTGGTAGCCCCTTCTCCATCACGAACAATAGCTTGGGCCAGGCAGATAAATACCTTTTCCAACTGGTCCTTTAATACCTCATAGAAAGCATCGTTTTTATCGGTTAACTCAGGGGCCTCATTGGCACCGGTAGCAATCAGCATGCACGAGTCATTAGTGGAGGTATCGCCATCTATGGTGATGCGGTTAAAGGATTTTTCACCCAGTTCCAGGCAAATGGATTGTAATATTTCTTTGCTCACCTTGGCGTCAGTGGCAATAAAACCCAACATGGTAGCCATATTAGGTTTAATCATACCGGCACCCTTGGAGATACCCGATATGGTAAAAGTATTTCCCTGGTATTCAAATTGAGTGGAAGTACCCTTTGGAAGAGTATCTGTGGTCATGATGCCGCGACTGGCTTCAAACCAATTTTGTGAATCCATATTACTAAGGGCGCCAGGCATGGCCGCTGTGATTTTTTCCATTGGTAAACGCTCACCAATGACACCTGTAGAAAATGGCAGTACCGATGTTACGTCAACGCCCTTAGCATCTGCCAAAGCCTGGCAAATAGCCATGGCATCTTGATAGCCAGGCTCACCAGTACCAGCATTGGCGTTACCTGTATTGATAACTAAATATTGGGTTCTTGCCTGCTGCAGGTGCGCTTTACTAATTTGTACAGGAGCTGCACAAAAAGCATTTTGAGTAAAAATGCCGGCGGTGGTGGCTGTGCTGGCCAATTCAAACACTACCAAGTCTTGTCGTTCGGTTTGCTTGATTCCCGCATTGCTAAAACCAATTTTCAAACCGTTAATTTGATGAAAGGCATCAAATACAGACAAATTTACCGACATTTTTTATCTCTTTCTAAAATGATTAAGGTGGGCATAGCCCACCTTTAAATTTATAACTTTGCTTACAGCTACACCTAAAATATTAAGCTAGCTTACCGTGACACTGCTTAAATTTCTTACCCGAACCACAAGGGCAGGGGTCATTACGGCCGACTTTTTTACCGTCCCTAACAAATGGCTGAGCCGCGGCTTCCTCTTGCTCACCTTCTTGGGCTTGCTGCGGTGCATCAGTCAGGGCTGATGCTGAATCGTGTTCAAACTGCATCTGTTGAGAGGCTGCCTGCTCCCGTGCTTTTTCTTCCATGCGCTGTACTTCATCATCACGCACAAATTGCACATGGGATAAATAGCGAATGGTTTCGTGTTTGATTTCTTCCAACAATTGCTTAAACAGGTCAAACGACTCGCGTTTGTATTCTTGCTTAGGGTTCTTTTGAGCATAACCACGTAGGTGAATACCCTGACGCAAGTGATCCATAGTGGCCAGGTGCTCTTTCCACTGGTGATCAATGATTTGCAACATGATGCGCTTTTCAAAGTTACGCATCATCTCTTCACCCACTTGCGTGGCTTTATCTGAGTAATTTTCGCCTAACAGCTTGCCAATACGCTCACGTAAAGTTTCTTCGTACAGCGCCTTATCTTCTTCAAGCCACTGCTGAATCGGCACAGGCATGGCAAACTCAGTTTCCAATGCCTTTTCCAATCCTTCCACATCCCACTGCTCAACCATACTCTGAGGCGGAATATATTCGCTGATGCTTTCATTGATCACATCTTCACGAATGGCCGTGATGGTAGTTTCAATGGTATCTGCTTCCAACAACTCATTTCGCTGCTGATAAATTACTCGGCGCTGATCATTGGCCACGTTATCGTATTCAAGCAATTGCTTACGAATATCAAAGTTACGACCTTCTACCTTACGCTGGGCTTTTTCGATGGCGTTAGACACCATGCGATGTTCGATGGCCTCACCATCTTTCATACCTAAGGCCATCATCAACTTACGAGTACGATCACTGGCAAAGATACGCATTAGGTTATCTTCTAAGGATAAGAAGAATCGTGATGAACCAGCATCACCCTGACGGCCAGCACGGCCACGTAACTGGTTATCAATACGTCGGCTTTCATGACGCTCGGTACCAATAATATGCAGACCACCGGCTTTTAAAACGGCCTCATGACGCTCTTGCCATTCAGCTGTGTGCTTGGCAATTTTTTCATCATTAGGGTTGTTGATATTTTCAAGCTCTAGCTCAAGGTTACCACCCAGTTTAATATCTGTGCCTCGGCCTGCCATGTTGGTGGCGATGGTCACTATGCCAGGACGACCGGCATCAGCGATAATTTGCGCTTCGTTGGAGTGGTGCTTGGCATTCAACACGCTGTGTTTGATTTTGGCTTCTTTCAGAGCATTGGAAATTAATTCGCTGCTTTCAATGCTGGCGGTACCCACCAAAACAGGACGCCCCTCGGCGGTGACTTCCTGAATCTCTTCAATCACTGCCTGGTATTTTTCTTGTTCGCTTAAAAATACTAGGTCATTAAAGTCAATACGGGCCACGTCTACGTTGGTAGGAATCACCACCACATCCAGGGCATAAATTTCATTAAATTCGAAGGCTTCGGTATCGGCGGTACCTGTCATACCGGACAGCTTGCCGTATAGACGGAAATAGTTCTGGAAAGTGGTGGAAGCCAGAGTTTGGCTTTCGTTCTGGATATTTACCCCTTCTTTGGCCTCGATAGCTTGGTGCAAACCTTCCCCCCAACGTCGGCCTGGCATAGTACGTCCAGTGTGCTCATCAACAATCACCACCTGACCGTTTTGCACGATGTAATCGATGTTGCGCTGATACAATGAATGGGCACGTAACGCTGCATGTACAAAGTGCAGCATCAGCAAGTTACTAGGGGCATACAAGCTATCGCCTTCCTCCAGCAACTTGGCTTCCACCAGCATGTCTTCAACCACTTCGTGACCGACTTCATTAAGCTCAACGGTACGACTTTTAAGGTCTATGACAAAGTGACCCTCTTGCTCAACTACCCCTTCTTCAACTTCTTTGTGCTCGGTTAATTTAGGCACTAGAGTGTTGATCTGCTTGTACATGGCAGAGCTATCTTGCGCGGCACCGGAGATAATCAACGGGGTTCTGGCTTCATCAATTAAGATAGAATCCACTTCATCAATTACCGCAAAGGATAGTCCGCGCTGCACGCGCTCTTCCATGGACAAAGACATGTTGTCACGCAGGTAGTCGAAACCAAATTCATTGTTGGTGCCGTAACTAATGTCCGCTTCATAAGCTGCTTTCTTCTGAGCCGGTTCCAGCCCAGAAATAACGATACCAACGCTTAGGCCCATGAATTCGTACAATGGACGCATCCAATTGGCATCACGCTCCGCTAGGTAGTCGTTCACGGTAATTACGTGCACGCCCTCACCCGACAGGGCGTTAAGGTATACCGCTAGGGTGGCTACCAGAGTTTTACCTTCACCGGTGCGCATTTCGGCAATTTTACCGTTATGCAAGGTCATGCCACCAATTAACTGAACGTCAAAGTGGCGCATACCCATGACGCGCTGACTGCCTTCACGTATGGCAGCAAATGCTTCTGGCAAGATTTGATCAAGGGTTTCGCCCTTGGCCAAACGGTCACGAAATTCTTGTGTTTTAGCTTTTAAAGCTTCATCACTTAAAGCCTGCATATCGGCTTCGAAGGCATTTACAAGATGAACAATTTTACCCAAACGCTTTAATTCGCGCTGATTTTTACTACCAAGTACCTTGGTTAACAGTTGCATGAACATGAGATAATTCTTTATTAGTTGTTATTAGTGGCTAGATGAAAATGAAATACAGCCATAGACAGTATACGACTGCCATGACGAGATGAAATTTTAGGTTTGAATATTATCGGCGAGTGCGATGAATATAAGATGCTGGGTCAACGGTGCGACCATTTTTGTAGACTTCGAAGTGAACGTGAGGTCCGGTAGAGCGACCGCTGCTGCCCATTAAGGCCAGTATTTCGCCTTTTCGAACAACATCACCTACTTTTACTTTAGTTTCGTCACAGTGAGCGTAGCGGGTTTTGTAGCCATTGCCATGGTTCACTTCAACCAGTAGACCGTACCCATAACGCTTGGCAGACCAGGTCACCACGCCTGAGGCGACAGATACAATGTCGGAGCCATTTTTTCCTGCAAAATCTACCCCAGCATGCCACGCCAAACGCCCAGTGAAGGGGTCAGTACGCATGCCGTAGCGGGAGGACATCCAGCCTTTTTTAATAGGTAAGCCTGCCACGAAGGTATCTCGAGTAATTTTTTTCGCACCCAGGATACTATCAAGTACTTCGAGCTGTTGTTCACGGTTATCGATTTGCTCGGCAAGTTCATCCAATACAGTGATAATATCTGGTGCTTGGTAGACAGAACCCACCTCCTGACGGGAAGGCCCACCTATAGCAGGAAGGCTGCCAAAATTGAATTCCCCCTTATCAAGCTTGGAACGGTCGATGAGTCTTTCACCCAAGGCATCCAAACGGGTGAGGCGCCCTTGAAGCTGAGCCATGCGCTGGGTTAACCCCACAAGCTGGTCATCAGTATGGGCGCGAATTTTGTTAAGTTGATCTCGTTGCTGGGTAAGGTCTTGCTGCCAGGCTTTGGCGGTCTCTGGGCCAAATAAACCTTCATCGGCCAGCATCATAGTAAGGTAATAACCCGCTGCCCCCATGGAAAAAGGCAAAACGGCTAACATAAACGTCAAAGACCAACGGGCCACGGGCCCCAAGGAAAACGTCTTTGAGCGACCGTGGCGCTGACCAACAATAATAATATTCACGTAAGCGCCCTAAGTAATATTCATTAATTAATAGTTTAGACGAAATCAGCCCTAATATTGGGACATCAATCACAGGGTTACCGGATTTAACACCCTGAAACCATAATTAATAAAAGTGTTATATTCTATAATTAAACGGCAGATACCGGCTTGGCATAAGATATGGGGGCCATTTTTTCATCTTCAAATGACACAAATTCCCAACAATCGACTTGTTCTAGCAAGGCCCTAAGGAGCTGATTATTCAACCCGTGACCGGATTTCACACCTACATATTCGCCAATGAGACTGTGACCCAATAGATATAAGTCACCAACAGCATCGAGAATTTTGTGCTTTACGAACTCATCGTCATAGCGCAAGCCATCTTCATTTAAAACTCGGTAATCATCTACCACGATGGCGTTGTTCACACTGCCACCCAAAGCCAGGTTTTGAGAACGCAAGTATTCTACATCGCGCATGAAGGCAAAGGTACGGGCACGACTCACTTCTTTCACAAAAGAAGTGGTAGAAAAATCTAGACTGGCCATCTGATTGTCATCATCAAATAGCGGGTGATCAAACTCGATGGTAAAGCTGACTTTAAATCCACTGTACGGCAAGAAACTGGCTGACTTATCGCCATCAGTCACAGTAACGGGTTTAGTGATGCGGATAAATTGCTTGGCTTTGTTTTGCTCTTCGATACCAGCAGACTGCAATAAGAATACAAACGGGCCTGCACTGCCATCCATAATAGGCACTTCGGCGGCGCTTAATTCAACATAGGCGTTATCTATGCCTAATCCGGCCATGGCAGATAACAAGTGCTCCACCGTGGAGATTCTAACGTCACCACTGGTTAAGGTGGTGGCTAGCGTCGTATCGCCCACATTAAGGGCCTTGGCTCTTATCTCTACCGCGGGTTCCAGATCGGTACGGACAAAGATAACCCCTGTATCCACAGGTGCTGGGCGAAGGGTCAAATAAACCTTTTCGCCTGAATGTAAACCAATTCCTGTGGCTCTTATGGTATTTTTAAGGGTACATTGCTTTATCATCAATACTTCACTTACTCAAACGCACAGCGATTGGCTATTATACCGCCAAATTTCATTTTGACCAGCCCCGCACTAATCCGCCTGACGGCGCAAAAAGGCGGGGATATCCAGGTAGTCCATGTCTTTATTGGTGTCACTGTTTGCTCTGGCCTGACTTTCTGGCTGAGTATTGGTTTGTCGTGTGACGGTTGGGCGCTCTAGTTTTTTATAATCTAGCGTGCCATCTGACTTAGTGACGGTATTATCAACTACCTTCTTTGGCGTATTTTCAAGATTGCCGAGCCCAGTAGCCACCACGGTTACGCGTAGCTCATCGGTCATGCTTTCGTCAATAACGGTACCCACAACTATAGTGGCGTCTTCAGAAGAGAACTCTTCAATGGCATCACCCACTTCGGTGAACTCACCCAAGGAAAGGTTTGTACCTGCTGTAATGTTAACCAAGATACCGCGAGCACCTTCCAGGTTCACAT
>Ga0209184_1001502_pt1 | contig 14913 bp, 10 predicted proteins | sample EN8Hudsemesocosm_2_FD_184627 | JGI IMG/M metagenome (GOLD analysis project Ga0209184, IMG submission 184627) | Methane-oxidizing microbial communities from mesocosms in the Hudson Canyon - EN8C Hudson Canyon (SPAdes) (version 2) | ecosystem: Environmental > Aquatic > Marine > Cold seeps | place... | reverse complement strand
TTAAAGGTTATAAAATGACTTTGATTATGCCCGATAATATGAGCTCAGAGCGTATCGCCTCCATGAAAGCCTATGGTGCAGAAATCATACTGACACCAGCAGCTGAGAGTATGGAAGGTGCAATTGATTTATCCAGAAAAATGCAGGATGAAGGCAAAGGGCGAATTCTGGACCAGTTTTCTAATCCTGATAATCCTAGGGCGCATTATGAAGGAACTGGCCCTGAGATTTGGCGTGATACCGAAGGGAAAATTACTCACTTTGTCAGTGCGATGGGAACCACCGGCACAATCATGGGGACCTCTCGCTATTTAAAAGAACAAAACCCTGAAATTCAAATTGTGGGTGTACAACCAGAAGGTAAATCAAAAATCCCTGGTATTAGACGTTGGCCAGAAGAGTATTTACCAAAGATATATAACCCTGCAAACATCGATCAGATTATGGATGTTGATCAACATTCTGCTGAACAAACTACCCGAGATCTTGCGGCAATAGAAGGTATCTTTTCAGGTGTTTCTTCGGGCGGTGCGGTTTCAGCGGCTTTGCGTTTATCCAAAAAACTAGAAAATTCAGTAATAGTTGCCATTATTTGTGACCGGGGAGATCGCTATCTTTCAACGGGCGTATTTCCTAGTTAAGATAAACATTATGTTCTAAGTCCTCTTCAAAGGGGACAGGTATCTACACAAGTTTATAGCCTAGAAATACAAGAGCTTGCCTTTATCTCTTACTCCCTCTCCTGCTGGAGAGGGATGGGGTGAGGAGAATAAAATCAAGGTCTTATCTCTGTTCTTTTTTTATTGAGAAAAGGCATAATACTTATACTCCAAAGGGATACCTGCATGCAGGTAGGTAGAGTAATATAGGAGCTATTGCCAAGAGAGTTAAGGAATGAGTATAAAATAAAACAGACAAGGTTGGGGCGCAGTCCTTTAGGCTGCTTTTCTTGTTTCAAGGCAGAGTGACACTACCTAAGTTAAGGGTTATATCAATGTATTACACGTAGGTTGTATGAGCTTATCTAGCGCAGCGGAGATAATGAAATCCGACATTCTGGATAATCAAGTATGTCGGATGACGTTTTTTTAATGCTTCGCAATAAAAAATCTTATCCAACCTACGCTATAACATATTGTTTTGTATTTAAAATTTTCTTAACTTAATGGCATTGACGCAGAACGAGAAAAGTTTTGTTCAATCAAACCAACGTTGGCAAGCTACTAGTCTCTCTATAATGGTGGAGACTCATGGGTGATAAGGTTCTCTTATGCAAAAGCTTAAACTCTTAGTCTTTATTTTTACTCTGCTTGCCAGCAATCTAGTCAATGCACTAGAAAACTTAAGCATCAATATAGATCAAATTAAAAAAAAAGACTGGCAATTGAATGGGCTTAGTCTTTCTTTATCTGATTTACAAGATTCATCGCAACAACTCGCCATACACATTAATCATTTAGTATTACCAGAGCCCTTTTCTGATATAAAAATTTTTGATATTCAATGCAAGCAGTTTAGCTGGGAAGATAATCAAATCCTGTGTAAAACAGGACAGGCAAAACTAAAATCAGAAATTATTGACCAAAACCCCTTCGACTTTTCTTTTTCATTATCTGAACAAAAAAGTAGTTTTACTATTAAAAACCTTCATTTAGCTAAAGGCGTGTTTTTTGCTACAGCACAGGAAAATATGGGAAGCTGGAATGTATCCATTAGCATTAAAAACCTTAGTTTAAGAGAGTTATATAAATATACCTCAAAACAAAAGGGAGGCCTCGATGAGGTCACTAGTGGGAGTATTAATGCAGAGATAAAAGCAAAGGGAAATTTAACGGGCCTCAATTCATTAATTATTAACAGTTTGTTTAATGAAATTTCCTTGCAAGCAAAGCAAGGAACCATTGCAACTGATGCGCTTACTGTTGAGTGGGAATTGCAGGCGAAGCAAAAAAAAGGCTTATGGCAATGGCAAAATAAGCACTTCATAAAACAAGGCGAGCTTTATTTAGAGCCTGTTTATTTGAAAGTAAAGGAAAAAGGCCTGCAGCTAAAAACCCAGGGTTTATGGTCCGAAGGTAAGGGGGCGCAGTTGATACAGGCTCAGTTTATTGAGCCAGATGTTATCGAGCTGAATGCTACGGGAAAGATAGCTTTTCAAGCTGCTTTAAATGTAGAACAAGTACATATTAGCAGTAAAATAAGTAATATAGCGTCTTTTACTACGCAGTATATTTCTCCTTTTACTCAACAAACAGCTTTTGAAGGTTTTAATTTACAAGGTAAGTTGAATTTTGAACTGGATTTTGATGCATCTAAACTTACCCAACTTTCTGCTGAGCTAATAAACCTTTCAGTGAGTGACGATAAACATCGCTTTGCTATAACAAATGCGCAAGGTTATGTTAACTGGTCAATTTACCCCAACGCGAATAAAGCTTCTGAAATTAATTGGGAGCAAATAAAAGTTCGGGCAATACCTATTGAAGCTGGACAGTTAAGATTTTTGTATAAGCATCAGCAAATCAGTTTATTAGAACCCAGTCGTATTTCAATGCTAGGCGGATATTTGGATATTAATAAATTTAATTGGCTTAATACTAAAGGAGGGGAGCCTAAAGTCTATTTTGAAGGTGGCGTTAAGCAATTGTCTTTAGAAAAACTATCCTATGCGCTGGACTGGACACCTCTAGTCGGAAACATTAGTGGTTATGTCCCAGGAGTGAACTATCATAATAAAACTTTAACAGTTGATGGTGAGTTAGTCGTTCAATTGTTTGATGGCACAATAAAGATTAATCACTTATCATCATCGGGACTTTTTAGTGATTTTTCTAAATTTTCTATGGATATGAAAATTGAAAACCTGGATTTATACCAGGTCACCCAAAAATTTGAAATGGGAGGGATGGAAGGGCGAGTCTCTGGCTTTATGACTAACCTTTATTTGGAAAACTGGCAACCCATCACTTTTTACGCCTGGTTAGGAACACCAGAAAACGATAACTCAAGGCATACCATTAGCCAAAAAGCAGTGGAAAACATCGCTAGTATAGGTGGTGGAGGAGCGGCCGATGTTATTTCAAAAGGTTTTTTACGGTTTTTTGATACCTTTTCTTATGATCGCTTAGGTTTTGGATGTTATCTACATCAAGGCGTTTGTCAATTAATGGGGGTTGAAGCTGCAGAGCAGGGGTATTACATTATAAAAGGCGGAGGTATTCCAAGAATTGATATCGTGGGCTATAACCCTCAAGTTGACTGGAATGTTTTAATGGAACGCTTGTCACGGATATCGTCAACAGAAGAGGTGATTGTCAAATAAAACTTAAAAAAGCTGGGTTTATTTTAAAAAATTAACCACAAAAATAGCTGAAGAAACAGTAAGTCCAAGAGACCAAAACATAAAACGGTCTAGCCTTTTTGTTATGGCTTCAAAGTGTTTGTCGGTCTGTTCAAAACGTCTATTCATTTCCAGTTGTATAGACTCAAAATGTTTGTCAACTTGTTCAAAGCGCTTGTCAACTTGTTCAAAGCGCTTGTCAACTTGTTCAAAACGTTTTTCCACCTGCTCAAAACGCTTATCTACTTGTTCGAACCGTTTTTCCATTTGTTTAAAGCCTTCAATCATCAGATCACGCTGATGTTTTAACTCTTCTTCAACACGAATGGTACGTTCACGTAAATCCAGCTCATAACGAACATTGCCATTTCTAATTTCAGGGCTATTATTAATTGCTTTATTGACAATGCTTTCTATTAATTCAATATCTTCCTGGGCCAGTGCCATAAATCCTCCCTAGATTAAATAATTAAATTGTAGCATAGTAATTGAAACTTTTATTTTAGGCTAAGTCAAAATAGCGTTAATTAGTTTAAAATCAATCAGATCATTACTGTATCTAAATTTAGTTCGCCAGCTTAAATTGTGGAGTTCTCTAGCAAATTTAGCCAGCTTTTATTTTGAATAGAATTTGGATGCATCTAAACTCATCCAATTTTCTGCTGACCTAATAAACCTTTCAGTGAGTGACGATAAACATCGTCAATTTATAGGGGCCTTTGATATGCTCTTATATTACCAAATTACGCAGAGCCTTTTATACAAAGGTATCAACATATACAATGTCGCTGAAGATGAATTTATATTACTTCATCCCTCATTCAGATAACTTACACCATATCTAACAAAAAAAGATGAGTCTTCTACCACTCTCTCCAAAACAACATTACCTTGATTTAAGGTAAATACTGAGCCGATTGTATACCTATTATCTGCTGGTAAAATAATTTCATATCCATTGTTTTGTTTTAAAAATAAGCCCTTTTTTTCAGGCCTATTTATTATTTCGACAATTGATACATCGCCTTCCAGTAACTCAATAACGCCCTTTTGAGAGCCCTCCTTATTTGACTTGGTTTCAGCTCTGCGCACAATCGCAAGTATTGGTTTTTTATCCTTACCATATATTAAAATTAAACCATTAAAAAAAGTCTCAACCTTCATCCATTCGACGATCAATAAACCAGAGACACTGGTTTGATAAGCTTTTTGAGCACCATATTTTAACTCGACTGTTTCAACTTTACTTACTTCTTCTCCCCAAATATCAGCATCGGTTACTTTATTTGGAGATGGTTTTTTAACATGGGTTGGAGTCAAATTTAGCGATGAAAAATTTAACTCTTCTATGCCAGGGTAGCTAAATGTTGTAAAGGGGTTTGGAGTGGAAAGCTTGGAAACAAACTCGATAATTTGCTTAAAACCGAAAAGAAAAACATACTGTTTTGGAAGAGAAAGGTCTGGTTTATCAACCGTTTGATAATTAGATAAATGTTCCACCAATCCTAAAGACTCGTTAATAGGAAGTTTAACGTTTGAATATTTAATAGCATTTAACAAAGGCTCTATATCAAAAGCCAATTTAGGAGTAACTTGCCCAGCCGCGACGGTCTCTAATAAAGAACCTTTATGAATGTTTATCTTTTCTGTAACAAAAAAAGGTGCTTGCCCAGAAGTATACTCCCAACAATATCCTTGATTATTTTCATTGTTAACTTGATTAAATTTAACTAAATGATAATTAGAAGTACAAAAATCAAAATATTGCTTAATTTCTTTATGATTAAACTTATAGCAATTACTTATTTTAAAAAGAATATTTCTTTTTAAAATGCCCTCAATAGAAATTTTTTTAAAAAAGGGTAATGGCTTATTCACAGTTAGTTCCAACAAATGATTATCAAGTGCTATTTGATAAATTTCACCGAGCATCAGCCATAGTGATGTAGAAGGTCTATCGTAACTTAAAGCAGAGTGATAGAGAGCATTACCAATCAATTGAACTGCATAATTGGCATGTAGTGCTTTATTAGCTTGCTCAGTACTCAATAATGCTAGCTGTACATGGAAATAAGCGATATATCTCGAAAGAAAAACACTAAGTTGAGCTACCTTATATTGTTGTAAATTATGGTTTACCGCTTTGTCATAAAAAAACTTTTCTAAATAACCACAGGTATAGACTACTATAGGCGTTAAGCGCTCAACCACAAGCTCCAATGAACTGTATTCAATATCATCTACATTTTTCTTTAGCACTCTAAGAGCTTTAAATATTTCTTGTCCTGATAAAACTGCATCAGAAGTATTGAGCTGCGCTAACCAGGAGGAGATTGAAGCGTTATTAAATTCAAAAGGAAGTGATGAAGCCATCTATATAATTATTTTGTTAATTAAAATCATAGAAAAATTCTATTAGGAATTTTTAAGTAAAATTTATATTTTACAGCACATAAAAATATTTAAGGATCAGTTGAGTATCAGTAATTCATAACCAAAACGCTAGATAATATTTAGATAGTATAACTGGTTTTTAAACACTTTAATTCAAAATTATTTAAGCATTAGGATCAGAATGCGGTCTGGATGGCTCAGCTTCTCTCCCTGTTTTAATGTGTCAAGTGAATACGTTTCCCTTGATTCCCACTTGGAATGGTTAAAATATAGCGGAAGTGAGTATGGTGGTTGCTTGTGATTTTCGTTCAGGTATTAATAATCCCTCAAGTTCTAGCAGTTGAATGTGAGTGGTTATCAGCTTACAAAGCTGATTGTGTACTGCCAATATTTTAGGAGTGATTAATATAAGCAGAGAATCAACATAACCTTAATATTTTGAAGCTAAAGTTATTTGGAAATAATGGGTTCAGCTTAGCAAGAGTCAAAAATAGATAGTTGATTTAAAAAAGGGTGAGCAGAAAAGTGTTGCCCACCCTGTATGGCTAAATCATTTTAAAAAGAAAAAGTACATGAATCATTAGGTAGACTGACTGTCTGCCCAGCTGTTCCAGTCAGGCCTACAATGGTACATGCTTCGTTATTTTTAAAATTTACAACATCTAACCTGATAGATGTTTCATTCGTTGATATAGAACAGTTATATGTTGCTGTTTCTACTCCTTGAGTTGGATTGCAACTATTAGAAATTAAGCCATCGCTCACTGTAACTGTTAGTGATTTGTTAGTAGCTACACCACTGACCACTCCAGTAAGATTATAAACAGGAGGAATAGTCAATGCTATATTACAACCTCCTGAAGCTGGGTCTGTGGTTAGCCCGGTTGCAGTACAGCTTCCGGTTTGTGTTGCAGTATTTGCATTTACCTGAAGACTTGTACCTGAAGTTGTTCCTCGGCAAGTATAGTCATTACCGCTGAGTGTACAAGAAATTTCATTAGCTGTTACCGTTAGAGTTCCAGTCACATTTGAAACTGTTCCAGTCAAAGTGTAGGCTCTTGGTGTTAATGGTGTACAATAACTAGTATTTGCTGTTGCGACTGTATTTGACACATTTGTTAAACTACGAACCACTTCTTTTGGGGGTAAGTTCAAAGTACCAGCCTCGGCCGCACATTCTGCTGCTAATCTAGAAACATTAGCCTGACGCCCGACAATAAAAAAATCTTGACAAGTAAATGATTGATTAATACCTTGTTCAACTCCAGAGTTAAGGGTTTTATATTTTCTAGCTGTAGAAAAAATAGTGTTAGTGCCTGCTAGTTCCTCTCCAAAACAAACACTCTCTTTGCCCCCTCCATCATCGTCAACATTCAGGATGCCGACATTCCCTCTAAACCCACCGAAACCTACCTTTGCATCAGCAACAGCGGTACTAGGGCAGGTAGTGAAATCTGTATCAGTTCCATCTGGACCACTTGCACAATTCCCACCTACATAACATGCATACGGAGCCTCACTTATTACAACGCCATTTGGCTGAGGGTTAAACACACAAAACATATCTTCTTTGTTAAAATCTATTTTAATATCATCAAGATCAAACAGTGTGTGTACAGTGCCTTTTATGGGGATAATAACACCACCGAAATACCTATGCTGCAAAGTGCATGACCCATCGGCAGTCGAGCCAATAAAATTAACGGTATATAACTCAATCGACTCGTTACCTGCAATACCATCTAAATTTAATCGCTTGGCTTTTAAGTTGATTAGATTCGAGGTATTAAGTTCTCCAGTAGTTTCGTCATAGTTAAGGGGGGTAATCAAATCAACTTCAAAATCATTTAAACCGCTACAATAAACAACTAATGTCCCCGTTTTATTATTGCCATCATCCCTGTACATATTCCCATCACCGTTGGTATACAAATTTGTTTCGCCATCAACTAAGGAAACACCCGATAGAAGATTCGAATCAGAATCAAATATGTCTATTTGTTGCTCAACTGATTCTGAAGCATTTTGGTTCGGGCTAGGTGATTGCCCGAATCCTCCACTTCCCGAATCTCCATATTCGGATAAAGAAACAGATGCTTTTGGATCTGAAAATACAAGTTCACTGGAAAGAATGATCTCTTTATCTGCTCCTCCACCATCCCAGCTCACTGTTACAGTGATTTGTTTTCTATCAGGCGAAGTGAGTGTGCCTACAGTTTGGCCTACAGTGAAGCTAGTGTTGACTCCCACAACTGGGGAGGTAGGGGTAGGAAGAGTTGTGAAATCACCTGACTGCATCATGTTTCGTAAACTTTCCATTTGCCTTTCAGCAATAATTAATGCTTCGGCTCGGGTTTTACTTTCTCCACTGCTGGAAATAAATGTACCTTGCATTGATGCAACAGCTAATAAACCTAATGCAATTACTACTGTAGTAATTAGGACTTCGATTAAACCAACCCCAAACTGCTTATTTCTTTGAAATGCCATGTTATTACCCTCAATTATTACCAGTCATGCCATGAGCCATTGACTATTGCTGTCGTTCCAATTATAGGAGGACCATCTGTACTATCCCCTAATTTACGAGAATAGACTAATTTTAAAGTACCAGTGCCTGAAACAGATCCTTCACTGACAGTTGTGCCAATAACAGAAGGGTTACCTGTAATTGTTGTATCACCAGTAACGTAAACTAAGCCGTAAATGGTGCCCCCAGAAAAATCAAAGTCACCATCCACGATGACAATAGCCGGAGTATCTATAGTCCCAATAGTTGTCCCATTAGCATTGATACTGGCATCACCATTAACAAAAATAATTCCCCCAAGACCATCTAAACCTGCATCAGAAACACCATCTGCCAGTAATTGAGTCCCAGTAGCGGTAGGAATACCATCGGCAATTTCTGACATGGTAGTTAAACTTTCAGTAAAAAATAGATTAAAAAAAGTTCCAGACCCAGAACCATCACCACCACCTGCAATATTAGCAACAGTAGCAGCTTTAGCCGCAGCTAGAAACGCATCATTTTGATAGACATCTGTTCCTCCTCCTAATCCACCACTAGATACTTTTTGCACATTTGGTATGGAAGGGCTAGTTGTATCATCAATTAACTCAGCTTCTGTTAAGTCACTAATTTCCATATCTGTTGGGCGGATATAGGTTTCCATAGCGCTACCACTTATTCCAGTACCATCAGCACTCCAGACATTCAAATCAGAATAACGGTTTATAATCTGTGCTGACCCTGTCAAGGCAACTGATGACCCGGATATTAAAGACTGTTTAGGGCCTCCGCCTTTTAGTAAGTTTCTTGTTCCTACACACTGAAAAATAGTTCTACTCGCTATGCCGTCATCACTTGTTCCTGTTACTTGGATAAGGGCACTTTTTTGATTGCCAGTGCCGTCTACACTTGGGTTAATGCAGGGACGAGGTGCGGGGGTAACTGCAGCTACAGAGCTTTCACTATAAAAGACAATGGTTGCTCTATTGGGGTTAACAAAACCTACATCATTATCAATATGATCTAATACACCATCATTATCATGATCCGAACCTGCGACAGTTAACCCTATTCCATTGAAATAGGAGAGAGCGTAATCCATACCCGCATCTGCAGCCGTTATTGCTTGAGAGGCTCGATAATTATTAGACGTCATTTTAATTTCTTGTAGAGCAATTTTTCCTGATAAAAATGCAACTAATGTTGTTGCTATTAATAATATAACAGCAGTAAGTAATGTTGCTGCTCCGCTTTGCGAATTTAAGGCTATATTTGATGTTTTTTTCATAAGGGTGCCTGCAACTATGTAGTGTTATTGATTAAATATACGATTATTTCTAACTTTAACATTAGCTGAAAGAATTTTTGAGACAGATGCATCATTGACCACACTTCCCGTTAATGTAATTGCTATTTCTCTTGTTTCAACTAATGTATTTCCAGTAACGCTAAATCCTGCTACTGCTGCTGCTGGACAGGATTTATCAACTCCTACTGGGGCATATAATGTATTAGAAGTTGTATTTAAGCATTTCGAATTGTTGTCACTAAATGTAAGTGTTGAAATGCTTACTTTATTTTCATCAGCAATATTATTCCATTGAGTGTTCACTCCACAGCTTTGAGCTGTAGCAACTGTACCTGTTATACGCGCCTCAAGCTCAACTCCATTCATTCTGAACCCATAATATTCGTCTGCACTAACTAGACCATTGCTATCAGCATCGTAAGTATAGAGAATGCAATTACCAGAATTTACGGCTGTTGTTGGAGCAGCAATGTTGCGAATTTGAATATCTGTCTCGTCTTGGGTAAAGTTATTATTTTTTGCATTAGCTCCAGAAATAGCTCCGCCCCAAAAACCCGAACGTCTAATATCATTAATCATTAACTGCATGATTGAATCTAAGTCATAATTCAGTCGTGCAGAATTCGTAACATCAGTACTGCTTCGAATTGTAGATATGTAAATTGATAATGCTCCACCAATAACTATTAAGCCAAGCATTAAAGCAATCATAATTTCAATTAAGGTAAAGCCTTTTTGTTTTTTCATTTTTTGCTATCCAAAATTAACAATCCTCGTAACCATTGAGTCCATCTGAACCTGCAATATTACAAATTCGAATACGACCAAGAGTAGAAACAACAACTTTGACACTATAGTTGCTAGAGTTTAATTGAGCATTACCTGAATTAGCTATTGATACTGCTCCTCGTCTAAAATCAAATAACTCACTTGTACTATCCGATAAAGAAACGGGGTTGGTCATCGTAATTCCAGTGAATTGAGAGCCATTAACGGTAATGTCCGTACAGTTTCCTCCGCCAGCAGGGCAATCACAAGTTCCAGCAGTTCTAAAGATAGTGTAATTCCAAGTTGCTGGAGTGAAGGTGACTTGAAGATTACAACTTCTTTTAATTGTTTCTGTGTGCATCCACATCAAATCTGACTTTAACCCTTCTACCACCTCTTTAAGTCTATTCCTCTCTAACATCTTAGAAAAAGAAGGCACTGCCATAGACGTAACTATTCCAACAATAGCAATGGTTATCAATAGCTCAGTAAGCGTAAATCCTAAGCATCGTGTTTTATTCATAAGTTATACCCTGAAGTATATAGAGATTTAATTACTTCTTATTTGTTGATAGATAGTATATGGTTTTAATCTAAGTTTCTGTTAACTCTTTTACACTTTAAGTATAGACAACTATTTTTTTTTATATAGATAGGCTATGCTTGTAATGTGTTTTTACTTTTTAAAGAAGACTGAGAATGAAGGTATCTTTTATTAATAAGGGCTTTACTCTGATTGAATTAATGATAGTAGTGGCTATCATTGGCGTTTTAGCAAGTATTGCTTATCCTTCTTACCAGGATTATGTTTTAAGGGCTAAACGTGCTGATGCTAAGGCTGGGTTGTTAAATTTACAATTGGCACAGGAAAAATATCGTGCAAATTGTGTTCAATATGCGACAGGCATTGAATCCACAAGAACTTGTGTTTCAGGAGGGGATCATAATTTAATAAGTAGTGGCTCTTCACCAGATGGAAGTTATACACTTGCTATGTCAGCAAATGATGGAGCAGGGAATGCAGTTGATTATAATGTTTCTTATATAATTACAGCCACTCCTAGTCATACTGACTCTGACTGTGCCATTTTTGTTATGAATGAAGATGGCAAAGTACTAACGGGGACATTTTCAAGTCCAAGCAAAACTGCAGCAGATGCTGATTGCTGGAATAAGTGATAGGTAAATTTTTTAATTTACGGGTAAGGAGGGGTGAGTCTAAAAATACATGTTTTTAGTTTCATGCTGACTGTTGTTATTCATTATCTAGAAATTATGTCTACAACGACATAACTTCTATTATTTTTGATAAATAGGCAATTGAGCTATTCGATGATCTATTTTCTTCAGCATAGCTTGATATTTAGCACTATAAACAGATCCGAACCTCTGTTTAAATACCCTATTACTCATATTTTCTGGTAAATCTCTTACTTCGGGCATAAAGGCGGTATAGTCTTTGATATTAGCCATTCTTTCTTGTAACAATCGGGCCTGGGTTGTCGATGCAATGGCTGTTTTGCCAAAACGTAAACCTGCTCTGTCTCCAGCCAAATCAATAAAACTAAAGCCACTGCCTTGTCTGGCATCTGTTATTTCTTTTTCCTGACCTAAAAAATGAGCAAGGGAGCTTGCTCCCGACGCAGCTAATACTGCGGATGCCATAAAGTGTTTTGCCATATCTGTTCGTCTATATAAAGAGGCGGGGTATTGGCGTTGTGTCGTTGGGCTAATATCAAAGGGGATAATTGCCTGAATTTCTCTTTTATTCACATAAGTACTAATAGCAATAAGCACGGCGCGGTTTTCTGAAATGGCTGTAGAAATGGTTGATCGTTGGTAAGCCTGTTTAAACAATGGTTGTAGTAATTCAGCTAAAGATAATCGCCATTTTGGATTGTGCAGGGCAATAATGGTGGATATTTTTTGTTGATAAAACAAAACCGACTGGTAGTTTTTATTATTCAGGCTAAGGGTTGCTTTTAGCTTAATATCATCAGGTGTTATATAGCTGATAGTGAGTCCTTGAGGGTGGATTTGCAAGGCTCTGATATGCTGTGCAGCAAGTATATAATATTCTTTTAAAGGGGTGTATTTAATAATGCTTTCAACAATTAAGCCGGCAAATTCGTCTGCGACTTTTATCTTGCCAATTTGAAGTGTATTTATCACTGGATAGCCAGCGCGCTTTGTTAAGTTGAAGCCGATATTAAGATAATGACCAAATGGGTTTTTAGCCAATAATAAAGAAATTTTAAAGTGTAAGCGTTCTTTTTTAACACTGATTTGTGAAGTGCTGGGTATATAGTAATTTAATAGATAGCTGAGTGCTACATTAAGGTCTTTCTCTGTTAAATGTATTGTTTGCTGTGTTTTTGATGAGGTACTATCGACTATACTTTTGGCTCTATTAATATCGTTATGATTTAGACTCCAGTTGCTTTTTGTCACCGCGGTATTTTCAATTGCATAAAACAGAATAATTGCGAGCAATAAAGGAGGTGCTGCTAAAAAAAAGAAAAAAAGACGTAAGGGACGAAATAAAGGAAATAAAACAAGTTCTTGAAATTGTTTCATTTCCTTCATACCTTAAGAAAAAGTTAAAGTATAACCAGCGGCATCTAAACACTTTGCCTCTATTTGCAGGTCTGTCTGGGTAAGTGGTGCACTGCTTAACCAGTTATCAGCAAATTCAATTTTAATCGAAGCCAGCTGAATCGAAATGCTAAACTTTGGCGTGTCATGGGTGTGGCGATTACGGTGCATTAAAATCGCAAGGCGCAAAATAATGGTTAAAATAGGGGCGTCGTGATTCCAGGGGGCAGGAAGTTTTTTAAAGCGGGAGCGAGAAAACTTTTTCCTATGTGTTTGCACCAGAGCCGCGAGTAAATGCTGGTCTTGTCGTGAGAATCCAGCTAAGTCACCGTTATCAATGATGTATGCACTGTGTTTATGGTATTGACTGTGAGCAATATCTCTACCGATACCATGTAGGCTTATTGCCCAGTCAATGAATTGAGTGATGTTTTTTGTGTTTTCTGTAAATAGATTACTGTCTAGTTGATGCAGAATAGTGTGGGCAGTTTGTTTTATACGGTCTGAATGTTCTTTTTCTGTATGATAATGATCTGCAATAATTTCAACTGTTTTTGATCGAATATCATGATCATAAATTCGGCCTAATAAATCATGAACAAGGCCCTCACGTAGTGCGCCATCAGACACCGTCATTTGTTCAATGTCTAGTTTTTGAAAAGTTGCATAGACAATAGCAACTCCGCCTAAGAATACGGGTAAACGTTCCTCACTCAAATCAGGAAGCTGTAGTTCATCAATATGATTATGTTGAGTAATATGATCAACTAATTTTTCCAAACCTTCTTTAGTAATGCCAAATTGACTCCATTTTGTTGCAATAAGGACTTTATGTATAGAACGTAAACTACCTGATGCGCCTATGGCTTCATCCCAGCGGCGGCTGTTATAAACTCTTTGAAAAGGATCTAATTTTTGTTGCGCAAAAAGGACTGCTTTTTTAAATGCTTTTTTGCTTATCACGCCTTCAGGAAAGAATTTATTGCTGACTGTCACACAGCCCATATGTAAACTTTCTTTGGTATGAGCGAGGTCATCTACACCAATAATATACTCGGTACTGCCACCACCAATATCCATGACGAAACGTGAGTTGGCATCACTTCCCAAGCTATTGGCTACGCCTTGATAGATCAGACGAGCTTCTTCTATACCGGCAATAATATCAATGGGATGACCCAGCGCTTTTTCGGCTTTAGCGATAAACTCTTGAGAATTTTTTGCTGTTCTTAGGGTGTTTGTACCAACGATACGAACACTACCTGGAGGGAAGTTTTCTATTCGTTGACCAAAGCGCTGAAGACACTCTAGCGCTTTTTTTTGTGTTTCAGTGTTTAGGTTTCTTTCATCATCAAGCCCTGAAGCTAAGCGAACCATTTCTTTAAGTCTGTCTATCGTGCGTAGCTTGCCTTTTTCCAGTTTACATACAATCATATGAAAACTATTTGAGCCCAAGTCTATCGCTGCAACGCTGGATGGTAATTCGTTTGTCACGATTAATTCCTATTTTTTCAGTCAATGATGTAATTTCTGATAAAATCACTTGGTTTATCAGAGTTATCAATCCACTAATTTAACTCATTTTTCTCATTTCGTTAAGTAATAGTTGCTATGAATGCATTATCTATCCAAAATTTAAAAAAAACTTACAGTAATGGCTTTACAGCACTGAAGGGGATAGACCTTGAGGTGGAAAGTGGTGATTTTTTTGCCCTTTTAGGGCCTAATGGAGCGGGTAAATCTACCGCTATTGGGATTATCTGCTCCTTAGTTAATAAGAGCAGTGGTTCAGTGAGTATTTTTGGTCATGACTTAGTTAAAGAGACGGCTAAAGCTAAATCATGTATTGGTCTGGTACCTCAAGAAATCAATTTTAATCAGTTTGAAACAGTTAAAAATATTGTTCTCAATCAGGCTGGTTATTATGGTATTCCGAAAAAACAAGCTATAAAAAATACTGAAAAGTGTTTGAAACAAATGGCGCTTTGGGATAAA
>Ga0209184_1001501_pt1 | contig 14922 bp, 15 predicted proteins | sample EN8Hudsemesocosm_2_FD_184627 | JGI IMG/M metagenome (GOLD analysis project Ga0209184, IMG submission 184627) | Methane-oxidizing microbial communities from mesocosms in the Hudson Canyon - EN8C Hudson Canyon (SPAdes) (version 2) | ecosystem: Environmental > Aquatic > Marine > Cold seeps | place... | reverse complement strand
CTGTTTATAGTTAAGACCAAACCACTTTACCAACCACATAGTGGCAAACAAACCAGTACCCGCCGACAGGGCGCCATTGGTAAAACCTATGACCAGCAACCCTAGCCCCCCTAACATCCAGCCTGTTGGGTGCCTGTTTTTTTCCTCGCCATTCATGCCCAGAGCAGGCTTAAAGATAGAATACAGCCCAAGGCCCAGGGTCAGCACTCCCAAGCTAACCTGGGCCACACGATCATCTATGCCCACAATAAACATCGCCCCTAGTACCACCCCGGGGATGCCACATGACATCATGAACAGGTTTAGCTTCCAGCTGGTATGCCCTTCTTTCACAATGCGTATGGTGGCCCCCACGCCCAAAGCCACGGTGGCAATCTTATGGGTGGCCAGGGCCAGTGAAAATGGCAGCCCCATGAAGATTAAAACCGGTAACTGAATCAAACCCGCCCCGCCCCCGGCAAACGCTGAGAAAATATTGGCCACAGTACTGATAAAAAAGAGTAAAATTTGCTCTAGCATGCTTTAACCGCAAACGAATAAATAAGAATTGGATCTCAAGATGTCTTCCTACGCTTTGTACTACTACGACCAGTGCCCGTTTTGTCAGCTGGTTTTACGAGGGCTTAACAGCATCAACGCCCAAGTTGAGCTTAAAAACACCCTCACTACCCCCAGCAATCGCCAGGAACTGATGCAAGGGGGAGGTCGTACCACAGTGCCGTGTTTACGCATTACCCAGGAGAACGGACAAGTACAATGGATGTACGAATCCGGTGACATCGCTCGCTACCTGCAAAAACTGTAAATTACTTAATGAGGCCGCGCTGTTCTAACATGCGCTCTACCGTATCCACCACCGCTTGGGTGTGACTGTCCACTTCCAGGTTGATGTTGGCGCCCACGTCAAGCTCACCAAAGGTGGTGATAGACAGGGTTTCGGGGATTAAATAAACGCAAAAGCGCGACTCTTCAACCTTTGCGATAGTGAGGCTACAGCCGTTCAGGCCAATGTAGCCTTTATCAAAAATATACGCCTTAAACTGGGCGGGAATATCAAACCATATAATACGGTTATTTTCCGGACGCTCGATCTCCACGATACTGGTTTGACCAAATACATGGCCACTAAGCTGATGTCCACCAATATCATCCCCAAAACGGGCGGCTCGCTCCACGTTCACGGCCGTTCCCACTTCCAAATCCAAAAGGTTGGTCACCTTTAAAGTGGCCATCATCACATCAAACCACACCGACTGCCCTTCCATCTTGCACACGGTTAAGCAGGTGCCGTTCAGGGCCACACTAGCCCCCAGCTTTAAGCCTTCCAGCATTTCGCTGGGCAAGGATAGGGACAGGGTCCACAGGCCGGTTTTTTTCTCAATGGATTGAATGGTCAGGGTGCGCTGTACGATTCCGCTAAACATAGGAGGCTCTTGTGATGTCTAAACTTCAGTGGCGCCATTATGACCTATACTAGAAGGAGATTCAGTTCCTTATTGCAACATTGTTGTGGCCCATGACACGGAAGTTAATAGATAAAAAAATTGGTTTAATTCTCTCTGGAGGGGGCGCCCGTGCGGCCTATCAAGTGGGCGTACTCAAAGCCATTTGTCGTTTATTGCCCAATGACAGTGGCAACCCATTTAAAATCATCAGCGGTACCAGTGCCGGTGCTATTAACGCGGTGGCACTGGCCAGCTATGCAGGCCATTTTCGCTTAGGGATTCGTCAGCTAGAGCGAAATTGGAAAAACTTCAGCTGTGACCAGGTTTTCCACAGCGACTCTAGGCGCGTTTTAAGCGGGGTAATTAAGTTTTTCAGCAATACCTTTTTTGGTTATAAGTCTGGGGATGCGGTTTCATTATTAAATAACGCCCCCTTAAAGCAATTGCTTAAAAAATTTATATCCTTTGAAAATATTCAGCAAGCTATTGATAACAAAGATTTGCACGCCCTGGCGGTGACCGCCTCGGGATATTCCAGCGGTGAGAGTGTGAGTTTTTTTCAAGGACACAAGAGCATAAAAAATTGGCAGCGATTAAGACGCATTGGTTTGCGTTCACGCATTAGCCTGGATCATTTAATGGCCTCTTCGGCTATTCCCACGGTATTTCCTGCGGTAAAAATTAATCGTGAGTTTTTTGGCGATGGTGCCGTGCGCCAGCTTGCCCCCATCAGTCCGGTACTGCATATGGGGGCAGACAAAATATTAGTGATTGGGGTTAGTGGTAATACCCATAAACGTAAGCAGCGGGAAACCATGAAAACCTACCCCAGCATGTCAAAAATAATGAACCACATGTTTAACGCCGCCTTCCTGGATAGCATGGAAATAGATGTAGAAAGACTGAGTCGAGTAAATAGCACATTAAGCAAGATTCCCGAGGAGGTATTACATGCTCAGGGTTTTAAATTGCGCCCTGTAGAATTATTGGAAATAAACCCCAGTGAATCCATCGATGACATTGCAGCCCGTCACATACGTGAGCTGCCAAAAAGTTTACGCTTCTTTTTTAAAGGCAGTGGTAACACCTCAAAAGGTGGTTCGGGCGTACTAAGTTATTTGCTGTTTGAACGGGGTTTTTGTCGCGATTTAATTCAACATGGTTACGATGATGCCATGAAACAAAAAGACGATATATTGCGATTTTTTTGTGAAGAAATGGAGCAGTGTGAGGAAAAAATAAAGCAAGCATGACGCAACAAATACGTTAGTACTAAAATAAAGCCAGCTTGAGCTTAGCGGGTACTAAAGCTATTATTCAGACACAGAATGCATCCCATATAAGTACATTCACCATGCGTATTATCACACTGTTTATTTTATTTTTTCCGGTATCGGTATTGGCCTATCCTGTAGGCGTGTCCCTTGGCTGGGGAAGCGGTTATTCTTGGACGCAATCCAAATTCGATGAACCTATTAATACCGACCTGGGTCAGGTCAAAGTTCCTTCTTACACCAGCGTAAAAAATCAAGACTTACCCTGGAGCATGTATGCGGGTTTTCGCTTCCATCAGCACTATGGCATTGAAATGGGCTACCTGGATTATGGTTCCATTAAATTTACCAAAACCATCACCAGCGCCACACAAGATGGTGTTCCCACTGGCAACGTCATTAGAAATGCACGCATTAGCACCCAGGGCCTTTATATCTCCCATGTATTATTTCTTCAGGTATTTGAAAAGCTTCAATTACAAATGAAAGCAGGGATAATATTTGGCGACAATCAATATGCTGAGACTGGCAGTGTTACCACCATAAATGATGACAATAGTGAATCCGTCATTGATAGCTTTAATAGCTCCAGCGAGGCGTTTGCCAAAGGACAATTGGCCATGGGGCTTTTATATCACTATAAGCCCGAATGGCGTTTACGCTTACAGGTTAATCAAATTGAATTCGATCACCCCGGTGAGCGAGAAAGTTTTAGCCAGTGGTTCACCAGCTTTTCAATTGAGCGCAAGCTTTAGCCGCGGATATGTACGAGATGAACATGAAACTATTTAGTATTTTTCTAGCTGTCATTTGCCTAAGCGGTTGCGCATCCATGCTCAATGGCAAGCAACAGGTGGTAACCATCAAGACAGATAAAGACACCGAAATCTTTATTGATGACCGCTACGTGGGCAAGGGTTATAGCAAACGAAGCTTATCCAGAGGTGAGCCCCATGTATTAAGAGTAGAGCAAGGTAATTGCTCTCACTCCATCACGACTCAAGCCAGATTTAATAAAATGAGTCTACTGGGATTTGTATTGGACTTGGGGTTAGTTTCGTTGCCGGTGGACTTTATGAGCGGCGCTGCCTGGAACATTTACCCTAATAAGGTTCAGATGAAAGCTACCTGCCAAGACTCACCAGGGTAAAGATAGATTAGAGAAGCGCTTTAACCGGGCCAAACGTTTTACGGTAAATATCCACTGGGCCATGTTCATTAAGAGCCGCAATGTGGGCTTTGGTGGGGTAACCCTTATGCTGGGCAAGACCATATTGAGGGTATATGGCATCTAGTTTTAACATTTCATGATCACGCTGAACTTTCGCCAACACTGAAGCTGCAGCAATAGACGCCACCAACGCATCCCCTTTTACAATGGGAGTTGCATCACAACACAAATTTAACGGTAAACGGTTGCCATCTATGAGCGCATGTTGAGGTGCTATGGTTAAGCCATTTACGGCGCGGGTCATGGCCAACATACGGGCATGCAAAATATTAATTTCATCTATTTCTTCAACACTGGCACGGGCAATACAAAATGCCAGGGCCTTTTCCTTTATTTCTGGAAAGAGTGCTTCACGCTTTTTTTCGGTTAGCTTTTTTGAGTCGTTCAAACCCGCTACGGGATTTTCTGGGTCCAGAATCACGGCGGCGGCCACAACGTCACCGCACAATGGGCCTGCTCCCGCTTCATCAACGCCACAATACATAATAGCCTGTTGAATGAGGACTAGTTCTTGAGGGATTATTTCATTCATGATGCGGTGATTATTTCTCTAATGGCTTCGGCGGCTGCTTGATCTGCATTTAAGCGAATGCCCTTATGCAAAGCTAAGAACTCAGCTTGCATGTTCTTTAACCCATCCTCACTTTGCAATAGTTTAAGGCAGGCACTGGCTAGCTTTTCAGGGGTGGCGTTATCTTGTAGTAATTCAGGTACCAACTCTTTCCCGGCCAATAAATTTGGCAAGGATACAAACGGCTGCTTGAGCATTCTAAAAACAAAAAAGGCCGTTAACGCAGAAAGCTTGTACGACACCACCATGGATTTTTTCAATAACATGGCTTCCAGTGTGGCAGTTCCCGAAGCTAACAAAACTGTGTCTGCTGCGGCCATGGCTTCACGACTTTGTCCATCCAAGAGAGTGACACCTGACAGTTTTTTTTGTTCTAACAACGCTAACAGCTGACTTTTGCGTTCTTCGTTCGCGGCGGGAATGACAAACTGAATATTAGGAATTTTTTGACGTATTAAGTTGGCGGCATCTATAAACACATCACCAAGGCGAGCCACTTCGCCTTCGCGAGAGCCTGGTAACATGGCCATAACCGGTTGGTCTTGGTGTAGGCCTAATTGTTGGCGAGCACTATGTGTGTCCGTTTCTAAGTCAATGGCATCCGCCAGGGTATGACCCACGCACACCGCAGGGACACCGTGTTTATGGTAAAAAGCCACTTCAAATGGAAATAGGCACAGCACCATATCCACCGATTTTTTAATATTAAAAACTCGCTTTTCACGCCACGCCCACACACTGGGGCTAACGTAATGAACTGCCTTAATGCCTACGTCTTTAAATTTTCGCTCTAGGGCTAGGGTAAAATCAGGAGCATCGATGCCAATAAACACATCCGGCTTCATATCTAATAGTGTTTTAAACAAATTTTTACGAATCTTTAACAGTTCGCGTAAACGCCCCAATACCTCAAACAACCCCATGACAGATAATCGCTCCATGGGATAAAGGGTTTCAAAGCCCTGGGCGATCATTTTCGGGCCACCTATGCCCACGAAGCGAGCATCTGGATATTGTTTTTTTAAGGCTTTAATCAGACCTGCGCCCAGAATATCTCCTGAGGCCTCTCCGGCCACTAGGGCAAAACATTGTGACATTAACGAATGATTCCGCGGGTAGAAAGTTGCAGGCTATCGATGAAGGCGGTAACAGAAGAGGACTGGCTAACCAGAGGTTTTAACTCCAGCAAGGCTTCTTCAAGAGTGAGGCTCTTACGGTATACCAGCTTATAAGCATTACGTAATGCTCGGATATCATCCGGGGTAAAACCACGACGCTTCAAGCCTTCGCTGTTAATACCATGGGGTTTAGCCGAGTTACCATTTGCCATAATATAGGCAGGCACGTCTTTAAGCACGATAGAGCCAGTACCACACATACTGTGACAACCAATTTGTACAAATTGATGCACTTGAGAGGCACCGCCTAAGATGGCGTTTTCGCCAATATGAACGTGGCCGGCAATGTTGGTATCGTTGGCCAAAATACAATTATTGGCAATCATCACGTCATGGGCGATATGTACATTCACCATGAATAAGTTGCCGTTACCGATTTTAGTGAGGCTTTTATCCTGAGTAGTACCGCGGTGAACGGTACAGGCTTCACGAAAGATATTGTTGTCGCCAATCTCTAAACGAGTGGCTTCCCCCAGGAATTTTTTGTCCTGACAGTCTTCACCTACGGTACAAAACTGAAATATTCGATTATTTTTACCAATTTTTGTTGGCCCCTTCACCACCACGTGGCTGGCGATCACGGTACCTTCACCGATTTCAACATCAGGACCAATTACTGTCCAGGGGCCCACTTCAACATCATCAGCCAGTACGGCGCTGGGATCAATTATTGCGCGAGGATCAATCAAAGCTCTAAATTCCTTTGTGCACATAAAATTTCTGCCTGGCAGGCCAATTGTCCATCCACCCAAGCAGAACACTCAAATCGCCAAATACCACGCTTATCACTTACGTAGTGCACTTCCATATCGAGGCGATCTCCGGGTATTACAGGCTTCTTAAATCGGGCCTTGTTCACACCCGCAAAATAATAAACCGAATTAGCAGCCTCTTCTTTTCCCATGGAATCTAACCCTAATAATCCCGCCAATTGTGCCAATGCTTCTAATAGCAGTACGCCTGGCATAATGGGGTGTTTAGGAAAGTGTCCTTGAAAAAAAGGCTCGTTGCAGCTGACATTTTTATAACCAACAATGCGCTGCTTTTTTTCAATTTTTGTAACTCTATCAACCAATAAGAAGGGATAGCGATGAGGCAACAGATCAGTGATTTCACTGTAATTCATATTCGCATGCCTTAATTATTTATACTTTTCTCAACGGCCTTAAGCCGTTTGGCCATGTCATCTAACTGCCTAAAACGCGCGGCACTCTTGCGCCAATCACTTGTCTTGGACATGGCGGTACCCGACGAATAACCGCCGGGCTCGGTAATGCTTTTGGTCACTAGGCTCATGGCGGTCACATGGGTGCCATCCACTAAGGTTAGGTGACCGGTTACGCCAACACCACCAGAAATCGTGCAATTAGCCCCAATTTTTGTGCTGCCTGCAATTTTACAGCTAGCGGCCATGGCGGTGTTTTCACCAATTTCTACGTTATGGGCTATTTGTATCAGATTATCCAGGATCACACCGTCGCTGATGCGGGTATCACTCATGGCGCCACGGTCGATGGTGCAGTTGGCCCCCACTTCGACGTTATTACCAATAGAAACACCGCCTATCTGGCGAATTTTAACCCACTTGCCTTGTTCATTGGCAAAGCCAAATCCATCCGAGCCAATTACAGTGCCACTGTGAACGATGCAATTTTCACCTATGGATACATCGTGATAGATGCTCACATTCTGATGCAAACGGGTATCTCGGCCAATGCGACTATTGTGCCCCACCACGCTACCGACACCAATGATCACCCCATCGGCTAACACAGCGTGATCTTCAATCACCGCATTAGCGGCGATGCTCACATCTTTGCCGATGCTGGCCGATTCACTAATAACCGCACTGGGGTGAATGGTATGACTGGCTTTAGGCAGGGTATCAAAGAGGCTGCTAACTTTGGCGTAACCCAAATACGGGTTATCCAATACTAGGGCTGCACCACTGCATTCATCGGCCTGATTAGGATGAACGATGATGGCACTGGCAAGCGTACTTTGCAGCTGGTCTCGATAGGCCATGTTGGCAAGGAAACTTAATTCCCCGGCCTGCGCATGGGTAAGCGTTGCCAAGCCATTGATGACAATGTTCTCGTCACCAATTAGTTTGGCCTGTAAAAATGTTGCGATTTCGCCGAGGGTTATTGCCATTTACTTCTTCGCCGCACTCGCCTGGTTAAGCTTGTTTAGCAGCTTTTTGGTTAGATCAAGATCTGGAGATACATGGATAACCGCTTGGCCATTTAATACGATATCTACTTTTTCAGATTCGATTAGACCCTTAAGGATCTCTTGTAAACGCGGTAAGTTAGCGCGGAAAAACTGCTGACGCCATTGCTGTTCGGCTTTTTGTAATTTACCGGCAAAGAACTGGAATTCACCCTGCTTTTCTTTGATGCCGTTACGCAATTTACGCTGTTGGTCATCACTCATGATCTCGCCGTCTTTTTGCAGTTTTTTCTGGTTTTCCATCATTTCCTGTTCAAGTTTTTTAACTTTAACTAGGTCATCACCAAACTGCTCTTCCACTTGCTTAAACGAGGCTTTGGCACCTTCAGATTGAAACAAGGCGCGTTCCATATCGACTACCGCAATTTTACCGGCGGCCATGGCGGAACCAGCTACTAGACAAAGGCTGGCTACTAATATTTTTGTTAATTTAATCATTTTACAATCCACTTACTTTTTTTATTGGTTTTTACACTATTAAATTTTTAACAGATCAGCTTTAAAAAACCTGACCCAACGAGAACTCAAAGCCTTCAGTTTCATCACCCGTTTGACTGTTTAGAGCGCGTGCGAAGGTGAAGGTTAATGGGCCGATGGCGGTAATCCAGGTAAGGCTTACACCTGCACCCAAACGCATGTCATTTATATCGAAGCCTTCAACACAAGAAGGGTGCTCATTGGTGTAGGGGTCACCGCTCGTTTCATCATTACCACTGGCCTCAGTTAAAGCAAGACACTTGGTATCAAACACGTTCCCTACATCCAAAAACAATACTGACCGCATGCTGCGCTGGTCTTCCACAAAGGGTAATGGAAATACCAGTTCCATACTTGCTTCGGTCAACAAGTTACCGCCCAAACGATTGGAGTCAGCAAAGTAGACAGCATCATCAACACCGTCGTTATCATTATCACGATGTACAAATTCCTTTTCTCCAGTTGGGTCGCCTGTAATCGGATCCAATACATCTACTTCAGTGAATATATCACTTTTCAATACTCCCTTCGGCCCTAGCGAATTTGTGGTGTAGCCCCGTACAGAACCTACACCGCCAGCTCGGAAGTTACGGAAGAACGGTAACTCCTTGGTATCACCATAACCGTCCCCATAGCCAATTTCAGATCGAACCCTAAAGGTCCAGTCACCGCTTATGTGGAAATACTTCTGTGCGTTATAAGTTATGCGGAAATACTCCAGTTCACTGCCAGGAACAGTAGCTTCAACAGACAAACTTTGCTTGGCACCAGCAGTTGGGAAAAGTCCACGATTTAAGGTAGTCCAACTCCAACTTGAGCCTAATGTTAATTCGTAAAAATCATCCCCTTGATCATCAATGAAAGTTGTAATTTCCTCAGGTACTGAAGAGGTGCCTTGCTGCATAAGCGTACGACTAGCTTCAACACTGAAGGACAGTCGCTCTCGGCTGTTTATTGGGAATCCAAAGTTGGTACGACCACCATAGGTGTCAGTATTGTAATCGCTCAAAGAAGCATACTGAGAGAAGTCGGTTTCACTATAGAACAAACTGTAACCACGACTAATGCCATCCACAGTGTAATAAGGGTTACTAAACGACAGGTTCAAACTGGTCACCGCATCGGTTTTGTTCACCGAGGTGCTCATCTTTTTACCTGTGCCCATGAAGTTGTTTTGGCTAACACTGGAACCAATGATCATGCCGTCACTACTGGAATAACCAATACTTAGGTTCAAGCTACCACTGGGTTGCTCTTCCACGTTGTAGTTCACGTCAATAAGGTCGTCACTGCCGGGGACTTTAGGGGTTTCAACATTCACCCCTTTAAAGAAACCTAACTGCTCCAAACGGCTCTTGGATTGTTCGATCAACTCGGTAGAGGCCCAGCCACCTTCCATTTGCACCATTTCACGGCGCAATACTTCATCCATAGTAGATTCATTACCGGTGAAGTTGATACGGCGTACATAGGTGCGCTTGCCTGGCTCCACGTAAAAGGTAATAGCCACGGTTTTATCTTCATCGTTAATTTTTGGCACGCCGTTTACTTTGGCAAAGGTGAAACCTTCGTTGCCTAAACGCTTGGAGATTAAGTCTTGAGTCAGGGTCATCTTGCGACGACTAAAGGTCTCCCCTTCGCGCATGATAATTAGATTTTGTAGCTGTTTTTCATCTACGATCAATTCACCAGCTAAATCCACTTTATTAACCGTGTAGATCTCCCCTTCGTGAATATTCATACTTACAAACACGTCTTCTTTATTAGGAGACAAGGAAACCTGAGTTGATTCCACGTTAAAACGAACGTAACCGCGATCCAGATAAAATGAACGTAAACGCTCCAAATCACCGCTTAATTTTTCACGAGAGTATTTGTCATCACTTTGATACCAAGACCACAGGTTAGTGGGCTTAAGTTCAAACTGGGTTAATAACTCGTCTTTGCTAAAGTCTTTAAATCCCACTAGGTTAATGTGACTGATTGACGCTACCGAGCCTTCATCGATGTTGATTTTTAGGGAAACACGGTTGCGGGGAAGTTTGCTAACTTCGGTGCTGATGGCGGCATCGTAACGGCCCTGGCTTACGTATTGACGCTCAAGTTCCAGCTCCAATCGCTCCATGGTAGAACGCTTAAAGACATAACCTTCGGCTAAACCCGCTTGTTTTAAGCCGTCTTTTAATTGTTCCGTCTCGATGGCGCTGTTGCCGTCAATTTCAATTTCGGTGATGGTGGGCAGTTCCACCACATTAATCACTAATATATTTCCGTCGCGCAGAATCTGAATATCGTTGAAGTAACCGGTTCGAAATAATGAGCGGCTGGCTTTTGCAAGTGCTCTGTCGTCTACCTCATCGCCAATGTTAATGGGAAAGGCACTGAATACACTGCCGGCGCTGACTCGTTGCAAACCGTCAACACGTAAATCTTCCACGGTAAATGAGGCGGCCTGTGCAAATGCACTTGCAAGCAATAAACATATACTTAATAAGGTGAACTTCATGATTAACCAAACTTATTATTATCTTTTCTGCCATGGGGTTAACCATGACAGACCCTTTATTCTTGTAGATCTAGTGTGACTATAAACGACTTACGTCATTAAATATTGCCACCACCATTACCATTAACAGCATGGTCATCCCTAGTTTCATGCCCATCAATTGGACTTTTTCCGACAAGGGAGAGCCTTTTACCGCTTCAATCACATAGAAAACAAAGTGGCCGCCATCTAAAACAGGAATGGGAAGTAAATTCACCACTGCCAGCATAATACTGATATACGCCAAAAATCCAACAAAGGCTTCAAACCCGGCCTGTACTTGCGAGCTGGCTACTTTAGCAATGGTAATGGGTCCACTCAAGTTTTTAACGGACAATAGTCCCTGAATCATCTTGCCAATGGATTCCAGAGTAATAGTGGTCATGTCCCAGGTTTTTTGAATGGCTCGCAATCCGGCTGTGGCTGGATCATAACTTTGCACTCGAATGAAGTCTGCCGGCAAGACAGGCGCTTGTACCATTGCCCCGGCAAACCCTATGGTTTCACCGTTAGCGAGAGTACGAGAGGCAGGTATTAATTGAATAGCCAGAATTTTGTCATGACGCTGTACCGACAAGGAAATAGATTGCCCTGCATTGGCTTTTACCACCTTAACAAAATCCATCCAGTTCTGAATGACTTGCTCGCCCACCGACAAAATCACATCCCCTGGCTGCAAGCCTGCCTGTTGAGCAGGCATACCAGCTTGCAGTTCAGCCAATATAGCTGGCACCGATGGCCTGAAAGGAGCAAAGCCCAAGGCTTGAATGGGGTTGGGCTCTTCAGCATCACTAAGCCACTGACTGATGGCCAACTCATGGCTCTCGCCATCGTTTACCTGGATTTCCAGAGTACCGGTATCACCCAATCGTTTAATGAGTTGATAGTTTACTTCCTGCCAACTAGAGGTGTTATTGCCATCTACGGCAATAATTTCCTGCTGGGGCATTAAGCCTGCCTGGGCTGCCACACTGCCGCCTTCCACTGGTCCAATGATGGGCTTAACCTGAGTCACCCCCACCATGAACATGAGCCAATAGGCAAAGATGGCAAAGATTATATTGGCCAATGGCCCAGCCAGCACCACCGCCATGCGTTGCCAAACCGTTTTACGATTAAAGGCCTGGTCCAGCATATCTGGCGCCACCTCACCTTCACGCTCATCTAACATTTTGACATACCCCCCTAAGGGGATGGCCGCGATGGCAAACTCAGTGCCGTGTTTATCGGTACGACTAAAGAGAACCTTGCCAAAACCCACTGAAAATTTTAAGACTTTCACTCCACAGCGGCGAGCCACCCAGTAATGGCCAAATTCGTGAACCGTTACCAAGATGCCTAGGGTAAGTGCCAATGCTAAAATACTGGTGATCACGCTCATGCTGTTATTTTTCCCTGTACAAAACGTCTGGCACAAGCATCTGCTGCCAAAATAACCTCAATACTGTTTGCCGACTCAAAGTTACAATGATTGAGCGCGGCGTCTATCAAGTCTGTGATAGCGGTAAAGGAAATTTGTTCCCGTAAAAATGCGGCCACTGCCACTTCATTGGCTGCATTTAAGATTGCTGCGGCGGTTCCACCTTCTTCGAAGGCCTGACGAGATAAATTAAGGGCTGGGAACACACTGTGGTCGGGGGCTTCAAAATTTAATTGGGAATGGGTTAAAAAGTCTAATGACGCCACCCCTGAATCGATGCGCTGCGGCCAAGCCAACCCATAGGCGATGGGGGTTCTCATATCCGGATTGCCCATTTGCGCCAATACCGAGCCATCCACATATTGCACCATGGAATGAATAATGGATTCAGGATGCACCAGCACCTCAATTTGCTTGGCTTGTACGTCAAACAACCAGCAAGCCTCGATTAGCTCCAAGCCTTTATTCATTAGGCTGGCGCTATCCACCGAAATTTTCTGCCCCATGGACCAGTTAGGGTGTTTAACGGCCTGGGCCGGGGTGACCGAGTGTAACTGCTGTAAATCCCAACCGCGAAACGGGCCGCCCGAAGCGGTTAACAAAATATTGCGTACTTGTTTGCGCGCATTGATATCCTCTTTAAAGTTAACCGGCAAGGATTGAAAAATGGCGTTGTGCTCACTGTCGATGGGCAACAGCATGGCGTTATTTTCTTTGATAGCCTGCATAAACAGCTGGCCGCTCATGACCAAGGCTTCCTTGTTGGCCAGCAATACTCGTTTACCGGATTTGGCGGCAGCCAAAGTGGGTAACAATCCTGCGGCACCAACTATGGCCGCCATTACCTGGTCCACTTCCGGCGCGGATGCCACTTGGCACAAAGCATCAATGCCCGTTAACACCTCAACGGCACAGCCATTATTGGCTATTTTTTTGGCTAATTGCTGTGCACTTTTTTCATCCACCATCACCGCATATTGAGGGTGATGGGCAAGACATAACTGCAACATGCTATCGACTTGAGTATTGGCGGTTAATGCAAATACTTGATAGTTATCCGGATGGCGAGCCAGTACATCTAGGGTACTTTTACCGATGGAGCCGGTGGCCCCTAATACGGTAATCATCTGACTCATAGGTTAAGGTTCCAACCTAGGATACTCAATGCCAAGGCAAATACAGGCAGCGCAGCAGTCATACTATCGATACGATCCATAACCCCGCCGTGACCCGGCAATAAGTTGCTGGAGTCTTTAATGCCACGATGACGTTTCATCATGCTTTCAACTAAATCACCCACCACAGAGACCGCTGTCACCACGAAGGTGGCCGCAAACAGTAAACTCCACTGCTTGATGGTTAAGTCCATATGTATGGTGTCCTGCAGCATTAAGCCTGCTATGAACGCCACTAGCGTGGTAGTAAATATCCCACCGTACACGCCTTCCCACGTTTTACCCGGGCTAACATTGGGTGCCAATTTATGCTTGCCAAAGGTTCGCCCAGCAAAATAGGCTCCTACATCGGCGCCCCAGACAATGAACATAACAAAAATAATTAAGTAGCCGCTATTGGGGTAACTCTTAATTTGTACAAAGCCCATCCACATGGGCAACAATATAATCAAACCCATTAATAAGCGTGGAACAGTACCGCTCCAAATGGCTTTAAATTTAGGGTGAGTGCGCACCAGTACAAAGGCCGAGAGCCACCATGCAAATGCCACATATAATAAATTAGAGTTTTGATCTAAATCGAAATACCACAAACCATATAAAATAATAGATATAACAGCGGTGTAAGCTACACGGCCCAGTTTATTTTGAATGCCGGACAAGTTCGCCCACTCCCAAGCACCCAAAGCGGTGATAACACCAATAAATACCATAAACTGCATCATGGGCAGGTAAAAAATACCGCCAATCATAATGGGGGCCAACACTAGCCCGGTTAAAATACGTTGCTTAAGCACGTTTAACATCTTCCTGTAATTGTTCATCTGTGCGCCCGAAGCGACGCGTGCGGCTATTATATTGTTCTAGTGCCGACCAGAAGTTTGATTCATTGAAATCAGGCCACAAAGCATCGCTGAAAACTAATTCAGCGTATGCAAATTGCCATAACATAAAGTTACTGATGCGTAACTCGCCACCGGTGCGAATGCATAAATCCGGCTCGGGAAATTCACTTAGGCAGGTATAACGGGCAAACAACTCCTCATTTACATCTTCCGGCTCAAGCTTCCCGGCTTTTACATCCTGAGCAATCAGCTTAGCTGCGTTACCCATATCCCAACGACCACCATAATTGGCAGCAATCACTAGGGTCAAGCCGGTATTGTCACGAGTTAAGTCTTGAGCTATGTGAATATGCTCTTGGAGAGTATCACTGAAACCAGCAATTTCACCCATAATTACCAGGCGAATATTGTGTTTGTGGAGTTTTTTGACTTCTTTTTGCAAAGCATGCAGAAATAATTGCATTAATGCGCTTACTTCTTTTTCAGGCCGCTGCCAGTTCTCACTGGAAAACGCAAACAAGGTTAACAC
>Ga0209184_1001498_pt1 | contig 14937 bp, 12 predicted proteins | sample EN8Hudsemesocosm_2_FD_184627 | JGI IMG/M metagenome (GOLD analysis project Ga0209184, IMG submission 184627) | Methane-oxidizing microbial communities from mesocosms in the Hudson Canyon - EN8C Hudson Canyon (SPAdes) (version 2) | ecosystem: Environmental > Aquatic > Marine > Cold seeps | place... | reverse complement strand
AGGAAATAGCGTTGAAAGTTCTTCTGTGATATTTGGCAAGATAAATTTTTTTTTAATCGTAACAATAGGCATATTGTCGTAATAATCATTGATTAATGTTTTTAGTAAATCGTGCGACAAATGTGCCAGGTTAGGGTTTATGTTTGAATCAATAAGCATCTGTAAGACCAAATATATTAAACAGCTGACCATATGAACTTTTGGTAGCTATTGGGTAACTAAAGAATTAGAACCGGTTGTAAAAATATGAATTGGTAGTGTAACAAAAAACACAATTGCAGACTATAGTCCGTCGAACTATAGTAATAATTAATAGAAAATCTCTTCATAAGAGGATTTTTTATGACAATATCTGTAGCCGATGCATTCGGAGCAGCATTAAAAGCTGTGAGAAAGAAAAAAGGTTTATCGCAAGAAAAATTAGCCTTCCAAAGTAACTTGGATCGTACTTACATTTCATTACTGGAACGAGGAAAAAGGCAACCTTCACTGTCATCAATATTAGAAATCTCTAAATGTTTAGATATTCCTGCACATGAATTAATTAGAATAACCACTGACGTAATGAGTGATAAAAATATAGATAATTAGGAAAAAGTGCCTATTTCTTGAATTTTGTGATTACTGGTAAGTCGTTACACACAATAAACTACAGCCCCTATCTCATTAAACGACCATTTAATGAGACGGACCAAACAACCCAGTACTGACCAAATCCTTTGCTCTTAAATGTATCATTTTCCCGTCTCATATAATAGAATCTCATAAACTTGATAACCAGCAATAAAATGAGACTACATTATGACTTTTACAAATTCTAATCAATTGATTGGCTATGCCCGAGTTAGTACCGATGATCAAAACTTAGATTTACAAATTGATGCTCTTATAAAAAATGGATGCCAAAAAGACCATATCCACTTTGACAAAGTATCAGGTGCAAAATCAGAACGACCAGGACTTACAAAATGCCTGAGCTCCTTACAGAAAGGTGACACATTAATTGTTTGGCGACTTGACCGATTAGGACGCTCAATGCCTCATTTGGTATCCGTGGTTGAGGAACTAAAAGAAAGAGGTATTAGTTTTCGCTCCATTTGTGATGGTGCGATAGATACAACTACAGCATCAGGTGAACTAGTGTTTAACCTTTTCTCATCATTAGCCCAATTTGAACGCCGACTTATTCAAGAAAGAACTAATGCTGGTCTTAGTGCAGCTAGAGCAAGAGGAAAAGTTGGGGGGCGTAGAAAAATAAAACCCTCTAACCCAAAAGTAGTTATGGCTAAAACTATGCATGAAGATAAAGGACTATCAATCGACAACATATGTAAATCTTTAAACATTTCCAGAGCCACCTTTTATAGATACCTTCAAAAATAAGATTCCTATTTAATCCCCCTATCAATTACACACTATCTTGCTTCACCCTAATTAAACAGTATTAGGGTCGGTCTAATTTACCGAAATATTCAACCTGATGTCAGATAACGTATAGGGCTTTACGCCCCTTCAATCTCAGACAACAACTTGCCAACTTCACTAGAAGATGACTCTTTCCTCATTTTAATTTGCCCCTCAAGCCATGTGCTTTTTTTATCTATCAACTCTACACAAGTAACAGAGATATATTTTTTTCTCTTTCCCTCATTAACCAGATAACTTCCTTGTTGATTAATTATTGCATACCAAGTATTAGCACCCTCTTTGATGAAGATACTTTTATCTAAATCATTTTGTTTTGTCGCCGGCTCAATAATAGCAACATCATTAATAGGCTCATTAGCCATACTAGTTTTATTAATTTCTGGATTGGTCTTTTCTGAAATATCCTGAATACATTTGTATTCTTTTTCAAGCTTAACAAAGAAAGGAGCTTTAGGCTTCAGTGCGTTATATAAAGGCTGCAACTCTACAAAGCCATAAAAAGCAGCAAACCAAGCAATACCTGTTGCCAATAGACTCTCATCACAAGCGAATTCATGCAACTCACTAATACACCGATAAAAGGCATCTGGTTCAAGTCGGTCCGACTGCATATTTTTCAATTTTAAGAAAATCAATGCAGGAATAAATACATCAGTCTGATAATGGTGTTGTAACCCACCAGCTATTTGCAAGTTATGTATATTTAATTCACGTATCAATAGCCCCAAACTACTGTGTCTATGCTCACTTCTCAAAAACTGTAAGGCATCTTTGTAATTTAACCCCATTCCAATAATCGTTTCACGAGGAATCGCATCGATTAAAATTTTAGCCATATCATCGACAAAGCCCAAATCTTCGCGGCGGAATTCACTTTTCATCGTGTTACGGCTATAAAAAAACAAGTGATACAGAAAAGACTGAATTTTTGAATCGTTATGCTCTGGTGACTCTTCCATAACAAGCACTTCCAATACATTTTTTCCGACATCGCTTTTTACATAAAAAGCAGGATAAGGAACCCCTAATAAGTTGACCATTTTTTCTATCGCTAATTGTGCATCGCGTTGTTTTGACCAATGAATCAAGGAAGTCGATAATTTTTTATCTAAAAATGATTGTTTATTGATAGGAATGCTTGGCACTAAACTTTGTAAATAAAGATGACTTTTCTCATCTGTATCTAAAGGATAAACTATATGAATAGCATCATAATCAATCATTTTACAGACGTGATTATTTGTCGTTTTTTGGTCTCGTCCAGCTTTTAAAAACCATTGACCACGTTCACATACTGCGGCATTAATTTCAATCATTACTAAATTGCGAATATTTTCAAATCGCGGCAATACCGCTTTAACTTTTTCTAAATCTGCACGTTTACTTATAGGCAGACAATGAGACCTTGGTATCTGCACAATTAATTCTTGATTAATATTAACTTCACCAATTCTATGCCAAGACATTACCCCTTCAATTGACATAGGTAAATAATATTTATTAATAGTTTTAGGCATAATATATCCTTTGATAACATTCCACAGGGATGCAAGGCTGACCTGTGCTGGCTGATTAATTTGGGTTGGTTTTTCTTGCAGTTTCTGAATGCACACAGCAATTAACATCATCGTTAAAAAAGCATCTTTCCTCAACGGAATTGCAGGAAGCATCGTTTGCATATGCATTAGGTTACTCGAACTGGAATCTAATGGCCAAACATTCATTAACGCGTCTATATCTAATACCATCATTCCACATACTGGCACCTCCTGAGCAATTTCAGCGTCAATTTCAACCACCACTACGGTACGAATATTCTCAACTTTCGGTAAGCGTGCTAAAAGGCACTCAAAAATTGAGCTATGTTGAGTTAAAGGTAAAGCGCAACTGAGTGATACCAACTGAGATTGTGCTACTATTACTTCACCTATTCGCCACCAAGAAACCATAGAATCCAATGGTAACAGCATAAAATAACGCATCATTTACTTAAATTATCTTCAAAACATAATCTCTTCATAATCATCATCCAGAACAACTTCATTCGCTGTAATATCTTTGGCTTTCACTACTGTATGCTCAGGAATTAGCTTAATAAAAGCATGAGGTTCACCAAAATAGCTGATAAATAAACTTTTACGCGCTCGTGTTAAGGCAACAAAAAACAAACGGCGTTCAATTGTGGAACTATTCCACAGCTGTGCATCATGAGTCAACTCAGGTAAAAAAACCGAGTCAAAATCTAAACCTTTCGCGCTATGATAAGTCATTACAGTCACAATATTTTCATCATAAATTCGCTTTAAAGAGCCATAGCTATTGCCTAGATAACAAATCGGGAGTTTCTGCTGCTGGCAATAGCTATTTAACGCACCGTAATCTGGCTTGTTATATCTGTTATGAGCTAGAACCCAAGGATTTAGACTCTCTAACAGACAGACAGCAGAGAAAAAATTCAGCACTTTTTCTTGATTAGGCAAAATAATCACTACATTATCACCGCCCTCAGCCAATAACCTAGCCTTACTCCAGACATACGCTATTTCTTTAAGTTTTGATGAAAACTCGGCAAGCTGAACCGAAGTATCCTGCTGTTTATTATCAACGTCATAAGCTCGATACTCTTCCGGAAATTCAGCAAAAAAGCTTGCAATCGCATGAATCGATTTAGTATTGCGATAAATAACAGGCAATAGCGGTTGCTGTATATTTTCTAAACTTTGAATATCTGATAAAGCACATTTATTATCGTATATAGATTGATAAAAATCACCCGCTACTAATACCCGACAACTGGATGGTTTTATTATATTTAATAAGTGTAGGTCACTATCCTGAATTTCATCAATCACAATAAATTGACAAGGCCTATAATTACCTTTTTTAAAACCCTCCATTGTACAAAACTGCACACGATTTAATAAATCAGCTCTAACTCCAGTCTTGTACAACTCCAGCAAGGCCCTTGTAAAGGAAATCATCACTACCCCAGCTTCTGGGTTTTTATCTAAAATTTCTTGAACTATATGCACTAAAACAACTGATTTACCACATCCCGCAGGCCCATGTATAAACAAATTGGTATTTTCAGAAGCACTCGCAGATACAATATTTCGTTGCGTATCATCCAGCCTTTCTTTTGCTATCATCCATCCCATAACTCATCCTTTTATAGTTGCTCTAATGAAATTGCTACTGCTTGTAATAAATTTTCTTCGTTATACCCTGTATCATTTTTCTTTCGCTTATCCCGCTCTTGCGCCGCTTTTTCCATAGCTTCAGAATCACCCAAACGTCTAGCGCAAATAATAAGTCGATTTAAATAACTGTCACTAATATATCCCGAATTTAAATCAACTAAAAACAATTTTAAGGCTTTCTTTACCATTATTTCACCTTGCGGATCATCTTTATCCATCAGAAAAATACCATAGGTTTGCAAAATGCAGACCTCATCATCATTCATAGACAAGCCTTCTTGCATTAATTGACAATAACGCTCTTCATTACTATTTGTATATTCTAAAGCTAAGTTATATGCAGTCGTAGAATTTTTATCTTTTGCGTAGGCTTGTTCCGCCCAATACAAGGTTTGTTTCTTTTTCCCTGCCAATGAATAGTGATAACATAAACTCGTTAAATGGTTTTTACTGGGCTGTAACTGTTGTATATTTTCTAATAATTCAGCCGCTTTAATATGTTGACCAGCATCCGCATAGGATTGAAACAACTCATACAACACATCAACGGATGGCCGACCATTATTATTCAAAGCAGACAAATTTACTTTTTTAAACTTCTCCAGTACCACACGCTCTTTAGGGGACAATTTGTGATTTGCAAAAGGATTCAAGTATTCAACGGCTGCTTTCCAGCCATTGATGGTGACATGGATACTGACTAATTTATTTTCGGTAACCTGCGCCTCAAGTTGCACAACCGTATTCACAGGAAATCCCTTACCTTTCTGTTCTGTCACCTTAATAACATGTAGCAATTTATCATTTGTAGAAATAAAAATAGGAATTTCAATGACTTTTTGCTGATCTCGATTCACAGTTAATGGCTCAAATAAAACTGATTGACTTGGAATTGGGGTATTCGCCGGCACCAATACTTTAACACCTTGCTGTGTCATATAGAGTAAGGGCTCACTGGTAATCGGCCTGATTAAGTCAAAATTGAGGCCATGCATTAACTGAGAATAAACGGCGGCACCACCCGATACATGTGCTTGTAAATCTTGAGGTACTTCAATTTCCAAGTCAGAAAACTGACTGTGTAATGCATCAATCACATAAGGGTTTTGAGCACTTCCGCCTATCATCAGTTGCAAATCAATCTCATCTATTTTTAATTCTGCTTTATTTAGAGCAGAATTAATTGGCGAGAAAATACTGACAACATTCCCCTCTTCTGAGCAAAAATCTTGACTTGAAAATGGATCTAAAAAAGGTTCCATTAACTGAGAAAAGGCTTTATAAGATAGGTAAAAATCACCTAGAGTAAGCGTCATTTTAGGTAGCTTGATTACTGAGTTCTCAGTTATTTTTACTGTATTGTCACTGAAAGCAAGGTCTGGTAACTGCTGATTAACCATCTGCGGACTGATATTTTTACACAAATTCATCTTTAAGCGCTCCGCAATACCTAGTAAACGAGGCAAAATACGCTTATCAATTTCTACCTTTTTTAAACTGTCTTCATCTAAGTCATTTTGCGCTAAAAACTGTGGCAACAAAATTTGTCGTGCAATCGCTTTATCAATATCATTCCCCCCTAAGGGCAAGAAATTGGATATAGCCAGATTTTTAGTACTAAATCCAGAGCCAATATTCTCTAAAGCGAGAATCGAAATATCACAGGTGCCTGCGCCAAAATCGAAAATAAGTATATGCAAAGGCGAGTCATCAGGTATCTGGTAATGCTTAAAGCTATTATGGTTATACTCAACTAAATAATTAATAAATGCTGCATTTGGCTCATCAATAAAAACATGCCGTTCTTCAGATAATCCAACTTCTTGTAATACCTCTAACAACTCGCGTCGCTGGTTCGCCTCAAATGCTGCTGGAATACTCACCGCATAGCTAATATTAGAAGGTAAACCTTGCGCCTCAACAAAAGCTTCGATGCCTTGCTTAATAAAATTAAAAAATACACCTGCCGCATCGCGTGGTGACTCAATAGTTGCTAATGGATGGCCTGCACACAATTGTGATTTAAAATATTTAGGTCCTAAATCAGCCCCTAGCTCCATTTTAAATGAGTGCCATAAATTAACCCCTTCTGTAAGTTTATACTTTAACTCATAAGCTCCCTTACCAATGAGTAGTTGATTATCGACCCATGCAATAACCGAAGGAACTAAGTGATGCTCTTGAAACCGCCCGTCCGCCAAAAACTGTTTAAACCGAATAGGTATAATTTTTATTTGCTTATTTTGATCAATAGAACAAATACTAGCGACGGTTGTCGATGTGCCGAAATCTATTCCAACATAGATTGCATCAATCGATAGCTGTTTATCTTGTGGAATTAAATTATAAATTGATAACTGGTTACTCATCCTAATGCCTTTAATTGATTATAATTTCACATACTCTTATAAAAACTTTTCTAATAGGTTTAATACTTACTAACCCATACAATTAAGCCGTTCCTATGTTTATAACTTACTGCGATCAATAAACTTACAACACACTCTAAGGTTATCTCCCGCTCCTCTTAACAGCCCTCTAAAGCCTAGACCTTTTTCAAATTTCACCGATTTCCTATAATTATCTTTCACCGAGTCTGCATCTATTTTTAACCTTCCTTCAGCTAACGCAATTAAATTAGAGCCTAATGATGAGGAAATAGATGTGCTTTGCTCTTGCTCACAGACCTCACCTAAAGCCGTAGAAAATGCCACCCGCTTAATTGAAAACACACAAGCAGTATCCGGTTGAATAGCCCCTATAAACCATGCGTCATCAAAATAAATATGTTCAGGAGCTACCGACAATCGATAATAACGTTCACCTTGAACTTCTAACATCAAGTTTTCACCACTTAATGCACTCAATAGCTCTGATAATCCCTGCTGCAACTCAGACGAGCTTATCACCTCAATCCAGCCATAAGGGTGCAGTCTAATATCAGGGTGTAATTTAGAAAATTTAAAGCCTCGCTGATGCGCAGCAAGCCCTATTAATAAATGCCACTGTTCAGTATTTAAATTGAGTGGATAAGCTTGCTCTTTACCTAATGTACCTTTAAGTAAATCTACCGATGCATTTCTGGGTAAAGTGATGTTCTTTTTATCTGATTTATAATCCGCAGAAAAACTCTCTTTCAGTGCTAATAAAGTCTGCCTTAAATCATTGTCATCTTCAAAGTCTTCGACTAAGGCATTAATAAAAGCCATTTTTCCATCACTCGCTACGCCATTGATCATTTCATCAATGCTAAACCACGCCAAACGCCCATCGTGCTCTATTGTTTCCTGTAAAAAACAAAAACCCTCTAACGTTAGCTCAATCGCAAACAGGCTCATAAAGTACTCAGTCAACGCATAATTCGGAGCAGCCCCTTGTACCTGCTGATAAGGTTTTAATGCACGCCAAGGCTGATAGAGATAATGCTTATCAACAACCAACCCAACTTCTTCAAATAATTCTCGCTGTAAAGTATGCGTTAATACTGCATTAACTTGCTCTCTATTGGCTGATTGCAATATAGCCAAACGTTCTTGTAGCCTCTTATTGGTATCATCAAAATCATACTGGTTCGCTCGCCCACCAACAAGCCCATAATCCCCCGCCTGTTTATCAAAGCGTTTTTTAGTGTCTTCACGCTGATAAAATAAAATACGCCCTTCCACTTTAATTAAAGCCCAGGACACATGAACAAAGCGAATGGGGACGGCATTATGTTCATTATGCAAACGATAACGCGCTTGTTCAAACTGCTTTAAACTTAAATATTGCTGTTCCTTTTTAGCCGTACTAATACTGTTGGTTGTCCAAAAATGCGGCTTTTCAGGGCGTGATTCAAAAAAGTGAGACTGTGTATCGCACAAAGTATTTAATACCGACAAGGCCATAAGTTGTGCGGGAAACGATATAAAACACCACTCGCCTTGTTGTAAATAATAGCGATCTAAGGTTGCCAGACTATTTAATAAAGTCTCACAAAAATCCAACGTATTTTCTGCAACAGCTAATTCTACTTCCGCTTGCTGAGTAAGCACCTGAATTAAATCCACACGCTTTACCGCATAAAAATCGCCCTCTTCTTCGGCATAACGCGGTAAAAATGGAATTAATAGCTGCATAAGCTCAGGAACTGACTTTTTCATCATATTTCTAAATTAGAAAAAGGTTAGATATTTTTTCAGCGATAATCATACTTTATGGCTCCAATCTAAATAGTCTTTATAAGTCTTCAGACAAACCTGATACGTCAGGTAAATCGTCCAAATAGCCCGTTTAAAATATACTGTTGCTCCAGCACTATAGGAATCTGCATGATTTTTCTATTAGAAACTATGCTTATAAATATGGCGAGCTAATTCGAATTGATAGGGTTTATCAGCATAGTTAAATTTCATAAAATCGATTTCCAATACATTTCGCTGCCGTCCAGTATTTACAGTAGGTCTGGAGGTGTTTAACCAAAACATTTGATACAGTAACTTAATAAAGAGTTTTTTGTCTTCTTTCACACCAGAGCTGTCATTTAATAGGTTATTGGCCATGTTTCCAAACCTAAATGTTTCCCGTGAACTCTTATCGAATGCTAGATTTTTTAAATCACAGTAAGCTTTACGAACCGGCGTTAATATTAACCCATTCTTATTCATGTCTTTAAATTGCTCTTTTTCTAGGCTACTGTCATTAAATAATTGTAGCAATACTGTTTCATAAGGTTGTAACTGATCATTGAGTTTAAACATAACCCGCATATTAAGAACGAACAAATAAGCAAGCATTTGCTCATCAAGCTCATTAAATAAATTTGAGTTATGAGCCATCCAATTGCGTGTTGTTTTCATTATCCACGCTAAATCTCTTATTAATTTTGGCTCAGCCGCTTCCCATTCATGCGATAAGGTACGAATAAATAGCTTATACACATCGTCTTTATTATCAGGTTCTCGTAAAGGTAAAAAGTTAGCTAAAGTGCTTAAATAATCCTGCATTTCATTGACCGAGGCTTTTTTATCCTTCTCGCCAATAAAATTATTAAATAATAAGCTACCTTCCTCCAAGCTGTCGGCTATTGCTTCACAGCCTGCAATAATTCCCCGCCTTAGCCGCACATAATCAGAGCTTTGTGCATCAACCCAGCTCCTTAACTTTTCATAATCTGCATCACTTTTCTCAAACGCTTGTACTCTAGGAATATAAATTTCAGCGCATTTTTCTTCAAAAGCCTTAAATGAATTTTTTTCACCTGACATAAAACACATACGCTCAGCGGGAACGCCTAAATGAATCAAATCATTAAAAATATAAAAGCCACCATTTTCATGGAATTTAGGCTTATCCGTATAGGCTTCTGGAATGGATAAATCGAACGTATCCGCACTGAGATTATCTAAGCGAATATCGGTAATAATCACATCAATATCATTCAAAATAGAGTGATTATTTTTAAACTCAATATAATCGAAATAATGACGACATAAATGAATGCGATGAACGCTATTTTGTTGTTCGCAAAACTTAGCTAAATCACTGGGGGTTTTAATTAGATTAAGCTCATCTTCATCCCAATCATCAAAGTTTAACAGCCCCTGAAACATTAACTCCAAGGTTTCTGTGCCTGACGACAAGGTGCCGCCAAAGTCTTCAATCCATAATATGTTCATGCTCATCCTTCTAGTAATGATTGGTGTAATTTAAATTCGACTGTAAAACAGCTCTTTTCTGCAATCGGTGTAAAACTGGCTTGCTCACCTAACAACTCAATAAGTCGCTTGATAAAGGCTAGCCCTTTATGTGTGCCGGCTAAATTGCTACTGGCATATTCTTGGCAAGGGTTCGATACTTTTAAAATAAAATTATCTTGTTCATGATACCAGCGTACCGTAATTTTTCCTGTGCCATCCCAATATTTAAGTGCATTCAACAGTAATTCAGAGGTAATGGAAAACAATAAAGAAAACTTCACTTGGTTGGCTCCAAAGTGTAAGTCTCTGCTTTCTTCGATTTGAATATCAAGCGTATCAATTGCTACCAGCCACTGATAAAACGCTTCAATACCTTGATTATCAACATTCAGCGGCAATACCTCATCAATAAAGGATTTTCGCGTAGCGATAATCGTTGCGGTATCAGCACCATGTAACAGCTGCCTTAATTCGCTGGTATCGCTCATAAAGATAATACGATTTAACGACTGACGTAAAGCAGAAGCAATCACCCACTTAGGTGTAGCATCGCCTGTTATATCATTTTTCCAAGCGCGTTGAAATTCTTCAGGTTCGCTGATGGATTGCTTAAAAGTATCAATTAGACAATCTGTTAGCGAAAGAGTAGAAAATAAGGATACAATTTTATTAATCGCTTTATAGTGTTTTTTATCACTCTCATAATCTTCCGTATTTAATAGTCGAACCGCCTGTCGAAGTGACTCAGGCGCTGTGGCTAGTGCGTTACGCATAGTATGCGTAAAGAAAGACAGCATCTCTTTTTCTTTATCGTGTACGGCTTGATAGGCAAGTTCTTTTTCTTTTATTGCTTGTTCGAGTTGTTGGTTTTTTAAATCCAGATCTTCTGCTTTATCTATGTCTTCCAAATAGATACTTTTATGAACCTGCTCTGCTTTACCTTCCTTATCAAAGGCTTGTTCAATATAGCTTCTGGCAACACCATATTTTTTAGCACGACAAGCAATAATTTTCGCAAAAAAACAAAATTTCTTATTATCTTCCAATGACTTGCTGAACTTAATAGCTTCATTAATATAACTAAGACTGAAGTCATATTGTTTTGTCTCAAAATAGCACATAGCTATTTTAAAATACGTATAGAATGCTCCCTTCTTAAAAAAAGAAGGGAATTCAATATACTCAAGATAGCTAGACAAAGCAATGTCATATTTTTTCAGATGAAAATAACAATCACCTTGAAAAATATTTCTATTTTGGCTGGTTGATTTACTCCAATCTATGGCTGCAAGCTCATAATTTCCTTGCTCATAATGTTGTCTAGCATTAATACCATACATGTCGAGAAAGTTAGACTGCCCCTTCTTAGGATTACTTTTTTCAGAGCTACCTTTATTAGAATAATTGTGGGGAGAGTTAGCTGAAAGTTCATCAAGAAAATCATCAACATTATCACTAGTCACATGGAGAATTGTGCAAATATTCTGATGCACATACTGCTCTGTTAAATCAGAAGTAATGTTTAAGTTATAGGTAAGTAACCTTTTGTAATCTATCAGTGAAAGGTGATATTTTTTCAGCTCCTCATAACAAGTCGCCCGGACATAATAAGCGGACGCATAATCAATATCCAACTCAATTGCTTTAGATAAATCACTCAAAGCAAGCTCATAACTCCCTTGCTTAAGATAACAAATGCCACGATTACAGTACGCCTCTTGGCTATTGGGCTGTTTTTTTATTACTGTAGTACAGTCCTGTAATGCGAGCTTATAATTACTTTTTAATAAATAACATAATCCTCTATTTTGATATGGCTCAATATGGTAAGGCTCTAAATCAATAGTATTAGAAAAATTAATTATTGCCAATTCATGGTTTTTTTCCTCTAAATAACAGAGCCCTTTATTATAATAAGCATCCGCAATATCTTGAGTATTATCAGGTAACAGTATAATTTTTGAAAAATCATCTAAGGCAAGTTCATAATTTTTTGTTTGATAATAACTAAACCCCCTATTTAGATAGATATTTTGATCATACAGGTACATAAACGCAGGGCTTATCTCGATTACTTTAGAATATAAAGCTACAGCTTGCTTATAGTCTGTTTGTGCATAACAACTCATAGCTTGTTCAAACAAACTTTCCAAGTCTTCTTCTATAATTTCTACTCTATCAGTCATCACTCAATTCTCACTATATCTAATCTCTAAAATAAGGTAATGCTTTATGCCGCACAAGCTTGCCCAAAGTTCTTAGGTAAAACCAACCCATACGAACCATCATAATAAATCGATGACTCTTCCTCTAACACTTCCGCTAAGGAATTTTCTAATATATCTGTTCCTAAGCCGGTTAATTGCTTTCTACCCCGAGGCTGAATACCTTTTTCATGTGTGCCTAACCATGTTAATGATTGACTTAATGCCCATTGATTAAAGCCAACTGCTTTTGCTTCCACTTTTATACGATCTGTTACCCGCTGTTTTGAGGCTTTAGCTAACGATAGGCGATGGAGCAATTGCTCTATATCTGTATTATGCAATGGCCTTGCTCTTGCAGAACTAATGCTTTCCTCTATAAATTGTTGATTTGCGACACCGTCATTCACCGTTTTATTAATAAATTCGGCTAAATCAACTTCTTTGGTGTGCTTCCATGCAAAGCAATTACCACCATCCCATCGCTTTAAGCCATTAGTACAAATAATAATGAGCCGACCCCAGTTAACTTTATAAGCTTCATAACCATTATTACGTGCATAGACCAAACCATATTTAAATTCAGTTTGAAACCCTGAATGGTCCAATTTAAAATATTCAATAACCTCACCATGAAAGCCTTTTTCAAAGCCCTGGCTTTCAGGAATAATCATGCTATTTTGGCACGCTTGTTCAATAAATTGTTCACGAAAATTGAGTTGATTTACGTCAACAAAGTTAGGCGTCACAATACCATAGATTTTATGCAGACCTGCTTTATCAGTATGGTAACGCAAGGTTAAATTATAACGAGTAAATACCTCAGATAATTCTTGCTCTAATTGATGAGGATTTTGCTTAAATTTGGTATGCCATAACTCACTAATATCTTTAAATTTTTGACAGTTCTGCCAAGCACGCCCTCCCAGTTGATGAATTAAGGGACGGTCAACGGGACTGTAGAATTGTTTTCCCTTGTAGGTTAGTTGAATGTTTTTACCATTATCAGAAAAGTTTACTTGAATCGCTTGCTCAATATTAAGCTGCTGTATGCTATCTTCAAATTTCACCAATTCATGAATCGGGCTATTTTGTTGTATGTACTGATTATATTGATCGAACATTTCACCCTTCCTTTTCTTGTTTAATTTGCTTGAGACATATTATGACTTCAACCAAAATTAAGAAAATGGATTTGTGATGGAAAAATTTGATGATTACGGCATGGCCAAAAACTTAGATTTTAAACTGAATTAACGCCTAATAAAGTACATTTACTCAATTATTTCAATGAGTTTAATATAGTACAGCATGGAAATGTAATGGAATTTATGTAAATTACTTTGCTGCTCAATTACATTATTAGAACTAATAGCTGTCCAGAGAATTATCAGTCTCATACCTAATCTCACAGCAACTAGAGAATTTATTGAGGAGTTGCTTAGTTTTTTTGAGGGGAAGCATGTCAATCAGCATTGAAAACTTACAGCAATTAAGAGCACCTAAAATAAGTGGAAAAACTAAAATCTTACTTATTCCTAACTACAGAACTGGTAACCGTTCACGTACCCCCTATAAAAAATATAAAATCAACCTAAAATGTATTGTAAGTTATTGATATTTATTTTTTTACTATCAAAATTAGTAAATATTGCTCAAAAACAACCATTTTTGGTTAAATTTAGGGGGGGACGTGAACGGTTACCAGAACTGAACATATGTAGACCTAAGGTATTACCAATACAATCCCCCTTACCTTACAATGAAATCCACTACTTAGAATTGTTGATAAAAATAGGAAACAGTCGAAATGTATGAAATACCTAGCTTAGGCATACCTTTCAACATAATCAAAGTACACTTTGGGGCAACAGTGATGGAATATAACAAGAACCTGGCTCCTGAATTACTTTTAAGTTCAGCTCTCAGGAACTTTCAACTCACCACTTAAAGATTTATCAGTCATTGCTTTAGCTGTTGGTGCTAATTATTTTTAAACACTAGGGGCTGGTGCCTCTTTACATCAGCAACCATAAAAGGCACAAACTAGAGCCTACATACCCTAATTAATACATGAAAATGAGTTGTTTTTATCATTAGCAGGAATTTAAAATAGTACACTCAGTTAGTACATATACTACATCAATAAGCTATTTTAATTAGTACGTTACAGCCATATAGTACATAACCTGAGGTTCTTTCGCGCATTCAGCATTTTCTGAGCGATCACCTTCTGCGGCAGCACCTGATAACGCTATAACTACCGATTTACGTTTATCCCATAAGCCCCTTAACTCTTGTTCCAAACAGTGAAAACCTTCCGGTGTAATATAAGGAGATGATTTTGGTCTAGGAGGTTTCCAGCGCGCCATATAAATACTTCTTTGATTAACTTAGAAAATATAAATTCATTTATTACCAAGGCAT
>Ga0209184_1001497_pt1 | contig 14941 bp, 7 predicted proteins | sample EN8Hudsemesocosm_2_FD_184627 | JGI IMG/M metagenome (GOLD analysis project Ga0209184, IMG submission 184627) | Methane-oxidizing microbial communities from mesocosms in the Hudson Canyon - EN8C Hudson Canyon (SPAdes) (version 2) | ecosystem: Environmental > Aquatic > Marine > Cold seeps | place... | reverse complement strand
AACGCTGGCCTTTGCTCATTATTATGAATTCAAAATGGGCCGCTTTAACTCCATATCAAGCATTTTTAGCGCTTGGCCAGATTGTCCTGAAGCAAAGAATAGCTAACCAAAGCTCTTGAGCAAAAGCACTCCCTTCAGGCGGACTCAATACCACTGACTATGAACACAAAGCACTACCTTTTAGGTCGCCAAAAAACCGCTAGAAAGGAGTTAAAAGCGTGCATTTTACGTGTTAAGCATACCGTTAGTGACAGACCTGAATATTATGTCAGTAATGGCAAGAATTCACATTGCAGACGCTCAACGACTTGGTAATTCATGGCATACCAGTAAAATTGAAATTCCAGATAACAAACGAAAGTGAGCAGAATCAGCCCTTTAGAAAAAACTAATAGATCGCTGCCTAAAAGTTACAGCACATAATATAGGTAATAATTACCTATAAAAAATGGATAATAGAGAACTACATATAAGGAGCAAACTTCTCCTTCCAAAACGTAATTATTTAATACTACCTTGATATGCTCTTTGCAAAGTTAGAAGACAGCATAACTATCTTAATACAGATAAAATATGTATTAAAATAGTTAATTAAGACCACACAGCGAAATCTGGATATTTATTTATAGCTAGTGTTAATCCACCTATTGGCAATCTAACTGCAATCCATTTGAATAACAAATACTGTATGAAAATTCATTATTCGAATACGAGTCCCAAACGCCTTCCTTTTTACCATCAACATAATTACCAACCCAGCCTTCATCATCATAATAGCTACTATAGGGTCCATTTTTCACATTATTTTTATATGTTACCGTTTCACTTAGTGTCCCTAGATAATAGAAACTCCAAACGCCATCCCTTAGGTCATCAACATAATTACCAACCCACATTCCATCACCAAAAGAGCTACTAGAGGGGCCATTTCTCACACCATTTGTATATGTATTCATTATAGTTAATTTACCGGACTGATAATTGCGCCAAACGCCATCGTATAGGCCATCAACATAATTACCAGTTGTTTGCTCGGCACCACTATCATCATAACTAATATAGGGGCCATTTCTCACACCATCTTTATAGGTATACGTTTCACTTAATTCATCAAATATATAAAAACTCCAGAGACCTTCTTCATTGCCATTTTCATTCCTGCAGCCTTCCCAGCCACCATCTCTGCCTGGCTGCTCACAATCAACTAATATAGGATCATCCGTAGATCCGTCAATATCTACTTCAACTACATTTGAATTAGGCCCATTTGTAACACTAGCATCAGAAGCATTACTAGCATCTTCCCACTCCCAAGCCCTAAGTAGGAAATAATAGGACCCTTCTGTTTCAGCTTCATATACATATTCATTAGTATGCAGACCAAAACCAACTTCGACTGCGCCGTTTACATCAGGCTCGCCTGTTTTTGAGACAAATAACTCGTAGCCATTTGCACCTTCAATATCATTCCATGTGAGCGTTATCTTTGAGCCTTCTTTTGTAGCGCTTAGGTTCGGAGCAGCTAAACTAGAATCATCCGTAGATCCGTCAATATTTACTTCAACCACATTCGACTCTGCACCTAATACAATGTCAATGTACTCAGGAGCCGTCCCTTCAAATGCTTGCACTTTAAAGCTGTAAGCCCCAGCTATAGTTACATCAACTACAAACTCATTAACATTTGGCGCAAAGCCACCGTTAGTGGTCGCGTTGTTGGGATCAGTAATCCACAATACGTAGCCATTGGCGCCTTCAATGCTATTCCAATTGAGCGTAATTTTGCCTCCGTCTCTTGTAGCGCTTAGGGTGGGGGCTGCTAAACCTGGTTCAGGTTCAGGGTCAACCTCTCCTGGCACAACAGGAGGGTTTTCAGCTATCAAATTAAAATCATTTACTTCGATTAGCTGACAGCTACCGGCTTCTATTATGATCTCTTCAGACCAGACTTTAAGCGGGCGGTAAGTCTGGTTCATATCGCATAAAAGATTACTGGCATAACTTTCTTCTACACAATGCTGCGACTGATAGGTCTTAGCTGAAAAAGTATAAATTCCAGGCTCAAGCGCTAAAGTTGTTGCGACTGCGCCCGCAGCTAAACCACATACCTCCGTTGAAAGAGGCGAAGAGTAATTAAGATCACGATATTTAAGGTCACCCACTAATTTGTTATCAATATAAGCCAAAGACAACTTGTGCGATCCTGGGTTGGTCGTATAATAAGTGACGAGGCCAACACTTTGACTGGCTGCAATGTCCTTAATATCAAACCACTCAGGGTAGTCTGCTGCTAATAAGTGCAAACTATCACTAGGATGACTAGGTAAATGCATCGTCGTTTTATTCGCTAGATAGCTTCGGCTAGGTTGATAACCTAAGTAACTCGTAAGCGGGTAAAGTGGTACACCTTTTACTTCGGGTTGTATCGGTCGATACGTTCCTGGCTCACAACGGAAATCACTTCCCTCGCAGTTGTTACCCGAATTTGGAGCTGATGGTACAGGTATCCCCTGCAGAGTGCTGGCAAAATTCTGCTGGGCTTCATTTGCGGAAATTAATTCACTAATTGAATGTTCAGCCAGAAGTTCTTGAACCTCATTGCTGGCTTCAAATCCTGCCTCAGATTCAAGAAAGTTTAGAGTTTGTATTGTCGAATTATTGATTCTTATACTATCAAGCAGCTGTATACCATCTGAATGATCTGCATTTTTATCAAACGACTGCAAGAGTCGGGCAAGATTAGTCACTCTATTGTCGTCGACTCCCTGAGCATCAGGAAAAAAATCGAATGGTGTTATTAGCTCGTCTGCATCCGCCTTACCAAGTTGTATATAGCCCATATAAAATGTCACTTCTTCACCGGAACGATAATTAAATCTACCTTGTGAGTCTGTATAGCCAGATTGAGTTTCTGTTTCATATCGTAGGCCTTCAACTGGCCCATCAAGAAATTGTCCAGTCAAAATTGAAACCGTTGGGTTTGATTCAGAGTTCGTACTATTACTGCCTCCCCCCCCGCCACCACATGCTGACAATAGCGCAGTAAGGGTCGCGACCAACAACCAAGTAGGCAGATCGGATATTGTTACTTTGGCAAGTTTGAAGCTAGGCATGAGCTGTTCCTATCGTTTAAATTTTGTACAGAACTTTAAGGCTGGCGAGTATATATAAAAAAACATTAAACCGCACTTGATAAATATCAAAGTTATGCTAGTTAATATTCTATTACATTATTCCTTGCTTCTTTTAAGATCGCCTAATATTAACAACCTGACACCGATGAAACTTCGTTATCAAATGATGTTTTATGATTGAAAATGAATGGAGGGTGGTGTTATTTTTTGACAGTTATTGGAAACTTGATAGAAAGGCATTCTCAATACTGTTTTAGTACATTAGGAAGATGTGATGTTATATTTGAAATATAACAATAAGGTAGCCCTATTGAGACTTCAGATGGACAAAAAAAACAGGCAAACACTCTTGGAAGAGTTTAAACGTGAGTGATTTAAAGGCTCCTTAGTCTATATCAGAATTAGTCTAATACTGACAATCTGCTTAGTACTGTTCTTTTATCCTTTTGACCCTTTTATCGTGAATCAAATAAGTGCAGAATTTTTACAATTTTGTCGTTTGTATATTCTTGTTCCGAGCTGACTACTTCTAACCTATTTAACTTATAGGCCTATAAACCCATCATTGTTCTATATTGCATGTTCGTTAGTTTTTACGATAGGTGGAAGTATATTTATTTATTCTGGCTATTTAAGCCCTGACGATTCAGCGTTAGATGACTGATAATAAAACAGTGAGGGTCATAATCAATAACCAATCAAACAGATTGGATATTGTTACTTTTGCGAGTTTGAAGCTAAGCATGAGTTTTCCTGTCGTTTAAATATCACAAAATAAAAAGGCGGCAAGTATAGAACAAAAAACAACCAACTATTCTTGATGAATGTCAAAACTATGTAAATTTTTTAGTTCGTTATTCCTTAATTATTGTAACTACGACTAATCCTATCAACCCGACACTGATGAATCTTCGAAATCAAATGATGCTTTATGATTGAAAATGTACTGGAAGTAGTTGATGTTTTTGTGATGGTTCATAGAGAAGGGGTCCACCAAACAACTCAAAAGTTAGAGCTTTTGGTTTAACTGTCTTTGAAAATATAGAAAGGTATCGCTTTGTGCTGTGTGAAAACTGTGGTTCAGTTTTCACACAGGCTGAGCATTAGCGATCCTTTGGAATTCGAAGTAATCGCTGAGAAAAACCTACAAGAAAACGATTATTAATTTAAGGGTAACAATGCAAAGGTTGTTATTAGAGCGGTATTGACCGCTGACAATATCCAGAGATAAGATCAGCGGCAATTAGATTTTTGATAAAGCCTATTTACGGATAGGCATTAACTAGTAGCCATCACAATATGAACATTGACTTTTTTTGCTACCTCCAAGCTCTTCATAGCGACTAAGAATAGCACATACAGCTTTACGACCAGTTACTCCAGCCGCACCCGAAGAACAATAAATCCATGCCATTTTACACTGGGATTCCACCTGAATGTCATTTGGGTCATAACCTTGGTCAGAATAACTATCACCGCAATTAGAACCACCATTATCAATAACTGGAGGGGCTGGTGATACACTTGAAGGAAAGCCATATGCAGGCACACTAGAGCTAGATATCGCTCCATCTTTATGAAAATAATTCAAAGTCACCTTCTGAGTATTGCTAAAGCCCCCGTCAATCTCTATATCAAATGTTTCTTGTTGACTCTTTTTATTCTCATACTGCCAACTAACTGCTTTAATATCCTCAGTAACATACGCTTTTAATCCAATATTAGTTGGGTATTCAAAGGAGTTATACTTAGCCCCCATTGAGGGACCTGGTGGTACTAAACCATCAACAAAACGATGCTTTGTGAGGTATCCGCCAGGTTCGTACACTTCATCATATTCGCCACCTAAATTCTTGGTATTAAAGAAGCTTATTGTGCTCCCATCAACCGCTAAAGCACATGGTTTTGCAGTATAGCGGGTGCCGAGAACATCAAATAAGTTAACGTATATATGGCCTAATTCACGTGTCAAAGGTTCTGAAAATCGTAGCCCATTGGAATAAATGTAACCACCCTGATCAACAAAAGCTGGAGGATCTCTGAGAAGATGGTGGGTATATGTAATTGAAGATCTTATGGCACCGTTGATATCAACTCTGAGTAGTTTCGATAAATTATTAGACATGTCAACATGTAGCGCGGCATCACCATTCGTAAATGTCCCAACCAATAAGCCATTCCCAGTTTCTCCATCAGGATACCCACCATATAACGATTCAATTGACTTTTCAGTGGACCCACCGAGTGAATTAGTTATGCGTAATTTTTTTTCACTGTAAACCACTTCATAGATATCTCCTTGTGAAGATATGGCGCTGTATTTACTAGTTGAGCTGTAATAGCAATCCACTTCAGGGAGGGTAAGGTTTCGTGAGAGCTTGAATGCGTCATGGATAACTGTAATTTCACCGTTTTTATCCATTGATAAATAAGCTGGCTCTGCTGGGATACCATCTCGCACAACGTTAGCTAAAAATCTCACTATATCTCCATCGTAATAAATCACTTTTAACCCAGTACGTATGTTACTGTCCTCTTCATCGCTATAATGTCCATCATTTGAAAACACTAAATTATCAAGTTGGTTCTTCAAGTTAACAATCTTATTAAGCTGACTACTAGAATCGTAAAGATAAAGATCAAAGGTATAGGGGTTTATAGTTGCAACATACCCGTTATTAAAAACATTCCCATATGATGAATTAAAGTTTACCACATCCGTAATATACTCAAAATCAGGACTATACAGTTGTGATTCAATCACAAAATAGCCATCTTTTGACATCCCTGAAATCCTAGAAGATTCCGGAAGTTTATGTAGCATTTGTAACTTCTGAACTCGCCCGCTCACTGTAACTGTATAAAAGACCGGTTCTAACAGGAAGTTTTCATTTCTTGGTTGAAATTTTACAGTATAGGTACCCGGCAGGAGTTTAATATAGAATTTTTGAGCGCCTGTAACAGCAAGTTGGCTTAAAAGAGATGTGCCGGAACTGATATTAAAGTCAATATTATCAACTTCAGAGCTTGCATTAGAAAAGGGGTACAGGCTATAACCGGAACTATATGGCATTTTTGTCCCCTTCTCTAAAAAGAAGGAGACATCATTAGTATATCCCCAATCATATCCATATGTTGCAATAGCCTTCGAGGCATTTACTTCGAATATAGTACTTTCTGGTCTAACATCTATCGCTTTAAAAGTTAACAAGTCATTTGAAGTTGATTGTGAAGCTACTGTTACGACCATTGAGTCGCTAGCTGTCAGGCCATCATCATCTGCGACCACCAAGGTAAGAGTATGTGTACCAATAGTAAAGTCTGTTTTAGTAAAGCTGGCTTGAGTACTTAACTCAACACCATTTTCAGTCCACACATAACTATCTATACTTCCGTCCGAATCACTACCAATACCAGCCAGGGTGACCGATTCACCAACAATTATAGATTGATCTGTCCCTGCAGAAACTTCAGGTGCCTGATTCTCAGGACTTCCACCAATTGAATTCACGACGACGACAACTGAATCTGAGCCAAATAAACCGTTATTATCTATAACAGTCAAAGTTAAAGTATGACTGCCTAGGGTAAAATCGGACTTAGAAAAACTTACATTAGTACTTAACTGAACTCCATTTTCGGTCCAAAGATAACTTATTACAGACCCGTCATCATCTACGCTATTACTAGCATTTAAAGTTACTGAATCGCCTATTATGATCGTTTGATCAGCGCCAGCAACTGCAGAAGGAGCTTTGTTTACAGTAAAGTACAACGTTTCAATATCTAAACTAGTTAGATACTGCTGAGTTTCCTCTAACAAAGGATTATCATGAAAGTAGGCTTTGACCAAACCTGCTTGCTGACTTAGGTCTATGGCGCTTATATTGTTATCAAATAAGTACACCTCCTTTAGGCCTGTTTGTATACTAAGATCAATAGTCGTTATTTGGTTTGAGAATAACGCCAACACTAAGAGTTCAGGTAATTGGCTCAGATCAAGGCTATGAAGCTGATTTTTACCTAAACTCAACATCTTTAAAGCGGTAAGCCGACTTAGGTTAACGTCAACAATTTGATTGTTGACTAAAGACAGCTCCCTCAAAGAGGTAAGCTGATTAAGATTAATACTTTCAATATTGTTACTGCTAAGATCAAGGGTCTTTAATGATGATAGATATTCGATACCACTTGTATTATTAATCCCAGTGTCCGTGCATTGGAGATAGATAAATTCTGAGACGAGTGTCCAGTCATTATAACTTGCTGTAGCATCGACACAGGTTTTCAAAGCACTGTCTAGGAAATCAATACTGCTAATCAATGCAGTTGGATCAGTTACTGGCTCTGTATAACCTAAAGTTTCGCGAAGGTGTTCAATAGCTTCCAAACCGCTAACTAACTGAGTCTTTACTGCGCCACTGTTAGCAACTACAGAAGATACTGACATATCGAATTCTTGGTAGCTATAAAAATGAGTAACTACACCTTGAGCGGCACTATGAGCACCGTCACCAATCTCAATACCATTTTCGGCATTACCATCCATATCCAAAGTTTGAAGTAAACGAGCGATATTGACTGCTTCAGGATGATAAACATCTGTCGTGTTAACAAGATCCAAGGGGGTAATTAAGGCTGACGCCAAAGCGGTAGGAAAATCAATATCTCCCACTGAAAAGGTAATTACCTCTCCTTCTTCATATAGAAATTCGCCAGTTGAAGTTGTTCTACCCGAATGAGTCTTAGTACGGTATTTCAAATTCGCGACAGGACTATCAACAAATATACCTTGCAATTCAATGGGAGAGGTGGAGTCCCCCCCCCCTCCGCCGCCACCACATGCCGACAAAAGAATAAAAGATGTGGCCAGGAATATCCAAGAAGAGAATTTGGATTTGACTATATTGGCAAGTCTGGAGCGATACATGAGTTTTTCCTGTCGTTTAAATATTACACAATAAAAAGGCGGCGATTATAGAACAAAAAACAACCAGTCGCTCTTGATGAATGTCAATACTATGTAAATTTTTTAGTTTGTTGTTAATTTAAGAACTACAACTATTTCTAATCTATCAATGCCGCCCTAGTTTATCTTCGTTTTTCAATGATGCTTTATGATTTAAAATGAATTTGCCTTATAGCTCTGAAGCTAGCTAAAGGATTTCATAGGGAGAAGAGCATCAGCTAGAAATTTTAGCGGTTAGACGCTATCGCCGTTTCTGCGTGACTGGGGTTTGAGTTGAAAAGACATATCAGTACTGCTTTGGCACATTTACACTATGTGATGTTATATTCACTTTATAAAAATAAAATAGCATTTTTGAGACTTCAATATGGACAAAATAAATCGGCAAGCGCTTTTGGAAGAGTTCAAACGCGAATGGTATAATGGATCGTTAACCTATATTAGGGTAAGTCTAATACTGACGATCTGTTTGGTGCTTTTCTTTTATCCATTTGACCCTTTTATTGTGAACCAAAAAAGCGCCGAATTCTTACAGTTTTGTCGTTTGTACGTTCTTGTTCCAAGCCTGATATTTCTAACTTATTTAACTTATAAGCCAATCAACCCTTCATTGTTCTACATTACATGCTCGCTCGTATTTACGATAGGTGGGTGTATATTTGTTTATTCTGGCTACTTAAGCCCTAATGATTCTGCCCTGCATGTACTGATATCACTTATTCAAACAATTGCACTGATGCTAATCGCGTTACGCATTCCTTGGAAGCTGAGTGTTCCGTGCGCTGCTTTCCTTTACCTATATGCTTCATATGTCACTTTGATGCACATCGACATTAATACAAGTGCCTTATATGCTTTTTTAACTGGGTTTGGAGCCGCAACGTCGATTATGTGCATCTCAGCTTACCTTAGAGATAGTGATGCGATACGACTATTCATTGCTCAAAAACAGAACGAGAAAAATCAGAATGAACAGCTCGAATGGTCAAAACTAATTACACGTTTTTTGCGTCATGAGCTAGGTAACCAAATTACTGCAATATCGACTTCGTTGAGTATGATGGAGCGAGTTCCTCATGATAATAAAATTGAAAAGTATCTCTCACGCGGCCAGAAAGCAGTTAAAGAACTTAGGGACCTATTACTAAAAACCACCAATGCAACCAACATTGAAGATGCAGTGAATACCTCTGACTCAACAATATTTCATGTATCTGAGTTACTATCTGATACGCTATTTCAATATGAGCACAATCACCCATCTATCCAGTTTAATCTAACTATCTCTAATGATTTTGTTGTTGAAGGAAGCAGCGTGTTATTAAGCCGAGCGCTTGGTAACTTACTTGAAAACAGTATTCGACATCAACTGACGGGTACTCCCATCACCGTAACAGCAGAGCAAGATAGAACAATTACCGTTTCAAATGAAGGTGACCCGCTTCCAGAGAATAAACAAATTTTATTTGAAATGGGTCACGCTCAAGACCAAAAAAATGGAGGGCTATTTGGTCTAGGGCTTTTTATTGTCAAGAAAATTATGGAGGCCCATGAGGGAGCCGTTTTCGTTATGGATTTAGTCGATAAAAACAAAACAGGTGCGAGTTTTTCATTATCGTTTCCTGAGCAAAGTTCGATAAGCTAGAAATGATAATTAATCAACCCAGCGATAACCTCTTCCTCTTTCTGTCTTAATTGAGCTGAATGAAGGGGTAATTTTTTTGAACTCCTCCCTGATACTTTTTATATGGGCAACAATCGTATTGGGCTCTACATAAATATTCGCTGCTGCTTGAAGCTGATCATGATTTACTGCTTTTCCTTCGCTTTTGGCAAGCGCTGTCAGTAGCCAAAATTGAGTCAGGCTTAGATCTAGTTGTTCAGAGTTCCAGTATGCTTTATAGCATTTATCATCTATCGATAAACCACTTTGCTTACAATCATTAGCTGCGTGTTCAAATTCATTTCTCAAAACAGAATAGCGTTTGAGCAATGCTCTAATTCTGAGAAGAACCAATTCTAAGGCTGTATCTTTTGTCACGTAGTCATCGGCTCCCAGTCGCCACCCACGTGATTGCATGTCGATATGAGAGTGCGATGTTAAGAAAATAATAGGTATATCAGGGTGCGCCTTACGTAGCTCTTTACAGAGCTCCATACCACCAAAGGAATCATTACCTAACTCCACATCTAGTAATGCTAAATCAATATCACCATCAAGAAAACTGTCACTTGCATCCTTCCTATTATCAAATGACACGACTGAATACCCATCACTTTCGAGCAAATCAATATAATTTTCTCTGATAACCGGATCATCTTCCAAATAACCAATCACGGGCTGTACTGCTGACATCGAATACACCTTCAAAATAATTAACACTTAGCATATTAGAACGAACTGGCGTAATAGTTAAGTATAGAAAAATGAAGATTTATGAAATTGCCTTTAAAGTGTGTAGTGTATATTTCTATAAGACTGATTTCTTCGGGTGTAAAGCTCTAGTTTTTAACCAATTGAGTGTCTGTTTTGCCACTAAAAATACTAAATTTAAAGGGACGCATTAATTCCAAATTTGTATCTATTCACCAACTTAAAAAGGATCGCTTTTGAACACGTACTAGCTGTTTATCGCCACCTGAATTTGTATCGCTTTAACTCCGTTGCTAGCATTTTGAGTAATTGGCCAATATTTCCTGCTACTAAAAATGTTTAACCAAGGCTCGTGAGCAAAAGCGACCCCTTTCCCTAAGTTCTAAAACCCCTAGCTATGAGTTATTAGCACTACTTATTAGATCGCCAGAAAACCGCGAGTAAGATCCCGAAAGCGATACCTTTTTATTTCACGAATTTACTATATTTAGTGATCAATTTTGAACAAAAGTGGACTTTTAGTGTCGTTAAAGCGGGGGATGTTCAGAGTCCATTGCTTAGCCTTGTTAACTTTTTTTTGCAAGAAGCTCATTACATATTTTGGTGATTGTTGCATGGCCAATAACTCTACTTGCTTCTTGCACATTGATTCGCATACCTACTTCTAAGCAGTGAGGGTAAACCTCTGGTGTAAGAAATTTAATGCCCGTTTTGGCTTGGTGACCTGGAAATACATAGTCTTGCTCCAAGTAAACATGCCAACCAGATGTTAAGTAATCGTCTTTAACTAGATGGTTGGGCGCATAGCCGATTACCGCAGGAGTATGCCTACCACCCTTTTCTGGTGGTAAGAAATATACATCTGCTTCAACATCGTATTTCATTTGAGAATACTTTTCTCTGAGTTTGTTTTCAGAAATGTATTTCTTCAATGACTCTAAGTTTTCTTCGTGTCCCATAGATAAAGTTAACCTCAATCCGACTGAAGCAACTTGTTAGGTTCTGGCATTTCGGAAGACTTTAAAGCCCCCTTCGATTGGAGAAATAGATATAGCTCACTATCTTCTACTTTGTCTAATAGGTCTAGCGGGGTATTAAACCATGTATGCTTAGATCCAATAAAATATTCTAATGCGTTCACGTTAGCTCCACGCTCTATCAAAGCTTTCGCAGCAAGAAGCTGATTCCTGTTTACGGCGTAATGTAAAGGGGAATCTCCTTGCGACCGCTTATTTTCATTCATCAAACCTTTGTGCTGATTTACGTCTAAACCAGAAGTAATAAGATAATCAATTATTTTAAGGTTGCCAGATTCTGCTGCCTTATGGAGAAGCGTTTCTCCATTTAAATCTTTTTCTTTTATATCAGCACCATGATCAATTAAAAGTCTAATTAACTCCGGCGTGCCCTGTCTCGACGCAGATAGTATTGCAACGCAAACACATCGATCCTCTACAATGTCTCCTTTTTCATTATACTTAGGGTAACTTTCAAAAAGGCTTGCACCGTTATCAAGTAATATACTAGCCGCTTCGACATGTCCGTACGTGCATGCTATAGGTAGCGCATTATAACCGTATCTAGATGTTGCATTAACATCAGCACCTTTTGCAATGAGTGAACTTATGGCTTCGGCAATACCAGCTTTTGCTGCTAAATTTAATGGTAAATCATACTCCGTAACTGATTCCTGTGCATTTGGGTCTTCAATTTTCGAGAGTTTCTCTATTATCTTTTGCTCAATTTTTGGATCTTTACTTTCTAAATAGAGATCAGTTAACTTTCCAATAGATCTAGGAAGTCGCTGCTTCTTTGCGATCCTTTCAGGAGATACCTCTTCCAAAAACTGGGTTATGATAGCGTTGATTTTATCTATCTCTTTAACCCAACCGGACAATTTCCCTGACTCTTCCCACAACTCTTTCAATTCTGAGTCTGATACTATTCTTTGTAATGAGGTAATTGCTAACTGCTTTAATTCTCTATCTGGATTAAATCCTGATCTTTCAATCCAATGCTTTGCACCTTGAAAAATACCTGATACTTGTTCTTTAGATCCAGCGGCGATAATCGCTGCTGCTGCAACAGCCTCTTCTTCCATTGGAGCATCAATATCACTTGAACTAATAGACGCTTTAATAGTATTGCCAATTATTTCCGGTCCTCTGTCGCTATTTTCTAGATCAGCTAACCAATCTAGCGCACTATCATTGCCAAAGGGCTTATTGCTCCAAGCACCCATAATATTGAACCTCTACTTTAAGAAACTGGTGCTCCCCACAAAAAGTAGGCTCACCAAATTTTCTTACGGATTGAATAGGATATTTATTCTACTTGATTTTGTTTTACCTAATGTCTGGTTTTGCGAAATAAATACGTGATGTGCTTCAAGAAGGCGTCAGGTTTATCATTTTAAGAAATGAGCGCTATTGTACTTTTGCCATCACCTCTACCACTGACCAGCAATCCAAAAGATATCGCTTTTGTACTTTCGTCATCAGCTTCCCACGAACTCAAAAGGTAACGCTTTGTCTATGAACCTCCTGATATTTTGACTGACGAAATAGTATCGCTTTGGTATGGAAACGCAGCTCTACTGGACTGAACCAGTGGCCTTGGGCCCGCACATCTCTTCTTGGGTGTTTTATTTCATGAATTGTAAACCACAAGGTTCAACTAAACTCTTGGTCATTTTAACTTTTTCTTGATTTCTTAAATATAACCACGCAGTGTAATCATGACTTTAAAAATATTTTGCCTCTTGGTAAGGTATAAATAATGTACGTTTCAGCTCTTTGGACTTAAACATATAACTAGTTAATTGTGCTTCCATAAGTAGTTGAACCAGCCTTGCCTTCAAAGAAACTTGGTCATTACATATCGGCACAGTTTTTGTCGAGTAAGTATCGATTTATATAATAAAACACAGGACTTAAATCGTAGCCGATGAGATTTATAATAGAATACAAAGATTACAGATCAGGTGAAGAGACTAACCGAAACTTGGCGCTGTTAGAATGTTATTTGAATTACAACTTGATTGAAAAATTTCATGGCTGGACCTTTGGTTGCGTTTTAATTCGGTTCTTGAATTCTCCTAAACCAAGTAAAAAACTGAAGCTGAAGTCGCTATATAAAACATTTGCTGAAATAGAAATAATATCTTCTTTTACTACGAATAGTGAGTTGTCTATTGAGCAATTTGCTGAATCTATTGAAAAGGTAAAGGAAGCAGTATTACTGTCAGATAAAATCACGGCAAAGGATTCAGTTAGGGATTATCAGGTCAAAGCACTGTTGAAAGAAATAGCCTCTCTTTCAATACCAGCCTCTACTGAGGAATTAATTGAAATGGAAGGTGCTTTTTCTGATGTGCGGGATGTAATACAAGTAAAAAGAGTTGATGGGTTAATGCAAGCTTGGAAGGGACACCCAATTGATCATGACAAAACATTAAAGGGGGTTAGAATATACGATAAGTTTGAGCGTGAGGACTTATCGCCATTTGCTTATATTTATTCTGAACTATTTTCTAATTTACTGCGGCAAGAAAATATATCAACTCCTGGTTACGAAGAAGTCTATTTTAGCATAGCCGAATCGATCAACACGGCAAAGCTAGAATTGGCGATGGAGGAATGGCATAAATATACATACTGTACTCTTGATATTGATACGTTTAAATTATTAAGCGATGAAGGTAAATCAGACGCTCTTTTTGGAAGCCTTAAAGAAGGACTTCTCCTTATATCTGATTTTGATCATTTGGATAAACAAAAGATAAAAAGGGTTCTAAGTTATATTGAAGAAAATGGAACTGCTACAGAACTGGTTTTTAGTAGTCGAACTAAAGGGAATATTCTTGCTGAGATAGTGTTCACAATCCCAAAAGGGCATAGAATAAAAACGGCATATTTTCTAAAAATAACAGATATCAATACAAGTGAAACAGGTAAAGTGAAAATTAATAGTATTGATTCATTTTCTGCTCCTTATGCGTTAGGAAAAATTCAGATTAAACAAAATAAAATAGTAATCGAATCTCGTAAAAGCGTTAGAGCTGAGATTTATATCGAGTCAGAAAACCTCCCTGAAAAATACGAATTTGAAATCCGTGACATAATTTGAAAAGTAAGTGGCAGTAGACTAACGGGTCGCAAATCACTCACTCAATAAAACTTAAGTGTTCAAGTTGTTAAAGGGGCCGCTTTCCGTTGCCTATAATTTCCTGCAAGCCAAAAAGGTATCGCTTTTGTGCTTTCGTCATCAGCTTCCCACGAGCTCAAAAGGTTACGCTTTAGCTATGGAACTAGCTGTTTATCGCCACCTGAATTTGTATCGCTTTAACTCCATTTCACTCATTCTATGAGAAGCAAAATCATAATAATTAGGCCATTTCGGCCCTCGTCTCAAGAGTCTTAAAAGTGGCACTTCCCGCCAGCAGGAACACCAATTATTGAACGA
>Ga0209184_1001483_pt1 | contig 15099 bp, 14 predicted proteins | sample EN8Hudsemesocosm_2_FD_184627 | JGI IMG/M metagenome (GOLD analysis project Ga0209184, IMG submission 184627) | Methane-oxidizing microbial communities from mesocosms in the Hudson Canyon - EN8C Hudson Canyon (SPAdes) (version 2) | ecosystem: Environmental > Aquatic > Marine > Cold seeps | place... | reverse complement strand
GAAAAAGGCCAAATCAACCCAGAGTTATCAAGCGAAGACCGAAGAGTTATTCTCTAATGACGAAGCCAAGAAATGAATATGCAACCAGTTGATATAAAAGGAATTAATGTGACTGGTAGCGGCATTACTGGCTGACCCCTTGATATCCTTTGAAAGACTTCTCAGGATCTCCCGAGTTGCCGATAAATCCCAATGTCCAGCATGCCATGCTTTACAACCCCGAAGCAGCTCTATAATACTTGTCATGCGCGTCATAGAGTGGGGACTTCCAAAAGGGGTACTTTGTCGTCCTGCTTACGTAAAATCATTTCGAGGCTAAATCACTTCAACTTGCGCTTACGGCCTGCTGGCTTGCGCCCATCGTGCTTAACATTTGGAGTTACCTCCGCCTGCCCGATGTTTGCTATCTGGTGGTTGACCTACCTTGCCAGAGCGGGACTTTCACCCGCTGGAATTATCGACCTTGCTCGGCCGCACACCCCATGATAGTCCTTGTTCGTTAGGAATTTTTTGTATATTCAAATATTTCATTAAGCCTTACTTCTATAAGAGCGGTATGATTTGTATAACCAACCAATCTATCATCAGCCGCCTCTATTGCTAGCAGTAAAATTTCTTTGCTTTTATTTTGATTGGTTATATCACTTGGAGTAATAAATTCACCATTAATATTCTGAAAATATAGTGAACTTTCTCTAAGGTCTTTTAATGATCCATTTGTTACTTCTGACAGTAATTTCTCACACCTTTCTTTGCTTAAGGCATCCTCTAGCCTTTTACTCATAAATACAGTTGGAAGTATTGCTATTCGATGCTTTGATAAATGGTTAAACAAAGGATCCTTGTTTCGTTTAACTTCATCTGGTTTATTCGATCTACGATATATACCAATTTCTGTTTTTGCAATTTCTTCTATTGCAGTAATGGAAAAAAATACAGAAGAGCCAAATGATTGACGTATAAAGCATGAATAAGAATCTTCAATGAGAAGTAATATATGGTCACACGCTCTATTGAAATCCTGAGAAACTGCATCCTTACTGAATAAAGGTGACCCATTATCAATGGCTTTTTGTACCGTCTGCATACTTATACTATTTTGGTCAATTGCCATTTTATATTCCTAACTATATTATTATCACGCAAATTCGTCTTGATAAGTTGATATTAGCCTATAAATCAGGCAAAACTCTCCTTTACGCGCCACACTAAATAAAACCATAATTATTCAGTACGGCCTTACCTTAATCTCTATATTTCACAAATCACTTAACATTTCTAACATTTCCTTCGCTTTACTATGCTTTGGATTCAAACAAACCGCCGTGGTTAAACTTTTTATCGCTTCAGGAATTTGATCCCTATTAAAGCTTTCAATCGCTTTACTATAGTAATCATTCGCCATTTTTTCTGGTGCTGCCGATAAGGTAATATTGCAAGCTTTCTTCGTGGTACTAGCTTTTATTTCAATCGTTGCAGTTGCTGTTGCGGGTAGCGATAAAGTCATGCCCGGCTTTAAGTCTTGTTCATTCTTAATCTTATCGTTAAACAAAGGTATTAAAATGGCTTTTTTACGATCCCGATAAAGTTTTTTTGCAATGGATGCAAAGCTGTCATTCGCTTTAACTTGGTAACTTAATGGCTTTATTTTGCCCATATCCGTTTGAAACAGCTCAATAACATCCTGATTATTGGGATTGTAAAGCAAGGATTCTAATAATAGCCTTTTTGCCTCATCGCTATCACCTTGCTCCAGTGCTGCAAGATAATGTTGCTTGGAAAAATCCGCCAGTTTAAATGACAAATATAAAACTTTTTGCTTGGCATCCTGCACCAATTTACTTGCTGCCCGTAGTTCAGAGTTTGATTTTGTACCTAGTGTTTGCATTTGCGACATTAACTTGTCTCTACGCAACTTCCACGCAAGAGAGGCCGTTCTCCATTGCCGTTTGTTCTCGTAATCTTCCGGATTATTTTCTGCAATCGTTGCGAGCGACTCTAAAGTATCAATGGGCTCTGATTTCGATACTTGTGTTTTTTCAAAGTAATCTAGGTTTCTTATAAACCTATTTATATTATAGGTGCCAAATACCATTGAGCGGTTAAGTAGGTAGCTTGACTGATAGAACGGGTTACTTTTTCTGTTAACCGTAAAGCCTGCTTTATATCCATGCTTTTTAATTAATGCAACAACTAAAGGATTAGTATTACCAAATGGATAAGCTAAAGCCGTTGCTTGTTTACCTAACTTGCTATAAATCATCTGTTTAGAAGATAAAACCTCCTGTTCTACCGCATGAATATAATCAGCAAAAGATTCGCTGTATTCAATTTCACTGAGATCACGATGCGATTTAGTATGGCACTGAATATCAATGGCCTTATCAGATACCATCTCTTTGATTTGAGCCCAACTAATTGAGCGCCGACTTTTGGATTCAACAAATTGAGTAGGAATGAATAAGGTAGCATTTGCACCATACTCTTTCAAAATAGGGTACGCTACGTCATAGCTGGATATCCAGCCATCATCAATGGTAATTAGCACTGATTTTTCAGGCACTTGGCCTAAATCTAAAAAACCAATGAATTGATCCATGGTGATGACATGAAAGTTATTTCTTTTGAAATACTCTAACTGCTCTCTAAAGCGTGCCGCAGATACGATAAGCTTTTTGCGGCTAAATTTCTCACTAAAGTGATGGTAGCTCAATACAGGGACAAGCTGGTAACCTTCTGCGCTTAAGCCTCCTGGTCGAAATGGCCTTAAAGGGATGATCACCTCTTGACCCGCTGTTAATGCTTTATGGTTATTAAATTCTTCAATTCGCCACGCTAATTTAGCTGAGCCGGTAAATTTTTCGGCTAGTGAATTATAGGTATCTCCACTTTGCGTAGTAACGAATTGAAAATCAACAGGAGCCTCATAGGTAATGATCTTTTTTGGAGCACAACCATTTAATAAAATAAGCGTTAAAAACAAAGATGAGTAGACTAAAAATTTTTTCATTATATTTTCCATTTCAGTAACGGCATGAGAATTAATCAACTATCGTAATAGCTCTTTTTCCAATGCAATTCTAACGGTATCAATAGGCTCAAGTGATAAACCAAACATAAAAAACTCATTAGCCTTTTTTTTCTGGTCAGTCATTGTAAATTTACGGCCATTAAACAAACATCGTAAAGCGATGAGATTCTTGGCCTTTTTTAGCTGCCCTTGATTTTTCTCTGCCTGTTTATCAGCGGTCATAAGGAACTTATCCCACTGAACAATAACACTTTTTAATTGTGTTAAAGGCTGCTCCTCACTCGTCAGCTCAATTAATTTCTTCTGTAGCTTTAAGAAAATAGCCCTGTTATTAGTTAAATATTCTGTATCAATAAACCTAATAACGAGTAGCGGAGAAAATATAGCCGAACCCTCTAAATTTCCTGCATTGATGGCATTTTCAGACTCAGATATAAGATGAGCTATGCGTGTATTTTTTGCATCTACAATACTACGTTGACTGCCCTGCACTTCTTTATTTTTCGGAAATATGGTTTGTAATTGAGCGGCACTTGTCATAGCCGAAGCAAAAGCATCTCGCTGAATCTCGCTGTTTATCTGCTGCTGATAAACGCTAATTAATTGTTCTTTATTCGCAGAAAGTATTTTCTCTTGATCAGACTCTGAAAATTGTTTTTTGATCTCACTGACAAACTCATTAATTTTAAACAAGTCATTACTTGTGGTGACATTTTGTAACTGCAATGTCACTTTTTTTCTATCTTCAAAGGCTTGTAAAAGTCGCTGTTTTTTATCGGCAAGCTGGATAAATGCATCAGTCTGTACATCTGAAGGCTTCAGTACTTTCCACCCATCCAATAAGCGCTGAGCTAACTCGTATTGATCCTTACTAATCGCTATATCAATTTTCTTAATATAATTTCCAGATAAACCAGGAAGCTGTATAACTGGACTGTTCGATTCAACTAGCAATAACTTTTGCTGAATTTTTTGAATAGCTTGTATATCAGGTTCTTTTTCGGAGAGTTGTTTTTTATAAAGGCTTTCTAGATCCTTCAAATATACAGATTTTTGTTGCTCGATTTTTTTAGCTAGCAGTTTAAGAGTCTTAGATTCTTTGCGGCTTTCTGATAATAAAGACCTGCCCTCCGCAGCACGTTGAGATGCAGCATTAAAATCATGCTCATTAAGATATTGAGTAACAGTTTCTTGATAAAAACCTATTAATCGCTGTCTAATACTGGCATCACTTAATACATCCTTTATTACCTCAGGTTCTTGTTGAGGAAATGTGCCTAAAATATTAACCAGTTGCAAGTTATTACCAGCCTTAATTTGACTGATAGATTGCTCAACTTTGTTGGCATGAGCCAATTTTTTCTCAAGTTCTAGGCGTTGATCTATAGCATTATTTTCCAGCTGATGCCAATGCCCAATTAAGCTCTCTGCTACCGCCAGCTCGTTGGCACTGATAGCCGCTGAGACCTCTTTATTGTAACGATTATTCAGTGTTCCAGCTGTAAGCGTCGGGGCTGCCGGATTAATTTTTGCTAACAAAATGCCTGTTTGTTGTAAGCATGGAAATAGCTCTAATAAAGTCTGAGCGCTGTCAGTTAGACATTGCTGAAAGCTTTGTTGTAATTCTGCTTGTCTTAGTGATTTTTGTGGCTTGATACTATTCGCTTGATTAACTAAGCGCATAGAATCTGGGTATTGTTGCAGTATCTGCTGAGATAGTTGTTGAGCTAATTGAAACTCATCTGCATCAATGGCTTGATCAATTCTAGTACTGTAATCTTCAATTAAGTATTCCCTAACTTTGCTGTCAGCAAACAACTTTTGCTGAACACTTGAGTCAAATGTACTTAATAAGGTTAAAGCATCAGTCCTTAGGTCTTTTTGTATCGAAGCGTACTCGACCAAAGCCAAACGAAAAGCTGGTGTACTCAGTAATTCATGTTGCTCATCAACAGTAAGTGCAACAAAGCTCTCTACACCATAACTTAGCTGCTGCTCTATGTTCGTGCTGACCTGGCTTAACTGCCAATTGTTATAGGCTTTATAGGCAATAAATGGGATAGCAATTGCGCTCGCCGCAATAATAGAGCCGATAACTAACCACTTAGTACGTTTTTTATCAGCAAGTTGTTGAGGTGAAAATAATTCAGCATAAAATGCTTGCGCACTTCCGGTTCTATCATCTCTACGAAAACTGAGACCATGCTGCAGCGCTTGCAACTCACCTTTGCTAAGCCCAGAAATCTGCTTAACCTGCATTTTCTCACGCTCTGCCTTTAAGGAAAGGCTCTTATCAAAAGGATGATGACCTGATAATAATTCATACACCACACAAGCCAAACCATAAATATCATCCTTGGGATCTGGGTCTGCTTCCATTAACATTTCACTGCTAGCATACGCAGTGGTCATAGCCCCCAAAGCACCAGGGTCAAAGCGGGTTTTATCTCTTTCTTCAGGATCACTTAAGCGAGCGATACCAAAATCTATGACTTTACAGACTTGTTGCCCTGGATTGTAAAAAACATTCCCAGGTTTAAAATCAAGATGCACAATACCTTGTCTATGTGCGTAATCTAATGCATCACACATACCTTTAATGATAGGTTGAGCCTGCTTTAGTGAAATACCTTTTGGGTTTTGTCTAATAAAATCCTTTAATTCCCCACCCTCTAAATGCTCCATGACGATATAAACATTATTACCGTCACGATTTAATTCATAGGCTTTGACAATATTGGGGTGAATCAGTTTTTTATAACGAGCAAACTCCCTAACTAATGCCTTGAGTATATCAGGGTGACTTCTGATTTCTTGATTAATGAATTTAATCGCGACATATTTATCACTCGATTCACCCGCATCTTGTATAAGGTCTAAAGCTTTCCATACCTGCCCCATACCGCCACTGCCAATTTTTAGCTCAAGACAGTAAGTGCTACGAATAATTTGCCCAGATTCTATCGGGGTTGTTTGGGTATTTTCGTCATACTCCAACAAATTTTTTAGCAGCGAGGATGAGTGGGTTACTTGCTCTTCATGAGCATTGGCTTTTTGAGAGGCGCTAGCAGGGGGAGTTAAGGCTATTTCTGTTTTCTGGTCGCCTACTTTGCTTAATAAACGTTCTTCCAATTCTAACGGTAGCCTAGCTGAGATAATGAAGTCCGCAAGCTCCTGCAATGATTTATTATCTAAGTTATTATTCGCTGATAATAAAAGATCTAGCTGCTTGAGAATAGCGTCAGTATTTGGAGCCTCTATTTTAAACGCATGAAGCTGCTGAGAAAAATCAGACTTTCCCTTAGACCAAGAGTCAGACCCTGTCATAAAACCTCTCAAAATTGATTACATTGGTAAAATCTAAAAATTCCTTTAGCTTTCTTAACCTTAGTTGACTATCTACAAGCTTCAGCTACCTGAAAGAATATTTTAAATCAAATGATTTGCCATTGTATTTCTCATATTATTTACGGAATACGAGGGGTAGCTGCTCCGAACTCCCATAACGGGCTACAAGAGACTTTGCTTATCGGCAGAAAATATACTTAATCAGGTAACGTTATGCTGTTACTTAAGTAATACAGAAAAACACACTGCTAATCGCCATGAAAATACATTGAACATTACTAAACCCAGTCTACATTGAAAATCGTAGTTTATGAAAACTCTCGTCATTCCCGAAGTTTTTTATCGGGAATCTAAATATCTTCAATAGACTCCTGCTAAAGCTTGTGCCCATGCTTGACTGGGTAGTCATGCAGGAATGACGAATACGAAAATAGTATTCACTACAAACTGCGCAGTTCAAAGTGGATGGGGTTTATTAAGTATTTTTTCAGAACATAATCATTCTACTACAAAATCATTTCCCGTGTTAAATCGAGCACTCAAGGCCGCAGTCGCACTACCAACCAAACACTGGCTTTTTGCCTTGCTTGGCAATTTCCACATTATCTTCCCAAACGGCTAAACCGGTCGTTAAATCTGTGATCGCCATATGAAAGAAAAAATAAGATTCACTCACTCTACCTTGCGTTGTTTTTTGTTGCACAATCTCCCCAGAAAGGCTCATATCAGGAGCAATTGCCGTTCCTGCTTTTTGCACGGTAGATTGGTTAAACATATCATCTTCTTCCAACCTGCGTACTTGTTTACTGGCTGCATCATCAGGGCCATTTCCACCTACCGCTGTTGTAGTTAAGGCTTTGCCAGAGCGAAGCAATGCTTGTCTAATCTTATCAGTGAGAATTCGCGTATTAATATGCTGAGTTGTTGAATTTTTTACCGTACTGATCATCAGAATACTTTTACGTCCATCGCTACGATTTAATACACCAGATTCTAGTAAAGAAGTAATGCCTTTTTCTGCTGCAATTTGCCAGTCTTTAAAGTTTACTTGATCTATGGAGACAATACCTTCATTGCCTGTCGCATCAATACGCTGTGGGGATGTACCACAGGCTGTTAGAAAAATAGCTGTACTCGTAATACCAATCAGCGAAAGGATTTTTTTAGTCATAATTAATCTCTGTTGTTATTTCAGTCTTGTTGCTTATATACCCGTCTATGCTGAAACATAAACTCCGCATTTCAATGTAGACGTGGTTTATCAATATAGAATACTTCGCCCCTAATCTCTCCGTGAGGCACGAGTTATTCTGGCCAATCAAACCTATACTAAGCTCAACTCCGAGCCGCATCATTCTCTCTTATTGCCAAAGTAAAATCCTTACATCTAGGATTTGGTGAGATAGCCCTTAACCTAATGGTATCGCCAGGCACTACGGTCAAAGGTACCCACGTACTAGTAGCCGTTTCAACTTCCATGCCATCAATATCCAACCATGTAAATCGATAAGCAATTTGATAAGGGTTATCACCCATAAACCATGAACTTACCTGAGCCCAAAAACCCGACCTAAGATTTTTGATCGTCACCTGCACTCTCAACAAGCCATCCGCTTGCTCTCTTTTATCAACACGGACGATTTCTAATCGATTTTCGAGAAACCCATCAGTAGACACTCGGGAAATATCTACTGGATCTTGTTGTATCGTTTTATCTTTATTGTCTACCGTATTAACAGTTGATTGACAGCCGAAAAGCATCATGCAACTCAGCGCAAGAATCATTAGTTTTTTCATATTTAGCTCCTTTTTTGAATTTATACTAGCCTCTATCAACTTACTCACTTAAGAAGAGTGGTAAATCAACTTTGAACTTTCTGCACTTACAATTAATGTAATAATTGACTTTATTGCAGCTCAATCACTTTATAAATAAGTTTTTTCCCTGATAAAGCCCTGACATAAACAATAGCGATATTAGTCTCTTTGTTCAATACTATTTCCGTACCTTGCGAATAATTACCCTGCGCAGCACTACCAGCCATGTTAACCGGACTAATCCTTAATCGTCCATCATCAGGAATAGGAAAATGAGCAACCTGCACTTCTTTAGGTAAAGTTTCCCAGCCTCGAGTATCTGCGGTATTAAATAGATATTTAAACATTCCCGTTAATACTAATGCACCTAACTGAGCACCATTATTAGATTGATTAGAACGACGAGCCGCTTGCACAATTGCATAGCTAGCCAATTCTTTCGCTAACGTAGAAACAACCAACCGGGTAACCATAGCCGGTAGTTTATTATGATACTCCTGCGACATAATGGCATCAAAATCTGCAATCTGCTCGGTTTTGACAGATTTTTGTTGATTATTAAGCTTATAAGCAATATCCAATCCTTGCAACTGAGGAGGGAAATATTCGTATCGAGGAAAGGCTATCCCCGTGTAACCCACATAAGGCAGAACCAATTGAAACTTCTCTTGTTTTAACGCAGGCGCACGCCCATTAAATAAAACTACATACACTATTTTATTATTGAGCGAATAAGCAACAGGCTCAATACCCTCAATCTCTACTGGAATTTCACTGCCGATTCGCTTTGCCGCTGTCACATAATCTCTTTGAATCAATTTATTATTGGGGATCATTTTATAGAGATTGCGAAAATCCACTAACGCTTCACCATAGTTATTTTCCATTAAATAACCCATAGCCGAAAAATAACTAACAAACGGATTACCTAAGCTCCCGTAAAGTTTATTCGCTTTAGCTTCTGAGACTGTATAAGCCTCATTAACCACAGGGTTTTTAATAATAGTACTGAATGGCACAGTAGTATTTTTATTACCAAGGGATCGACTTTTCTGTTGATTTTGAAGGTTATATTCCTGTATTTCTTGCTCACTAGCCCGAAGCTCATCCTCAAATTTCCTGACGACCTGCTGTTGCGCCTCTCTCATTCTACGTAATTCAACATGAGCACCCGACGCATCATTGATAGCAAAATAATTGAGTGCCTTATAAGCATTAAGCATGATTCTATCCAAATACATGCCTCGATAAGGCAAAGCATTAGCATTCGTTATTGTTGAACCTATTTCTGCACCAACGCCTCTCGCATTGACCACAGCTCTAGCATCAAACTCTTGAATAAGACTTTCTGATTTCTCGAATAACTGAAGACTTTTTTGATATTGATCAGCCGTATAATTAGCTGTTCCCGCATCTAAAAGCCACATCAACTCATCCCCAGTATCAGCACGATCATCACTTTTTCCGCTTAACTCAGCCGCAGCACGTGTAACATCCCCCGAATAATAAGCCTCCATATACGACTTTTTTTGCTTTCTTGCATCAATAACCAAGGAGCACCCAGAAGTCAGAATAATAACTACTGCCAAAGAGCCTGCTCTTTTTAATAATGGATAAAAATATTTATGCATAGAGTCAAAAATTATTCCGTATTTTAAGCTGTTCTGTATCCATTGCGGACTGAAGTCCGCCCTACTTTACCAGCCGGGAGTCACTCTAGGGTAAGCGGCATCAGTATAGGTCTGAATTGTTTTCTGTAATCGGCAAATATCGCCTATTATAATTCGCCCTACACCCGAGATTATTTTTGCTGTACTCAGCTTCGTTGAAACAGACGTAACTTCAATCATACCCACTTGAATGTCTGCACCACCTAATAATTCCCCAGTATCAATATCCGTTATCGTTTCTCCCTGCTTCAGCACTAAATAATACTGGCCGACTTCAATTCCCGCGCCACTACCTCGATTCAATACCACCTCATTATTAGAGACTTTATTAACCTTGATAGGATATATTCCCGCAAGAATCGCATTACCCACTTCAGTTGCTGTGCGGGTAAATAACAAATCTTTATAGTCTGCCACTGTCCAATACCGTCTCTCTAACGCAGGAATTTCACGGCGCACTTCATCACTTCTTAATTTATTAATCACCTGATCAGCTAAAACAATTTTCCCTGTACTACTCTGTAGAATTTGAAATTGAATTTTAAAAGTAGTCACCAATCTCGGCGTGGTTTCACCCGTTATCGCGATATTTTGACTAACCGCAACCGTTTCTAAGCGATTAATAACGCCCGTAACAAGATAATCCGCCACCAATAACTTAGCCATCATTTCTATCTGCCCAGGTAACGCCCACTCAGACTCCGTCAAACGATTTTCATCCATGACTTTGTTAATTTGCGTACGACTGAGCATATTAAACTTTCTAGACTTAGCCAAAAACGCAATTAATTGATTGGAAAACTCACGCTCAGCCATAGTTCGCGTTATAGCAGTCTCACCAATATTCATAGTGTCAATAACAGGACTAAGCTGAAATGGTAAAACGGCCATAGTCGGCTGCTTTGCAGGCGTGGCCAATAAAGCCTCTGCAAACAAAAAGCCTACCAATAAAATGATGATTTTATACATGATATGTACCCTTATTATTGTCTATTGATTGAAGTCTAAACACGCACGCCTGATAATTATAAAATGTCTCGTAGCCCGTATGCAGTTTACGGAATACGAGAGATCAGCACAACGAATACCCCGCATTACACCTAGAGTTATCATTCAAAATCACACCTCCTAATTTCTGTAACATAAGGTAGCGCTGCAAGCTTCTTCAATATATCTTTCCAGTGTGGCTGATATGTCTCGCCTATACTCAGAGCTTGGTCTGCTGTACAAGCAATACGGCCACGCGAACTAGGGTGAATTTGCACGCTAGGATCAATCCGTCGTACTTCCTGATACACACTATTATCTGCTGGCACACAAAATTCATAAGCGACCGACACCAAGCCCCCTTCTGAACCATGCAAACCATCAGGACGAATTTCATCTAAACTGAATTTAATCTTAGGGGATGGCCGTTGCGCTGATTGTTCTACCGAGGATAAACCAACACACCCCGCCATTACCATACAAACAAGAACCAACGATATGATTTTCAAATAGGACATGTTTATACTCATTTTATAAAGCCCAGCAAGCCCGTATGGAGTTTACGGAATACGGGCTACATGCTGGAATTTTTGTTAGCATAATAATTACCTTTACGTTTCTTTTCATAGCTATTAGGCTCACCTAAATGCTAACAGTAATTATTATCAAGTAATCTCCCCTCGGTAAGATCATATCACCGTCGCTGTGTAGCTTGGGTTGCTCACACAATTCATTCTTATTCGTTATGCTCCTAATATATACGAACCTCAAGATTTTTCCCCAAAGAACTAGCAAACTTTTCAAGTGTTGAAAGCTTCACGTCTTCGGCATGATTTTCTATTCTTGAGATAGCTGATTTTTTTGTACTTAGACGGGCTGCTAACTCTTCCTGTGTTATCCCCGCCTTTTCTCTTGCTTCTTTGAGCATAAGTCCGATTTTAAAGGCTTGATAACCTTCATCAAAATTTAAAGAAAAACTTTCATCTAATTTTTTTCTTTCGGATATATATTTTTTTAAATCACTCACTATTTTTTCCTCGCTAGGTAAACTTGCTTTCGTTGTTCTGAGAGAAGAATTTCAGATTTAGGCGTTTTCTGTGTTTTCTTTTGAAATCCATTTGTTAGCACTATGAAGCTACCCGCATCAAAGAACCCTAAAAATCTAAAAATATTACCTCCGATTTGCACACGAATTTCCCAGATGTCATCAGTATTAGCTAGCTTCTTTAGAAAAGTCGCTGGAACTTTATCTAATTCCTCAACTATTTGCATAACCCACGCTACTTTTTGTGCTTGTTTACTATTTAAGCTATTTAGAAAGTCCTCAACAGGTTAAGCTATTTAGAAAGTCCTCAACAGGACATTCACCAGACTCAGTCTTGTAAAATAATATTTCTCTCATTCGTGAGATGTTAACTCACAAGTAAACTACCTTGCAAGGTGGTATTTTTCTATTGAAATACCTCCACTACACATTAATAGTATAAAATGAAAGGATCTAACTTCAGCAAACCTCATATAAAACACCATGTACGATTACCTAGCGCTGATTTCTAATATCTGTTTATTCAAAAAAAGCCCACAAGACATTGCTTGTTCGCAATCCACCTTACGCTGGTCTCTTATTGGCTATGCCATCATCAGCTTTATGCTCATTCAGATATCGGTTGATGAACTAAGTGCCCTGCTTCAAGTGGCTGTAGAGCTTATTATCATTCTAAGCTTTTCCAGCTTAGCGCTAACAACTGCTAAAAAACCTCAGCGTTTTGTACAAACCACTTGCGCTTTACTCGGCACAGATGCACTGATCAGCCTTGGTGCCATGCCTGCGGTTGCCACATTGAGCATTAACCCGAACAATGCGCAGGCCTTTTTAGCAATGCTCGGACTGATGATATGGCACTGGCTCATTACCGCACATATTATTCGTCATGCCTTAAGCCAATCCCTTTCCGTTGCTTTAGGTATTGCTTTTTTATATATCTTTAGCGCTTATCAAATTATGGGCGTATTATTTCCAACAATAACCTCGACAAATTAGGAGAGCTTTCATGAACAATTACCAACACATTCTATTAGCTGCCGATTTTTCTGAACATGGCGAAGTTGTCGCCCAAAAAGCGCACTATTTAGCCACAAAATATAATGCTAAATTAAGTATTATTCATATAGTCGACTACCTACCTATAACTGATGCAGCTTATGGCCCAGTCATTCCCTTCGATCTTGATTTAAACGAAGAGCTAATGAATACGGCAAAAAAACGTTTGGCTGATATTGCCAAAAAACTGGAGATACCCGCAGATCGACAATTTTTAGAAATGGGCAGCACAGCCTTAGAAATTGTAGAGACTGCTGAAGAACAACATGCCGACCTTATTGTTGTTGGTTCTCATGGTCGACATGGTTTTGCCTTATTACTCGGCTCAACCGCTAACGGTGTTTTACATCATGCAAAATGTGATGTATTAGCCGTTCGTCTACAAGAAAACTAAGTTTATGCAACACCTTATTTTAGGCGGCGCTCGCTCTGGTAAAAGTCGCCATGCCGAACAGCTTGCCCAAGCTAGTAACAAAGAGGTTATTTACATTGCGACAGGCACTGCCGGTGATGAAGAAATGCAAGAGCGCATAAACAAACATCAAACAGATCGCCCTAGATATTGGCAAACGATAGAAGAACCTTTTTTGTTAGCGGATAAGTTGGCGGAATACGACAGTACGCGGCATTTCATATTAGTTGACTGCTTAACTTTATGGTTATCAAATATTCTCTTTGATCCTCAAGGCGACTATCAGGAAGATGTCTTTTTACAGCAAAAGCAAGCTTTTTTAAGCGTACTACCCACTCTGCAAGCAGATGTTATCCTAGTGAGCAATGAAGTCGGTTCGGGCATTATTCCTATGAATAGCATGAGCCGCCGCTTTATTGATGAAGCAGGACGTTTACACCAACAAGTTGCGCAGATTTGCCCACAAGTAACACTCATCACTGCTGGACTGGCACAACGGTTAAAACACTAATGAACTGGCTAACACTCCCTATTCCCTCTCCTGATCAACGCTATCTATTAGCCGCGATCAGCCGCCAAAAGCAACTAACAAAACCCGCCGGCTCTTTAGGTGAACTTGAGCAAATTGCCATACGCCTCGCAGCCATGCAAGCCACCGATAAGCCTAGTGTCGATAAAGTGTGGATCAATATTTTTGCTGCGGATCATGGCATTGCCGAAGCCGGTGTTTCAGCTTTCCCACAAGCCGTTACCGCGGAAATGGTGAAAAACTTTGTACACGGTGGCGCTGCGATTAGTGTGCTCGCACAACAACACCAAGCCCACTTAGAAATTATTGATGTTGGGGTTGCTAGTCAATTAACAGCGCTAGCGATTATTGATCAGAAAATTGCTCTTGGTACGGCTAACTTTTTAACTCAGTCAGCCATGACCGAAGCGCAATTACAAAATGCATTGCAAGTAGGAAAGGAGGCTGTCACTAGAGCACTAGCTGATAATAGCCAACTATTTATTGGCGGGGAAATGGGCATTGCTAATACCAGCAGTGCAACAGCTATTGCTTGTAGCTTACTTAATTTAAACGCCGAGCAGCTGACCGGGGCTGGCACTGGGTTGGATAGCTTAGGCATACAGCACAAAGCAGAAATTATTCAACAAGCATTAGATAAGCATAAGGATATTAGCCCTATGCCACTGACTGTCTTACAGCATTTAGGTGGTTTTGAAATTGCCGCCTTAACTGGTGCCTATATGGCCGCTGCTCAACAACAACTGCCCATATTGGTCGATGGTTTTATCTGTAGTGTTGCAGCTTTGGTAGCTGTGCGCATTAACCCCGATATAAAACCGTGGTTAATATTTGCGCATTGCTCTCAAGAGCAAGGACATCAACTTATTTTAGATGCTTTGGAAGCAAAGCCTTTATTGAATCTTAATATGCGTTTAGGCGAAGCCAGCGGTGCGGCTTTGGCGATTCCGTTATTACGTTCTGCCTGTGCTTTACATACGCAAATGGCAACTTTTGAGCAGGCTCAGGTTTCTCAGGGTTAAAACAAATAAGATGTAGGGCGTGGCTTTAGCCCGCTTTCGTGGTACGCAATGGCGGGCTAAAGAGGCTGTGAAAGTATCTAGTCTCACAATGAGCTATAATCAAATTATAGCTCATTGAACTTCATGGTGAAAATTATGAAACATCGTCGCTACCAAAAAAGTCTGGACAGACAGGAAGAAA
>Ga0209184_1001475_pt1 | contig 15200 bp, 16 predicted proteins | sample EN8Hudsemesocosm_2_FD_184627 | JGI IMG/M metagenome (GOLD analysis project Ga0209184, IMG submission 184627) | Methane-oxidizing microbial communities from mesocosms in the Hudson Canyon - EN8C Hudson Canyon (SPAdes) (version 2) | ecosystem: Environmental > Aquatic > Marine > Cold seeps | place... | reverse complement strand
ATTATTCAACTGAGGTTTTCCAGATACGTAGAGACGTAGCATGCTACGTCTCTACAAAATGTCTGACTCTACATTTTAAACAAAAAGATATAGGGTTAGGTACGAGTCTCAGATATTTTAGAGCACCAGTAATGCAAGCTTCACACTCCATCTCGGTAAAGAATGTCTTGATCCAGACATTGAAGGGTTGTATAAAAAGACTGAAACTTGTGGGCAATCAGGAATTATTTTTATTTGGGGAGGGTAAACTTAATTACAACCATATAACTTATATATGACTATGAACAAAACACAGGTTAGCAAAAAAAATTAGCCCATCTTGTTCCCATGCTCCCGCGTGGGAATACATACCTGCCTAGGGTCACAGCACTGTATGCGTTCCCACCGAATACGGTGGGAACGAGAAACCTGTGGATTGCTCCAGTCATGTAACTTAATGACATTGCGGCTTATTCCTTCATAACAGCAAGACAATCAGGGCAAATAAACCTGCCACATCATACCGCCCAACAACTCACTCCTGCCTGCGGATAATTTACCACCCAACAACATAGTCAATTCATTTACTACGGCCATACCAATACCATGACCATGTATATTTTCATCTGCCCTGACACCTCTTTGCAAGATATCATCCAACTTCTCTTTCGGGATACCAGGCCCATCATCCTCTATCTGCAACACAAATGAAAAATCAACATCAACCTCACGCTTTAATTGAATCAAACTAATGCTGATATTTTTTTCACACCACTTGGCTGCATTGTCCAGTAAATTACCGGCAATCTCATAGACATCACCCTCTTCACAATACATAAAACAGCTTTCTTCATGATCAAAAGAAAAAATAATAGCCTTATCGATATACACTTTTTCTAAAGAGAAAATAATCTTTTCCAGCACCTGTGACACATCAACCTTACCCGTCAGCTTTTTCTGCCCTTTTGCTGCTGCCTTTTGCAATTGATACTCAACAATCTCATTCATTCTGGAGATTTGCTCAGCAACACCCTCTTTATTCACCACCTCAGGCTCTATGCAGCCCCTCAAAATAGCCAAGGGCGTTTTTAAACTATGCGCCAAATCTGCCAGGGTATTTCGATAGCGCTCCAAGTGCGCTCTTTCACTGCTCACCAATGCATTTAAATTTCCTGCCAGACCTTTCAACTCAGCGGGATACTCCCCATCCAAGCGAGTCTTCTTTCCCGCCTCAATAGACTCTAGATCAGTTACAATTATTCTTAATGGCTTTAAACTCCATCGCAATACCAAGAACTGAATTACCACCAATAAAAGAGCCGTAAAAAACAACCAGGTTCTAAGCGTCAATCTAAAACTCTCCACCTGCTGACTTATAGCTGACTCACTTTCCGCAACGGAAAAGATATAATACTGCTCAAAACCCGATTTATTTTCCCAGATAACCGCATAATGCAGCACCAAGTGCCCTCGACCGTCTTTTACAAACGTAGACTCCCCTGCTTCCAGCGGTACCGGAGAAGAAAAATCCATTCCAATTGCGGAGACAGACCGCCAGACAAAAATGTTATTAACTTGAGTTATTGAGGCATATAGACCCGAACCAGGATTGGAAAAACGGGGTTCTCGTAATGTAGCAGGCATGCTCAACTCTAAAGCTTCGGTTAACTCGGCAACCGATATCAATGAGTAGATATGCACTTGTAATTTTTCTTTTAAAGCTTGCTCTGCACTTTCTCTAAAACCCTGCTCCAAAACAAAAGCAACCAGAGCAAAGAAAGCAGTTAAGATAAAACCTGCAGAGAGCAGCAGGCGAAAGCTTAATGAATTTGTTTTCACCTTAAACTAAACACTATCCTGAGGAATCCTATACCCTCTACCTCTTAAGGTTTCAATCGGTTTAACCTGTCCTTGCGGGTCAATTTTCTTACGCAACCGCCCCACAAACACTTCAATGACATTACTGTCGCGATCAAAATCCTCATCATAAATATGTTCAGTCAGCACGGATTTAGAAACCACTTCACCTTTACGAAACAATAAATATTCCAGAACTTTGTACTCATAGGCTGTTAATTCGATTTTTTTATCATCAACAGTCACATCTTGAGACAAACTATCCAGCTTAATATTGGCAAAACTTAAAACTGGATGAGCCTTACCCTGAGAACGCCTAAGCAAGGCATTAACCCGGGCTAGCAATTCTTCATAATGAAAAGGCTTGGCCAGATAATCATCCGCGCCCGCCTCCAGACCTTCCACTTTATCCTGCCAGCGACTTCTGGCTGTTAATAACAAGACAGGAATATTAATTTCATCGCTTCTTAATCGAGTAATTAATTCTATCCCTGAAAAATCAGGCAAACCAATATCAACAATTGCCAGATCAACAGGGTATTCTTTTGCCAGGTACAAGCCATCACTTCCATTATCAGCAGCATCAACAACAAACCCTTTCTCTGAAAAAAACGCCTGAATTTGCTGACTTAAAAGCAACTCATCTTCGACTATTAATATGCGCATCAGCTAACCCTACTTAATCAACTTACCCGAATCAACATCAACCTTTAAATACTGAACTCGGCCATCTGAAGTTAATATTTTAATAACATGCACTTGCTTACCCTCAATCACTTCTGTTTTTGCACCTAACACTTTATTTTTATCCTGCTCGATAATTTGTTTTGTCGCCTGATCCAGTGTTAAAGCAGAAAGCACTATCGCCGTACCTGCCGATGCTGCCTGCATTAAACACAAAGTTAACAATAAAGTTTTAGCAATAGTCTGCATGATGAATCCGAAATAGTTTATTCCACATAATTAACAAAAGCTGTATCAACAAGATAGAGCTTAATAATATCTAATTCAGCCTGAATCCAGACTGAACCCTCACTATACTTATAGCAATATGACTGTAAACAAAAAACAGGCTACTCATTTTCTAGAGTTGTTTTCATGCTGTTTTTCAAGACTGTTGACAGCAGGGCAGATAAAAGCTCCTGCAATATCTGCATTCCCGCCATCCTTGGCGGTCGATGCTGTCACCAAGGCTATATGGATGTATTTACGCCGTGCCTTGAGGGACAGCATGGAAGCAAGCTGCAGTTTGTTCATAGCCACTTATTGTAATGATATACCTGTCACCGCATTAGCAAAAGCATGCCCAAATGACGCCCCCAACTTTCCGGCAATTTTATCCAGCAATCTTTCTTGCGGAGTAAAATTAATTTTCTTTTTAGCACCAATAACATTCCTGGCAACTGAATCCACACTACCAAAATCATCAGCCAAGCCCAACTTCACACCTTGTTCCCCCGTCCAAACCAACCCTGAAAACATATCTTTAGTCACTTGTAATCGGTCACCACGCCCCGCTTTCACGGCAGCAATGAACTGCTCATGAACATCATCTAGAAGCGTTTGCATATGTTTAGTTTCTTCCTCATTAGCAGGAGAAAATGGATCCATCAAAGCCTTGTGCTCGCCAGCAATAATTAGCCTGCGATCAACACCCAACTTTTCCATGGTATTAACAAATCCAAAACCATTCATAACCACTCCAATAGAGCCTATCATGCTAGATTGGTTAACATAAATTTTATCTGCTGCCGCTGCTATATAGTAACCACCAGAAGCACATATATCACTTACTACGGCATAAACAGGTATTTTAGGATACTTTAGTTTTAATCTTTTTATTTCGTCATAAACATAGGCCGACTGCACAGGGCTTCCACCGGGTGAATTAATATTTAATACGATTCCTTTGGTTTTTTTATCTTTTACCGCATCCCTCAAACCCTCAATAATACTATCCGCATTAGCCACTTCATTTTCGGCAATAGCGCCTACCACATCAATAATTGCGGTATGCTGCTTTTCACTTCCATCAATGCCTTTTTCAAATTTTGGATAAAAAGCAATTGCACCGATAACAATTAAATAAACAAACATCAAGCTTTTAAAGAATACACTCCATCGTCTGGCACGTCGCTGCTCTGTTACGGCTGCCATCGCTAATTTTTCCAGCACTTCTCTTTCCCACCCGGGCTCTGTCTGGCTTGCTTTATTATCATCCATCATATTTTCTTGTTCATTTTCCATCGTATAACCTTTATAAAATCTTTAATAATTCACTTGTTTGTTGTAAATTTAGCAAGGGCTTATATTGCTGCAATTGTTGATCAGAATTAGCACCACACAACACCGCTATAGAAGACACCCCAGCATTAATAGCCATCTGCATATCATGTGTTGAATCGCCGATCATAAGCACTCGATCTTTTGCCACACCCAGCTCTTTAATAATTTCATCCAGCATAGCTGGACTAGGCTTGGAAGCCGTTTCATCTGCACATTTGGTAATATGAAAGAAATCATTCAAACCCGTGCCTTGCATAGCTTTATCCAAGCCATGCCGACTTTTACCTGTCGCCACTGCTAGTTGATACCCTGCCTGCTTAAGCTGTATCAACATCTCATCCACGCCATCAAACATATCGTCTTTACTAATCTGTTTGGAAAAAAACGCTTCACTATAACTGTCAATAAATTGCGGTCTCAACTCAACATCCAGCTCAGGAAACAACTTATCCAGCGCTTTATGTATACTTAAACCAATAATATTTTTTACATCCTGCTGCTTTGGCACAACACAACCATTATCTACAGCGGCTTTAGTCAGACACTGTACAATCCAGTCTACCGAATCGACCAAAGTTCCATCCCAATCAAAAATAATCAAATCAAACTTATTTTTCATTCAAAACGTCCTATTTATCTAATTGAGATTGCAACTCTTCAGGTATGGGTGCTTTAAAGTGCATTATTTCATTACTCACTGGATGAGCAAATTGTAATTGCTCAGCATGAAGAAACAAGCGTCTAAAGCCTCTTGCCTTTAAGCGCTTATTCACCTCAGCATCACCATAACGCTCATCACCTACTAGTGGATGCCCCAGCCATGCAGCATGTACTCGAATCTGATGTGTGCGCCCGGTCTTTGGCGAGGCCTCCACCAAAGTTAAGTCTTTATATTTATGCAGTCTTCTAAAACTGGTTTCAGCAAATTTACCCGCTTTACTTACCTTAACATTGCGCTCACCACCCTTCCCTGTACTTCTTAATAAAGGTGCAGTAACCAACATATTCTTTCTCTCCCATTGCCCAACTAGCAAAGCAATATAAGTTTTTTTCACCTTATTATCTCGAAAAAGATCATGCAGCACCTTTAAGCTAGATCGTTTTTTTGCAACCAACAAACAACCCGATGTAGCCTTATCAATCCGATGGGCTAATTCTAAAAACCTGCTATCAGGCCTTAATGCTCGCAACGCTTCAATAACACCCGAACTGATACCACTGCCTCCGTGCACGGCAAACCCCGACGGCTTGTTTAAAACAATCATGAATTCATCTTCATAAATTATATCGTTCTCAAGACTGAATTTTAAGGTGGGTTGTAAAATGACCTCATCATTTCGTACGGCAACACGCACGGGTGGTATTCGCACGATATCACCTTCTTTTAAACGATATTTATTGTTTATTCGTCCTTTATTGACCCTGACCTCACCCTTCCTGATAATTCTATAGATACGGGTTTTAGGCACACCTTTTAACTGAGTAATCAAGAAATTATCTATTCTTTGCCCACTATTTTCTTCAAAAATCTCTATCAATTTAACTTTAGGATTCTGACTATTTTCTGCTGTATTCATAACATTAATAATACCAGCATATCAATTTTTTAATTGTTTAAATTGATAGTATCAGCAAAGATTGTTATATTGGAGGGGTTTATCTATAGATATCCATGGCAAAAATACAATATGCCAGCAAAACTATGTAACGTTTTGCAAAACAAACAGAATTTCGGGTTTTATCGTTCGACCCATGATGAACGATATTGTTCCTACAGAACAAAAAACTTATAGCTAGAAATACATACCCATTTCGCTATAGCAACAGACCTTATTTCGCCAACTAATACCAAGGATTTATACTTCAATCGACTACGATTACAGGCATTGATTTAGCCAAAAGCAGAGTACAACAGTACCCGCATATAGTTATACATTCGTTTCAGCAAGGTAACTATCAACAAAATCAATCACTACAAAACTGACAGTAGTCATACCAGAGTAGATCTTGAGTATTAACACATAAGAGCAAACCAACAGAATGCTCAAAATAGGCAAGAAGTTGAAAAACTTAGATACTTAGTGAATAGTTAACAAACATTCACTGTTAGCAATAGTCTGTTCAGGAATATTATATTCCTTAGTAAATCTGATAGGGAGCAATAAACTACAAGGAAACTAAAATGAAAAGAATGCTTATCAATGCCACGCAACCAGAAGAGTTGCGTGTTGCTTTGGTAGACGGTCAAAAACTTTATGATTTTGACATTGAACTCCCTACAAATGAACAAAAGAAAGCAAATATCTACAAAGGCATTATCACCCGCGTAGAACCCAGTCTTGAAGCAGCCTTTGTTAATTATGGCGCTGAAAAACATGGCTTTCTTCCCTTTAAAGAAATTTCCGCTCAATATCGCACAAAAAAAACGGGCGAAAAAAAACCGGAAGGCCGCCCAAATATTAAAGACCTGGTTAAAGAAGGCCAGGAAATTATCGTTCAAATTGAAAAAGAAGAACGTGGTAATAAAGGCGCAGCATTAACCACTTACATCAGCCTGGCAGGGACTTATTTGGTATTAATGCCAAACAACCCTAAAGCCGGCGGAATATCCAGACGCATTGAAGGTGATACTCGCTCTGAATTAAGAGAAGTAATGTCTGCACTGGAAATTCCTGAAGATATGGGTCTTATTGTACGAACTGCAGGCTGTGGTAAAAACGCTGAAGAACTACAATGGGATTTGAACTACTTGATGCAACTGTGGGAAGCCGTTGATCGCTCAAGTTCTGAACAACAAGCCCCTTTCCTTATCTTTCAGGAAAGTAATGTCATTATCAGAGCACTGCGTGACCATTTAAGAAACGAGATTGATGAAATTCTTATTGATAAAGAATCTTCATACAAGCTGGTACAAAATTTCTTAAAACAGGTAATGCCTCACTTTTTACAGAAAGCAAAACTGTATCAGGATAGCGTTCCGTTATTCAGCCGCTACCAAATTGAATCTCAAATTGAATCTGCATACAATCGTGACGTTTCATTGCCTTCTGGTGGTTCAATTGTCATTGATTACACAGAAGCATTAACCTCTATCGATATTAACTCGGCACGCGCCACCAAAGGCAGTGATATTGAGGAAACAGCATTAAACACCAATCTTGAAGCCGCTGACGAAATTGCTAGGCAACTACGCTTAAGAGATTTAGGTGGACTTTTTGTGATTGATTTTATTGACATGATGGCCAATAGAAATCAAAAAGCGGTGGAAAATCAATTACGCGACGCAATGAAAATTGATCGTGCACGCATTCAAACCAGTCGTATTTCTCGCTTTGGTTTACTGGAAATGTCGAGACAACGATTGCGCCCTTCTTTAGGCGATGCAACGCAACTTACCTGCCCTCGCTGTAAAGGACAAGGTTCTATCCGTAATATTGAATCGGTTGCTCTTTCTGTTCTTCGTATCGTTGAAGAAGAAGCAATGAAAAAAGGCACTGAAAAGGTTGTTGCTCAGCTACCTATTGAATGCGCAACTTTCTTATTAAATGAAAAAAGAGCTGTATTACAGGAGCTAGAAACTCAGCATAAAGTTGCAGTGATCGTACTACCAAGCAAACACCTGGAAACTCCAGCTTATGATATTGAGCGCATCAAATCTTCCCTAGAAGGAGATGATGATAAACCTAGCCATCTTCAAATTAAAGCTGAATCGGTTGCTGTACCTGACTTTGCACGCAAATCAACTAACAACAGTGAAAAACCAGCAATAAAAGAGTTTTTACCTGACATTCCTGCACCTGTACACAACACAAAAAGCTCAGCAAGTTTAATTCAACGCTTTTGGCAAAAACTGGTAGGCACTTCGGAAGAGGGAAAAACAAGTTCCACTTCAGCAAAAAAACCTGCTTCTGCACAGACTGCCAGAACTGAAGACAAACCACGCAATAACCGAAATAAAAACAGAAACAATAACAATAGAAACAGAAATAACGAGGGTGAAGGTCGAAGCAACCAAAACCGCAACCCACGAAAAAACACGGCTCATCGACCAGCTCAAAAAAATACTGCGACAGAGAAAAAGGGAAATAGCACTGACAACGCGCCTATCCAAACAGCAGAAAACAATACTGCCGCAGCTGAGCAAAAGCAAACCACGGGGCAAAAACAAAATCCTCGACGCAACCCAAATAATCGCAGACGCTCTCGAAACCCAAATTACAAAAAACCTGAGCAAACTCAGCAGAACCAAAATCTGCAAGCGGTAGAGAAAACAGAGGGGGCAGTAAAAAAAGAGGAAAAACCTCGCACAGAGACTCAGGAAAATAGCCCAAAACAGCTTGAAAATCCTCTTTCTTATGCAAACAAATTTGCAGAAAGAACGAGTCAAAATGATCAGCCAAAGCAAGTTGCTGAAAAACCAGCTGCTAAACCAGCAGCTAAACCGGCTGTTGAAAATACTGAAGCGAAAGTCCAGGCAAAACCCGCTACTGACAAAGCAGTAAAAGCAGAACCAAAAGTAACTAACGATTCAGAGTCTTAACTCTCGAAGTTAGTAAAGATATTAACTGTAGTGGGTATACCCACTACAGTTAATCATCAGACTGTCAAAAAACAAACTGTTTTCTGATTACGTCTCACTTTCCGCCACTGTGTAGAGTTTTAATTTGAATGTGGAACAGGTAGGAGCGCTCGCCCTCGGCGCGATTTTAAATAGAGCTGTTGATCTAAAGAAAGAGCCTGTTATATTCGCGCCGAGGACGGACGCTCCTACATCAATAATTATAATCGAACACATTCCAGTATTGTTGGTTACCGCCAAACAATACTATCTCTGGAAATTGGCTGAAGCTGATGGCTAATCAGGAACCATTTTATAGCTCTTTTTAAGAGCCCATAGTCTAAAATAAAGCTAACTCTATTTCCCTTTTTTTCATTTAACAGCTGCCATGTCAGAACAATCAGCCTCATTATTTTCTATTACTGCCTGGAAACAACGCCTGGTATTCTGGATAGGCGCTATTTTTGTTGGCCTGTTGATTGTGGCAATGACCTTACTCAGCGAATGGGCTGGAGAGACTTATCGCAGCCTATCACAACAATACTTCTGGTTTAACTTTATTGTTGCTCCCGTAGGGCTCAGCTTTACCGCCTGGGTTACTTTTCGTTTTTTCCCAGGCTCAGAACGTAGCGGTATTCCTCAGGTAAAAACAGCATTAGAAATAAAAGATAATTTAGATGATAGAAACAGACTTATTTCGCTAAGAATTGCCTTTGGAAAAATGTTACTGCCTATTATGGGCCTGCTATCAGGAGCATCGGTTGGGTTTGGGGGGCCAGCTGTTCACGTCGGTGCATCCTTCATGGCCTCCATAGGTAAAGCAGTCAAGTTCCCCCCCCATTACATGGAAAGAGGCCTTATCCTGGCAGGTAGTGCAGCAGGTTTTGCTGCCATGTTTAGCGCCCCTTTGGCGGGTATTATTTTTGCCATTGAAGAAATGGGGCGAGCCTTAGAAGAAAAAATAAGTAGCTTAGTCTTAACAGCCATTGTTTTTTCCGGCGTGACGGCTTATGCACTGTTAAACAATTATATTTTTTTTAATGATAAATCATTTATCATGCCCTGGAGCCAGAGCTGGATAGCTATCCCCTTATGTGGCATTGTCGGTGGTTTTTTCGGCGGTGTTTTCAGCAAAATCATCATTAGAGGCGGACGCTTTCTTAATAAGTCAGGCCTACCTATTGTATTAATCGCTTTTGCATCGGGTGGAGTGATTGCTATTTTAGGTTATTATTCAAATGGTGATTCATTTGGTACCGGTTATTCTCAGGCTAAAGCCATCTTAAGCAATAGCGAAACCATGGATCCTTTATTCCCTATCTATAAAATGCTAGCAAGCTGCGCTACTTTTTTTAGTGGTATTCCCAGCGGTATTTTCGTCCCTTCTATTGCCACTGGTGCCGGTTTTGGCGTTAATTTAGCCCACTGGTTTCCTGTTGCCCCAGCTTCTGCGATGATTTTACTGACGATGACAGCGTATTTTTCTGGCATGCTGCAATCCCCCCTCACCTCTTTCGTTATTGTGATGGAAATGACAGGGAGCCATGAGATCCTGATTCCACTAATGGCCACTGCTTTTTTTGCCACTGGCACATCCAAATTAATTACTCCCGTGCCATTATATAGAGCACTTTGTAATTCATACATTCCACCAGCCAAATCAAAAAAGACAGAAGAAAGCCCCATTGATGAAAACTAAAATTTTATTGCCAATACTACTGATCATTGGCTTAATTTTTTCAGTCATAGGGTTTGTAAAATACAAAACACTTATACCTGCTCCAGATGTTACCTTTACCACGATTACGGGTAAAAAAATTGAATTACTCAATCTAATAGGAAATCCTGTCATCGTCACTTTCTGGGCAACCGATTGTGCAAGTTGCATTAAAGAAGTTCCTCACTTAATTGAGCTATACAAACAATTCCATTCTCAGGGATTAGAGATCATTGCCGTTGCCATGTATTACGACCCTCCCAATCATGTGGTTGAGATGACAAAAGCCAAGCAAATCCCTTATCATGTTGCGCTAGACTTAAGGGCTAAACACGCCAGCGCTTTTGGTCAAGTAGAACTAACGCCTACAACCTTTTTAATATCTGCAACTGGAGATATTATTCTACAAAAAACAGGTGAATTTAATTTTGCCAATATAAAACAACAATTAGAGAACTTACTACAAGGATAACAATATGCTGTGGTTAAAAGCCTTACACCTCATCTTTATGGTCACCTGGTTTGCAGGATTATTTTATTTACCTCGCCTCTTTGTATATCACGCTATGAGTGATGATGAAACCAGTAATGAGCGATTCAAAGTCATGGAGCGTAAACTTTTCTTTGGCATTATGACGCCAGGAATGATTGCCACCTTTATTTTTGGTATTTGGATGTTAAATGACTATGCCTGGGCACTATACTCTGCAACGGGCTGGCTACATACTAAATTGTCATTATTAGGCTTGCTAGTGGTTTATCACGGTTACTGCGGCAAATGGCTATTAGATTTTAAACACGATAGAAACCAGCGTTCTCATGTTTATTATCGCTGGATGAATGAAGTGCCTGTACTGTTTTTAATAGGTATTATTATTTTAGCGACAGTTAAACCCTTTTAAAAACCAACAAAAATACTCAGCTATGTGACTTAATCACTGTCATCTAATTTAATAATCTCTAATATAGATTCCGAGCTCACCTTTTCTTTCGCGTTTTAGCAGAGGTGGCCATCCATCTCACAAAACCGAGGTTATTAAAATGATAGATTTTATGCTAAGTATTTTTTCTTCTGCCCTACAAATGGATATGCGTGACCACCATGATATCCCTTTTGCTCTGCCATTATTAATGGCATGTTTTGTTGGTGGCATCATAGGCTTTACAATTCTAAGGTTTATTGGCAATGAGCAAAAACAAGATGCTCAGGAAGCAGCAAACCCTGAATTAAAAATAGATCATTAATTTAAAAATTTTGTAACTACTCAGTGATTTTAATTTACCACTGATCTTTAAGCCCTCTCCTGCTGGAGAGGGCTTAAAAGCTACAGCAAATGTGCAGAGTAATTGCAAGAATTTCATATGAATAGATATCTTATTCAGAAATATATCTGTTCTTGATTACCCATAAGCTTCCACTTAAAGGGGGCCTATGGGTAATCAAGATGAATATCCTTTGCTTCTAGCCTTCCCTTATTGGGGAGGGCTGGATGTAATGCTGTTGACTTAGGAAATGAGGCTTTAACCTCGTAGATAAAACCAGGAGTACAGCACATTTAATTTCACGCAGCCCCCAATACTAGTAGCAACCATTTAATGATAAAGAACTCTTAGCTGGAATCTAATTTACTCTGAATGGATCCCCGATAAAAGACCTCGGGGATGACGCATGGCAGTTGGGGGGGATTTTTCCGTATAATATCGCGGAAACTCAATAAAATCTGTTAATTTTTTAAAGCCTGTTTTTTCTTCCAGCTAAACCAGAATTGCGGTGCTATTTTATTCATTATCCGGTCAAGAGTAGACATGATAATCAAATTGTAAAATCCTTGAAGCTTACCTTGCCATGTAGCGCTAGTACAGCGAAGTGAAATAGCACAACTGGCTTCGTCATAAACAATATGATGCCAGTACCCACTCGGTATATATAATGTTTCCCCAGGTTCAAGGACCGTCTGAAAACCTTTAAGCTCTTTTAATCTTGGGAATTGCACAAAATCCGGATTATGAATATCCACATAACTTCGGCAAGTAAATGGGTAACGATGTAAGTTTTTACCTTGCTCAAAAGGGAACAAGGAGATAGTTTTTTTACCGTAAATGGCAGTATGAAATACATGAGACATATCAATGTCAAAATGCATTTGAGTCACTGATTCTTTACAGCCAAAAAACATAAAAACAAAATTTCTTGATAAGCCATCAACTAAAGAAGGGAAGGTAAGATCATCAAGCAATTTGGGTATTTCTGTTTTAATGTTGTATAAAAACATACGCAAATCTTGTGATGTTGTCGTCACAATATCAATATACTCTGTTAAAGGAAGTATTCTTGCTTGCGACATATAACTTTTACCAGGAGCGATAAAGTTACCATCATAAACTTTTACCTGCTTATCACCGTGTTGCTCTTTAAAAAAACCAGGCGTCCATTTTTTTATCGCAGGCCATGACTTTGCCATATCTGTAATAACTACAGGTTTAAGTGGCATAAAGTAGTTATTATTAAAGCTTTCCGGCTCTATAAGCGAAACTTTATCAATACTGGCTAAGTCTATATCTGACATATGAATACCTGGTTGATCAAGTTAAGGCTTTGCGAGAAACTCACTGTAAGAATGAAGAATATCAGGCTGTTCCCAATGAAGAAAATGCCCTGCGCCAGGGACTATTCTAAAATCACAATCGGGGATTTTTGCTGCGGCTTCTTGTACGTCTTTAGGGTTTAAAATGGCATCATATTCACCACTTAAAACCAAAGTTTTGGCACTAATTTTACTTAGATCAATAAACTCTTCAATATCTGAAGATTGCTCAACAAATTTACAGTGGTCATAAAAGCTAAGAAAATCCTCTCGACTCATCCCTTTAAACTGCATAATCATTTGTTTCTTATGAGTATCAGGAATATGTTGCCCAAAACTCTCTATCATCAATGGTGCTATTTCATCCGTTTTATCATTATCAAAAAGTCCTTGCCCTGCTCTTATCACGTCTATGATCGCTTTACTCGGTTTAGAGCCAAAACTACCAAGAATCATTTTATCTACTATTTCTGGTTGCCGTGCTGCTAATGCTGCAGCAATGATAGTTCCCCATGAAGCAGCTGCTAAAATGACATGCCCATTATTTCGGCTTGTTTCCTTAACAATACTCTCTAATACTCGCACTTGCTCTTCAAATGAAATTCCAGCCTCACCTGATACAATCTTTGCTCGCCCTTGCCCTGGCAAATCAAAAACAACAATAGAGTAATCATTGACTAAATGACTGACAAACGAACGCCATGCCGCCATAGTCTGTTTTGCACCACTAATACACACAATCGTTTCTTTTGCTTCACCATAAATTCGGTAAGGCACAATAAAGCGTTCGAGCTTAAGCTCATTTTTAACAATTTTCATTAATTAATACTGGTTATTTCAGGTTGTTTTAACAAAGCCATGATTAAATCTGGAGGAAGTAAGGGGGATTCAACTTTAAAGAAAATAGCGAGTAATAGCCGCCTACTTCGAGAATGAATTACAAATTCAAAGCTGACTTATTAATGCATCTCTATCCACTATAGATTTATCACCAAACCAAATTGACCACACTGTCTTGGCAAACAATTCGTTTTTAATAGTAGATACTGTTTTTCCTTTAAATAAAGAAACAAGCGTACCATCAGCCAGCCAGCGAATAATAAATTTATCATTTTGTTGAACATCATTATATATTGACGCAATAAATTCTGTGACTTGTGGCTTAATTTCTATATATTCATTTTCAGTCGTATTTAATTGTATCCCTTCAATCAATGATTTTTGGATTTGATCAGAACTTAAATCTCGCATGAAAACCATAGATATTTGTTTTGCACCAGCAGACTGCATTATATTTTTATAAATATTGTCATCTAAAGCTGTTGGTTTTTTCTCTACATAATGAGCCATGGAATAAATATCCAGGAAATATTTCTTACGTATGGTTGACCCAGTTAAAATTAGTGCAAGATTGTCTTTATCATGAACAAAGTCTATATTTTTTGAAAAATTACTATCAGATTCAGATGCATGGCTAATTGATACCAAGAAAAAAACAATAATAGCTTTTAACATACTACTTTGCATGATGTTTTTTTACCGTAACTTTTAGGCATAGCGCAATTGTGTAAGTCATTAAATAGAAAGAACTAAAAATATTTTATTATATGTAACCGTGTAGTGTAACAATATTTTGTAGTTTTTAAAAAGATTACTGCTTTTTTCACCCTAATAGTCAAAGGGAAAAAGGAGTCAGTACCAATGTCACTAAGTTAAGGGAAAAATGTATATCAAAACAAAAAAAGTTTTCACACAAAGACACAAAGCCACCAAGAAGAGCGATTTATTTCTCTTTTCTTTGTGTCTTTGTGTGAGTATAAAATCTTGTTGAATTTCTTAACTTAACCTGATTACCCATAATCTTCCGCCAATTTCCATAGACAGTATTGCCTGCTGATAACAAACAATACAGGAATGATTTCCATGACAACTCTGATGTAGGAGCGTCCGCCCTCGGCGCGAATATAACAGGCTCTTGCTTTAGATCAAAAGCTCTATTTAAAATCGCGCAGAGGGCGGACGCTCCTACCTGTTCCCCATTCAAATTAAGGACTACACAGTGGCGGAAAGTGATGGGTCATCAGGTAACTCAATGACATTGGTAGTGATCTCTTTCTATAGCTATGGAGAGACAGGCAATCTCGTTTATATCTAATGATAAATATCGTGAATAAATTTATTTTTCCTCAATAGAGGTTAGTCTTATTAATGCTTCCCT
>Ga0209184_1001472_pt1 | contig 15235 bp, 8 predicted proteins | sample EN8Hudsemesocosm_2_FD_184627 | JGI IMG/M metagenome (GOLD analysis project Ga0209184, IMG submission 184627) | Methane-oxidizing microbial communities from mesocosms in the Hudson Canyon - EN8C Hudson Canyon (SPAdes) (version 2) | ecosystem: Environmental > Aquatic > Marine > Cold seeps | place... | reverse complement strand
CCATTACCAGGTTCACTTGACGCTTCTATGCTACCGTTCATTAATTCGCAAAGATTCTTGCAGATGCTAAGTCCAAGACCTGACCCTCCGTATTTTCGAGTTGTAGACGTATCAACTTGCGTGAATGATTTAAACAATTCAGGCATTAGAGTTGCTGGAATTCCAATGCCGGTATCACGAACGCTACAAACAAGTTTAAGGTACTCATCATCATATGCTTTAAGATAAGCAGTGATAATAACCTCGCCATGTTCTGTGAATTTGATGGCATTCCCTATTAAATTGGTGACTATTTGACGTATCCTGCTGGGATCACTAATTATCATTGAATGCTCAACCCCGCTAACATCAAGTAGTAACTCGATATTTTTTTCATCGGCGCGAAAAGACATCGTTTTGGCAATTTCTTCAAAAAGCTTTCGCACATCAAAGTCAAGGTCTTCCAGTTCAAGCTTTCCAGCTTCAACTTTTGAAAAATCCAGAATGTCATTAATTATGGAAAGTAATGATTTTGCGCTATTTTGTGCAATGAGCACCCTTTGATATTGTTCGGCGGTTAGTTCGTTGTTTAACAACAAGCCTAACATGCCCAACACACCATTCATGGGCGTACGAATCTCATGACTCATGCTAGCTAAAAATTCACTTTTGGCCTTGTTTGCGCCTTCTGCAATATATTTTGCTTCCTGCAATTCATTTTCGTAAAATTTTCTTTGAGTAATATCTGTTCGTATAGCGACATAGGCTCTTGGTTTCCGGTTCTCGCCTGTGAATGCAGAGATCGTGGTGTCAACCCAATATAAATGACCACCTTTTGCTCGGTTGCAAATTTCATCATTCCAAACGCCGCCAGTTGCAACAGTCCGGTACATGTCCCGCCAGAATTCCTGATTGTGAGTCTGAGAGTTAAGTATCCTATGGTTTTGACCAATTAGTTCATCTACAGAGTACCCACTTATTTCCGCAAACCTTTGATTAGCATAAGTAATGGTTCCCTGAAGGTCCGTCACGGCGACAATCGCATGTTGGTCGAGGACGTACCTTTGTTCATTTAAATCGGTTAAAAGAACCTGTAGTTCTTGTTCCGCTTGTTTTTGTTGTGTCAGGTCAATGTGAGTGCCTACAAAACGTACCGGCATATGTTTGACAGTGTCCCGTACAACATAGGCGCGCGATAAAATGGGTACCCAATGACCATTTTTATGGCGCATACGAAATTCAAGATTAAAATCATCCTGCCCACCATTAACACAAGCCTCGACCAACTTCAGTGTTTTTTGATTATCGTCGGGGTGAATTAGATTTCGCCAAGTATCTAATGTACCTTCAAGCTCTTCCTGTCCATAACCGAGCATACCTTTCCATCGTTTCGAGTAATAGACTTCACCAGTAAGGTAATTCCAGTCCCATAGACCATCATTGGCGCCTCGCATCGCAAGATCAAAACGTTCTTCGCTATGCCTGAGTTCTTTAGTGCGTAGAAGAACCCGTTCTTCTAATTGGTCGCGTGCAAGTTGTAAGGCTTTGTTGGCTCGACTGCCAAGAACCATGCTTAATAAGGTAAGAGAGATGGAAACCAAAACCATTACAACCAGAACTGCAATAACTGTAACTCTAGCGCTATAATAGGCCTCCATTGCCTCGTTTGCATCTACTTCACTTGTCATCCCAAAGCCAAGTTTGTCCTCCCAGATCCATGCTCCGAACACAGGTATTCCACGGTAGTCACGATAACCTTTTATGTTGTAAGCTGATTTACCTTTAATGGCACTTTCAGCCATCAGTGTCAGCGGTCTATCTTTGATTGGGGAATTGTTTTTGAAACCTGCTAATAAGTTGCCGCCGGGGTTACGTAGTTCAATTGAAAGAATACTTTGTCCATCATTTGGAATGAGCCCAGCTTCAACTAAGCTTTTCAAAAACCGACTTTCAGAAAGCAGCCGACCTTGTTTGTCAAAGGAGTATGTTTCACCAGTTTGACCAATCCTGCCGAGAGAGTTGATGCGAGAAAAATCGCCATGAGGGTTGAATCGTTCTGTTAATACAGCAATGACCTCGCCGTCGTTATTTTTAATAGGAGAGGCAAAGAACATAGTTGGTGGACTAGCGTAGCCGCTAACATTGATAGCATTTGGTGCACTTATGTCTGAAACAATAGGGGGGATAAATATCGTTTCTCCTAAAAAAACTCGCCGCAATAGTTCTGGACGTTGATTTTGAATGAGGTTGACTTGACCCAAATTAGTATCTCGCATCGAACCGATACTGGTACCGTCAGGGGCGATAATAAAAAAACCTTCATGTTTAGTATGGCTTTTAATTTCGGAAAAAATACCCCTTAGTTCATTTAACGCTGGGGTGACACTCAGATCATTATTGTGTTTGAAATGCGTCAGTTGTTGCAATGTCAGTTCGATAATACGTTTATCTGAAGCGATGCTGTTCAGCTTGTTTTTCTGATCATTTATCCATATATTCATTGCCTCCATGGTTGTCTTAACAACCGTTTGTAGGGAATTTCGTATATCGTCTTCAACTTTCTCACGAACATTGTTGAGCGCCCAGAATGCCAAAAAACACGCAATTACGACTAGTACTGAATTTAGCATGACAGCCAATTTTTTTCCGCCCAAGGACGCAAACTCATAGGCTAAAGGATCTTTTTTTGAAATAATTAATAATCGAAACAAAATCAGAGTTACGCTAATGGTCAAGATTAATATCAATCCAGCAGCGACTACTTTTTTCCATTCATCCGCTTGGTTAGTTTCTGATACCTCAGTAGATGTTGGTAATGTTTCAACTCCATACCATTTCTCTAAAATTCTTGGTAGTTCCTTGTCTGAAATATCGCCAATTACCTTATTGATAATGGACCACAACAAGGGCTCACTTTTGTGAATATAGATAACGCCATTATGTGTTTCAGGAAAAGTATATTTTTCTTCAATTCCACGAGTCATGTTCTGTTTAAGGCCGAACCGTCCGACTTCTCGATAAATGAGATATAAATCAATTTGTTTTGAAAGTAAGGCTCCAATACGCTCAGCTTTGTCAATTGTGATAATCTCATTATACTTACCAAGCTTCGTAATTATTTTTTCATTAAACCCTTTTACGATTCCAATCTTATGGTTCTTGATTTCGTTAATGTTGTTACTCACTTGGTCGTTTTCCCTGCCAAAGAGACTTAAATACCCCTTAACAATAGTGTTAGTTTTCAAATAAGGAGTATCTTCCATAAAAGATTGTTCCGGCCAAATGCCAAACATAGAAACGTTACCCGACATGACGTCTTTGGCTAAGGTGTCAGATGGTAGTGAGCTTTTAAGAAAACGTATGCCTAGTTGTTGTTCAATTACTTCAAGCAGGTCAACGGTTATACCTATTGGTTTGTCATTGCGTCGAAATTGATACGGCGGTGAGTCGCTATCGATGAAAAAATCGATGACCGGATGTTTAGCTAGCCAGTTTGTTTCCTCTCTATTAAGTCCTAATGTGGACTGTGAAGGTGTAGTAGCCTGTTGTTGGTGGTTTTCAGAGGGGGCGATATCAAATTGAGGAGGTTGGTTCTCCTGTGTGAGTGCATCGGTATTGAATAACCCGATCACTAGGCATGTAAGTAGTACACGGATGCGATATAACATAAATACTCTTGTTTGGTACAAATGCTAAAGGCGTTAACTTCCAATGTGAAATTAATACTTTTCTTAGTTATAAATGCCTATAGTGAAAACTCATCAATGAAACCTTTTTTTATTATAGTCTTATATTCAATAATTGACTCAGAAATCAATTTTAACTAGTTAATTTACTGGTTGATTTCTAGTGACAGAAATATAACCCGTTTTTATAATCCATCAGTACCATACTGAAATGTAGCAGAAACATGGAGCAGGTATTGTCTTTTTTGTGATTTTTAACGCTAATGGTATTGCTCAATAATAGCTTTGCGAGCTTTTGAAAACCTAGTCGATAATATAATTTTGTTAATCTGATTTATGATTATGTCGGCATTAGGTGTCTTTTTTGATAAGCCTATATGAAAAGGTATCAAGGAGTCATTGATAAACTTAACTGAGTTATAATTCAGAACCTTTTGATACCCAAGCTTTCTAGTAAGATGTACAGCAGTTTCTGGAGGCATTACCATGAAATCTCCTTCCTTTCGCAAAAAAAGCAAATGCACCATAGTATCTTGGTTTACTGCTTTTACTCGGTTTAGGAAGGACGGAATATTATCCTTTTCCCATTCAGACCCGTTTTCCATAATAACGGTTAAGTCAGAAATATCTTTGAAGCTTTTGGCCCACTCCAATCGCGTCTTATGTGTATTGTCTTTGTGATAAATCAGATAACCATAATCCTGAATAAAAACTGCTTGTTCACTAAATACGGCGTATTGTTTTCGGTGTTTTGATGGGTATGTTACAAAACCATCTCGTTCACCACTCTCGACCAACAATTGTGAACGAGACCATGGGTAGGCCTCTGTACTAACGTCGTAATCTTGAAGAAGAGAAAATATAAGCTCTACAAGTTCGGGGAAGAGGCCAACAGGTATATTGTTGACTTGGGAGCTGATAGGTGGGTCATCATCACTATATACAAATCGTAAAGTTTCTGAGCTGACAACGCTTGTAGTGAGGAACATAATAATAAAAATAGCTATCTGGCGAATAGGTGTCATACAGACCTCATCATCTAGCCTTTGGCGTGAGATAGACTAATTATCGATCAACATGCTGTTTCTGGCAAGTTATCTATGGCTGTAATTATTGTAACTCGCTTCTTTAGGATTATGTATGACTGGAGTTACCGGTTGCTAAGTATATGTTTAAATATTGAAGTGTAAAACCCAATGGTTCTGCTATTAGGTAGAGTAGTAATATGCAATATCATTCAACCATAACTCTTACGCCATTACTGCGCAATTACGACCATTGGCTTTTGCTTTATATAAAGCATCATCTGCTCGCTTAAGTGCTGCTTCAATATCGACGTCATCTACTTGAAAGCATGTTACGCCGATACTGGTGGTGATACGGATATCTGAGCCATCTACTCTACAGATGCTGTTACTTACTCGATGGCAAATCCGCTCTACAATAGCTTTGGTTGTGTCTCCCTTGCTCCCAACTAATAATGCCGCAAATTCTTCGCCACCTAAACGGCCGAAAATATCCTGACTACGCAACTCTTGTTGGCATGTGTCGGTAAAATGCTTTAGTACTGTGTCGCCAATTGAATGACCATAGCTATCATTTACTTTCTTAAAAAAATCAATATCCAGCATCAATATTGACATTGGTATATCCATTCCTTGTACGTTAAGGAGGGCTTTCTCAGAATAAGCTAGGAAACCACGACGGTTTAAAACCCCAGTTAATGTATCAGTGATCGATATCTGTTGTAGTTCGTTGCCTTTTTTTATTTGATCATCCAGCACCTGCATCTGTTGGCGCATCATAAACGAGTTTTGTGTTTTATCTTTCTCCAGCAGCACCATTCGGGTCATACTTCTTCTTAATTCTTCATAAGCACTCATGGTATCGCCAATTTCTGAATCTTTGACAGCTCCAGACAACACAATTTGCCTGTTTCCATTAGCAAGTTCACGCAAACTGTAGGTTATTCGATCAATGGGCCGTACGATGCTTGAACCTAATAAAACTTATAAAATTACCGTTAATACAATGACTATTGCTATCGTTATAGAAGTGGCAATTAATGTCGTAAGTACGTAGGACTCCTTATTGTTTGCCATTTTTTTAAGCTGTAGTGCTAGTTGCTGTTCAAATTGATATAACATATTGATTTTGGTTGTCATTAAATCCCACCAAAAAATGTTGTTTGTTGTTACTTTTTGATTTTGATTTAAGCTGTGGAAGGCATCTGCCCTGTGCTCGTTTATTTGTTTCTGGGGCATATCCTCTTGCAGTTGTTTCCACTTAGTTAATTGATTGCTAGACATATTTGTAGCAATAGTTTGTTCTAGTCCCTGTTGCTTAACAGCATAGTTTAATAAATTCTGATATAAGACTTCATCAAAATACTTTTGGCTAAAACCGGCTGACCCAAAGGCACGTTCCATCCCTACTGCTTCATCATATTGCATCAAGGTTAGCAAAACATTTGTTAGCTGAGCAATATCGCGACTTTCATGAGCTGTAAAAGATGCAGATGGGATACTTAGTAATTGAGCAATGAGACCTGCAAATTCTCTGTTTGACTGCAATGCATTAAAGTTAGAGGCATCAATTTGTACGCGAAGATGGTTAATCTCGCTTTGAAGGCGGGCAAAAGTCACTGCAGGTTGAGAGCCAGAGCTTAATCTTAGTTGCCTTAATTGAATGTTAGTAAGGGAGCGTTGTAGCAGCAATTGTTCAGAAAATTGCTTCCCTTTACTACTTATTACGCCCGAAGATAAACCCCGTTCTTTTTGTAGTTCATGCACTAAATTCTGTATTAACAAGGTTGAGTCGATCCAATGAGATACCTGTTTCATCGTGCTAACATCACGTATGGACTCGCTGAGTATCACCGTAGCGAAGCCTATCATCGCTATTAAGGGGAAGGTCGCGGCCATAATTAAGCGAAAACGAATTCGGAAGAGCTCAAGAAAGTCCATAATCTTGTAATTAAGACGATCAAACCAACTTGCTTTTTGCTGCCACTTTCTAAGGTGTACTGTCTGCGCTAAATTAATATCATCATCAATCATATGATCAATGATACGCTTATGGGTATCATCAATAATATCTGCAACCTGCATCAGAGATTCTGCTTGATCAAGCTGTAATTGGGATTCGGTGAATTTATCTAATAGAGCCTTATGTTGAGCTATATGCGCATCCGTATCATCACAATTGAATACGACCAACTGACGTTCTTCTTTGACAAAGTGCTGCATGACAAAGTCACGCAAGAGGCCAAAAGACGATTGAATGGCCTCAATGCTCTGCCTTGATGCCACCATATCATTCAGTTGGTTAGCTAACTGAATGATATGTTTATGATCCTGATCAATTTCTTCAAGACCAACCTCTAGGCTTTGATCCCATTGTAAATACCGCATAAATGAATTTTCTCTGACTCAATGTAAAAGATAAAAATACTGAGAAGTATAGTTTCAATTTTGGTGATTTCACGCCGGAAGGTGATAAATTTTCAGTTGAAATTAGAGCGGGATTTCCTCCCGAACAGTATAAAAATCAGACTTTACAATAGTCAAACACTTTGAGTTGTTCTTAACATGCTTGAGCATGTCAAACTTAAATTATTACGATGAAGATCATATGCCAGGTTATAAGGGATAATTAATTGACTATATATATTTAGAGAAATGTTAGGTTGGTCATTAGCGTATTTTAGAAAATAACAATTCGAACTTTCTTTTAAAATAAGTGATTTGTTCGGGAGCATCTCCTTAAATTCAGGTAATCACTCCGATGATGAAAGCTGTAGATTGACGTTACCGATATAGCAAGCTAAACCTTAACAACACAATGAATTTTAAGGTTAGCTAAGTGCCTCAAATATAAAAATAATAGACAAACTCACCACAAATAATAACGGTACTTATTTTAGTGAATTATACGATTAATTGACCTGTGAGCTGGAAAAAATTAAAGCAGCAGGCGAGCATATTAATACTTAAATTTCCGAGTATGACTAAAAAAAACAATTTCTTGTATGCGTATAAGTTTGAGTAAAAGGCATTAGTACTTATATTTTTTTGTCGTGGCTACGTTTTTTTAATAATAATTATTAAGGTTTTCTCATTATGACGAACATATTCTTTGCTGGTATCTTGATGTTGTTATTTGTCCTGTCGGCACAGGCAGACGAATGCAAAAAGGTTATTATTAGCAGTGATTCTGAATACCCACCGATATCATGGCGCGACCCTGAAGACCCAGACAATATCATTGGTACAGTGATTGAACTGGCTGAAATGGTATTTAACGACCTAGGGGTTAGTGTTGAAACTCCCTACGTAGGTCCTTGGAAGCGAACCTTACGTTACAGTGAATTAGGCCGTGTTGACATGATAGCTGGGGTGTATATGAATGAGGAGCGTAAATCCTATTTAGATTATGTTTTACCAACACTGATGGTTGATCAAACTGTTGTTTTCACTCTTAAAGGGCAGGCTTTTAAATTTGAACAATGGGATGATTTAAAAGGTCTGCAAGGCGGGAGACGTCTTGGAGACAGCTTCGGTGACTCCTTTGATCAATTTGAACAGGAACATTTAAAACTTGACCGCGTGGAAAAATCTGAGCAGCTTTTGAATATGTTACAAAGAGGTCGCAATCAATATTTTATTTATGGGCTTTATCCCGGGCTGGCTTATGCGGAAAAAATGGGTATAAGAAACGAACTGGAATATTTACCCAAACCGCTTACAGAAGAAAATATATATTTGGCATTTTCAAAAAAATCTCCCTGTAAAAAACACAGTCATATCTTTAGCCACAAAATGAAAATATTGATTCAAAACAAAGTTCCGGAATTGCTGGTCGAAAAGTATTTGGAGGTCTGGAAGAGACAGGCTGAATCTACGGGAAATTCAATCAAAGCATATTTTTAAGCGAATATAATGCTCTGATAATTAATGCTTTCTCTTAAGAGCGTTTGTTTAAGTACTCTACACACATTCTTCCAATTTTATTCACCCCCCGATAACGCCTTGAACGCTATGGAATAGTGTTTCTTAATTGTAATTTTGTACTACTCATTGCTTGTATATCAATCTATAGGCAGTATAAATCTAGAATCATATTCTAGATGAGGTGTTAAATGTCTTTTACGTCGTTAATCAATAAAGTGTCCCAAGAAACGTCCAGCGTGGAATTTAATAAAAGCTGGTCACAGGGACGAGCTGGTTTTGGGGGCTTAGTGGCTGCATTAGTTTATGAACATATGGCTCAGAAATTAAGTGATGATCGTCCTGTTAGAACCCTACATGTATCTTTTGTAGGGCCTGTTGCAGCAGATGAGCCTTTACATCTTGAAAGTGAAATGATTCGTGAGGGGAAGTCAGTTTCGCAAATATTGGGACGAGGGCTACAGAATGGCCAAACACAAATTTCTATTCTAGGCAGTTTTGGTCATGCGAGACCATCTACTATCCATGTGAACGATAAGGCACATATCTTTCCAGAAGACCCTTCAGAACAAACGCCTTTAAATTTTTTAGAGGGCGTGACGCCTAATTTTACTAAGTATTTTGATTTCAGGTATTGTACTGCTTTACCTTTTGCAGGGAGTGATGAAACTATATTACGCGGCTTTGTTCGTTTTAAGTCGCCTGAAGAGAAAATCGGCATTTCGCAACTACTTGCTTTGATCGATGCTTGGCCGCCTGCGCCACTACCTATGCTTAAGGTTTTGGCGCCTGCGAGCTCATTGAACTGGACGGTGGAGTTTATTCACCCTATGCCGGTCTTGGCGCCTGATGAGTATTGTCAGTACGAAGCTGAGATTGTCCATGCATCACATGGCTATGGTCATACTCGTGCAAAAATATGGAACCGTAAAGGTGAGTTGATCGCCATTAGCCAGCAAACAGTCACAATTTTCGGTTAACAGTTTGTAGGAGGTATCTCAAACGTATAGGTATCACAAACCAAAGCTGGCGGCTTATCTTTAACCAATGTGTTGTGTCGATCGGTTGAACCCACACACCAAAAAACCACATGTTTGTTTACGCTACGAGGCTCAGTATAAGAGCCTCGCAAGCTAAGTAACAAGGAAATCGTCTTTAAAGCAAAACTGGGGATTCGCTAGTGCGGGCTTCAGTTAAGAAATGATCATAGCTTTGTAGAAATCAAAGGTATAATTTAAAAAAACTAGGCGAAGCATTAATGAAAATGGTTTTCGGATACCACAAAATCTATAAAAATCGCCTTGTCTTTTCTCAAGATGTACGTTCGCCAATGAGGCGCAGCTTCCCAAACGTGGTCATGGAAGGTGATTCATGGTTTGCGTATCCTGGAAGAAAAACAAATTTTTTTAAAGGACCTTCTAATCTATTTGATGCACTAATAAGTGAGATTCCAGAAGGCGCTAATTGGTTTGATTCAGCTATCATCGGAGCGACAACAGCACGAATTCGAAAAGAACCAAATTATATTCGATATTTTGGGGCTAGGAGAGTGAATATCTCACTCCTTTGTATTAGCGCTGGAGGTAACGATGTTTTCAACCGTCTTGAGCATATGTTATATGATTACAATAAAAAAAATGAGCCTTATTCAGAAGTAGAAAGTTGCTTTAATGGCCTGTTAAATAAAACGTTAATTGAAATCGAAAGCTATTATCTAGACCTGATCAAAAATCGTAATCAATATATTCCAAACACGCCAATATTAGGGCATGACTATTATCCTCCAATCACTAGAAAGCGTGGCTTTTATAATGGGAAAGGGGGCAAGATAGGCCCTTGGGTAAATTCGGTAATGACATTAAAAGGCTACCCAGTTAAAAATGTAATGAATTCTGATGACCTTCGTATACGATTAATTAAGTATATACACCAATCCGTTTCTGACACGATTCGACGTATATTGGCTACGCATGAGAATTGTTTTTTTTACTCGCCGTTTCATCGAGGAATTAAACTGAATTCAAAAAAGTACTGGGATGATGAAATACATCTAAGTCCTGATGGTAATCGTAAGGTCGCAAAAGACATGATTTCATTTATCAAGAATAACGGTTTATATCCCAAGAGAAAGCTGAAGAAATAAAAATTATTGTTGATTATTATAGTTTTCATCGTCGCTTAACATTAGATTGAGCTATGACTAGATTAGTTAAAAGTATTGAAAATACTAACTTTAAAGAGGGAAAACCCAGTATTCATTACTTTACTTTGAAATCCGTGTCGAACCAAATTCATGCTTTGTATGAGGTATATTGCTTTACGGGAGAGTTTGATAAATTTCATTAACTTTATGGAGAATAAATAAGCTAAAATAGCGGACTCTTAATTTAGCTTAGAGCCCTTGATATTAATGACCACAGTCACAAAACCAGTTAACTTTACAGAACTTGGCCTTATTCCACCCTTGTTAGTTCGATTAAGTGAACTGGAATACCTGCAGCCAACCCCCATTCAAGAGCGTGCAATTCCTGGAGTATTGGCTGGGCGTGACTTAATTGCAGGGGCAAATACCGGATCGGGTAAAACAGCCACCTTTGCCTTGCCTCTCTTGCAAATAATACAGGCACAACACTTAAACGCTGAAGAACCATCGCATAGCAAAAGCAATAAAGGTAATTATGTTACTGGGCTTATATTGGTGCCTACCCGTGAACTAGCAAAGCAAGTTGCTGACAGCATTAAATCTTATGCCGCGCACTTTAACGGTACAATTAAAACGGTTGCTGTTTTTGGTGGCGTATCAGTGAATACTCAAATGCTTGCATTAAGGGGCGGTACTGACATTTTGGTTGCTACGCCTGGCCGGCTACTCGATTTGATTTCAAGCAATGCCATTAAGCTAGATAGGGTTAAAACTCTTGTATTGGATGAAGCTGACCGTATGTTGAGCCTAGGCTTTACCGACGAATTATCCGTGCTGTTGGAGCTTTTACCCAAGAAAAAGCAAATTTTACTTTTTTCAGCGACCTTTCCTGAACAAGTACAGTCTTTAACTCAAGAGCTACTTAGCGACCCGATCGAAATACAACTTCAAAGCGCTGATACCAGCACCTTGGTGCAGCGTGTATTTACAGTTAACAAAGGGGAAAAAACTGCCTTATTAGCCCATTTAATTAAGCAGCATCAATGGCGACAGGCGCTTATTTTTGTCAATGCTAAAAATAAATGTAAGCACTTAGCTGAAAAACTCTCTAAGCGTGGTATTACCGCAGAAGTGTTTCATGGCGATAAAGGGCAGGGCGCTCGTAGTCGAGTGCTAGACGCGTTTAAAGCAGGCAAGATCGAAGTTTTAATTGCGACCGATATTGCTGCCCGTGGTTTGGATATTGAAAAACTACCCGTTGTGGTCAATTTTGACTTACCAAGAAGTCCATCTGACTACATGCACCGTATTGGTCGAAGTGGTCGAGCAGGTGAGGTGGGCTTAGCATTATCCCTCATCGACCATGAAGACTATCATCATTTCAAAGTAATCGAGAAGAAGAACAAGATTAGGCTTGAGCGTGAGCAAGTAACAGGTTTTGAAGCTGCTAAGGTTAGTAGTGATTCATTTTCTGTCACAAATAAGCCAACGGAAAAACCTGAAGGCGCTGGTAAGAAAAAACGAAAAAATAAAGCACCCGTTAATGCAGATATTTGGCTAAAGTGATTGTCTGTTCTAGTCTGTTCTAGTCTGTTCTAGTCTGTTCTAGTCTGTTCTAGTCTGTTCTAGTCTGTTCTAGTCTGAGCTACTAAATATTTCTTTGTAGTAACTCAGCTTTTCTAGTAATTATTACTTGAAGTATCAAACCTGCAAAGTATGTTGCAGGCTTCCTATAATTACTTCCAATCTTTTAAACCATATTTATCTAGAATTTGTTTCAATTTACCTGAAGATCTAAGCTTTTTTATACCCTCAGAGAAATACTTTACATATTCTTTTGATGTTGAACGAGCTGGAGAACAAGCAATATACATGCTTTCTGCGGCAACCAACTCGCCTGCGAAGGATACTTCATTTGAAACGCCCATTTTTTTTAACTTTGCTTCCATAACTAAATGTGACTCGACAACTACATCTATTCTTCCTTTCAGCATTTTTTTAATGTTCTGTTCAAGAGCATTATTCGCATTTAAAACCTGAACCATAGACGAATCTTTACTTTCTTTGATGTATTTATCAAATTCATCACTATATGCATAGCCACCAATAACACCAATTTTTACTGATTTTAGTGACTCAATCCCTTTATAAAACCAATCACTTCCTTTTTTTACATAGAAAGATGATGCAATAGAGCCCCATGAATCGTCAGGAAATAAAAAATCCGGCGCATCTTCTTTGTAAGCTCCGACGACACAATCAAACGAACCTGCACGTACCTGCTTCACGCTCCGTTTCCATGGCATTATACGGTACTCAATTGTATGGCCATGATCAGCCATTATCATTTGTGCAATTTCAATCATATAGCCTGGTTCAGCAGAGTCTGGAATACCATTAATGGGGAACCACTCATCAGCTCTAATGGTAACTGTGCTTGACTGACAAATAGTTGAGAAGAGGAAAAGAAAAAGGAAGCAAAATTTTAAAATATTCATATGACACCCCTACCTTTGTAAAGTATGTAACTTTAATGTAGTTGGGTATACGTAAATAACAAGTATGTATTAAACGTGTTTAAATGAGCCAGATAAAACATATTATATAAGCGCTAACTATGATTAGAAGGATGTAAAACATAACTGATATCAGTAGTGCACGGAATACCTAAAATTAATCTCCATGAGCATTGAATTATTACACTTGTTATTCAATACTTAAGGACTATTTGTTTCAATAGGCAGGCTACGGGTCACTTAGGAGATCCTGACCTGAGCAAGACCTGTATAATGAAATCACTTGGAGTGCGACATGGTTAGTATGACCTCCGTACACACTGAAACGGAAACCCGTTCTTATCGTGGTTTAAAGCAACGCCTTCTTGAAATATTGCTGGTTGCTGCTCTATATTTTATTTCAGCAAGAATCGGACAAATCTTCGCAATACCGCCAGGTAATGTCACTCCAGTTTGGCTTCCATCCGGTATTATGGTGGCGCTAGCATTGATCCGAGGGCCTGGTATCTGGCCTGGGGTATTTTTAGGTGCTTTCGTGGGGAATGCCTGGGCCTATTTTTCTTTTGACTCGTTTTCCATTGCTATGAGTGCGATCGTTGCGGGCACCTGTAACGGTATTGGCGATGTCTTGAGTACCGTTGGGGCGGTTCTGCTCTTATCGTCTATCAGTAAAAAACCAAATATCCTGAATAATTACAGAGATTTTACTCTGTTCGTTATTCTGGCTGTAATACTGGGCCCCGCTGTGAGCGCTCTCTTTGGCGCTAGCTCATTGGCACTAATGGGGTTCTTACCTTGGCCTGACTATATAAATGTTCTGATTACCTGGTGGACAGGCGATGGCGTAGGTGCACTCTTGCTTACTCCTCTTATCCTCGCCTGGCATGAAAGGTACACCAAGAAAACAGTGCAACCCGCTGTTTGGAAAACATTCATGCTCATTGGTGGTGGTACCTTTTTGGCTTGCTCCCTATTTGAAATGATTGAGGTGCCATACTGGTTGTTTCTATTGAGTTACGCAGCAGGTCCCATCTTGCTTGTTGCATCGTTATATCTTGGTCAAGAAAATTGTTTTAGTACGTTAATCGCATTATCTTCAGTGGCTGTGCTCGCAACAAGTGTAAGCATTGGCCCGTTTTCTACTTCATCCCAAAACTTGAATTTACTGGCATTGCAGCTGTTTATCGGAGTGATGTCTTATGTGGTCTGTTTATTAAGTATTACTATCCGGCAAAGGTTGGAGGTGGAAGCGCGGGTTAAAGAAACAGCGAGTACTCTGGCTCAAGCTCAACAGATAGCCAATCTTGGGAGCTGGGAATTGAATCTCTCGAGCAATACACTAACGTGGTCAGATCAAGTCTTCCGAATTTTCGAAATCGATCCTACAAAATTTGAGGCATCTTATGAAGGGTTCCTCAATACGATTCACCCCGATGATCGAAACTATGTTAACCAAGCCTATACTGACTCGCTTGTAAATAAGACGCCTTATGAAGTTGAGCATCGCCTGATGATGTCCGATGGAAGAATTAAGTATGTCGCCGAGCGTTGCGAATCCACATTTGACGAAAGCGGCTCCCCACTACGCTCGATCGGTACAGTGCAAGATATAACAGATAAAAAGCTGGCAGATCAGAAAATTCTTCATCAAGCCCACTACGATACCTTAACCAATTTACCAAATCGGTTTTTATCGCTGGATAGACTGTCACAATTACTCCATGAGGCTGACCGGGACAATACCAAAGTGGCCGTTTTATTTCTTGATTTGGATTACTTCAAAAACGTAAACGACTCTCTTGGTCACAACATAGGAGACGACTTGTTAGTTGAACTAGGTAAACGTTTGAAAGAGGCAGTGCGAGCAGGGGATACTGTAGGCCGGTTGGGAGGGGATGAGTTTCTGGTTTTATTGAGAGGGGTCCATAATTCTGAAGAGGTAACCATTGCAGTGGAAAAATT
>Ga0209184_1001471_pt1 | contig 15241 bp, 14 predicted proteins | sample EN8Hudsemesocosm_2_FD_184627 | JGI IMG/M metagenome (GOLD analysis project Ga0209184, IMG submission 184627) | Methane-oxidizing microbial communities from mesocosms in the Hudson Canyon - EN8C Hudson Canyon (SPAdes) (version 2) | ecosystem: Environmental > Aquatic > Marine > Cold seeps | place... | reverse complement strand
ATCTGCAAGTGCAAGCAAGTATGTCTTTCTGTGGCCCTTGTCGCAGGACGCAGCGAGGCCAGAGAAAGACATACTTGCTTGGGCTAATTAAAGGGTAGCGGCGGGCTCAATGGAAAAACAGCGTGAATCCCCGAGTCGTTAATGCGAATTTTAAGCTGCCCTTAAGAAAGCAAAGGCATGCTATCACCACACCCACTAAGGCCCTCTCAATCAGCACCCTGAGAGCCAAATTTAAGGACTAGTATGTTAAAGCCAGCTTACCGTTTACAAGATTCTAATTTCGATGAGAGCTTAAACCCCCTATTGGCTTCTCAGCCTAATCAAAAGGTAGATGTCGATTCCTTGCAACTTGCCCAACAACAGCTAAACCAGCAGGGCTGGTCGCTATTGCGTGGCTTCGAGCATGACCTGGAAAAATTCAGCACCTTGGTAGCCGGCTTTTGCCACAAACTCACCTTTGATCCTGCCCGTGAATTTTCCAACGACAGCACACAAAAAGTAGATGCTGGCACGGCTGCCATTGGCCTGCACATTGAAAACGGCAATACCCCTTTTCCGCCCAGCCTAGTGGCCTTTTATAGCCGCAAGAGCGCCAAGCAGGGTTCACAAACCACCTTGTGTGATGGTGCACAGCTGTTTAGCGCATTACCGGCCCACTTAAAAAAACAATTCAGTGCCCCCATGCAAGTGTCGCGTACCTTACCAGCTGAATTATGGAAACGTTACGTGGCCAATGAACACCTAAACGTTAACCAAGCAGAGCAAGTGACGCCGCAACATCTTCAAGAATTAATGGCCATGTTGCCTGGTCAAAGTGGCGAAATTAATCAGCAAGATGAATTGTATTATCAATTACGTTTCAGCCCCTTACTTGGAAAAAACGGCCAGTTGGCATTTGCCAATGCCATTCTTGGCCCCTCGTTTAACTACCAAGCCCCCCAATACCATTTCGCCGACGGCACCCTGTTAGACGATGAAATAAAAGAACAGGTCGCCCAACTGGCTGAAGGCGTCACCCTTGAATTGGCCTGGCAAGACGGTGACATGTTGCTCATTGATAACACTAGGGTGATGCATGGCCGACGGGCCATCGAAGGCAACCCAAGTGAGCGCCAACTTGTCATTGCCATGGGCAGCTAAACGTTTTTAGCCTGAGCCGAGTCTTAAGATTCATTTAAGACTGGCAAGCCATACTGGCGTCATCACTTGAACATGTCATTACACAAATAAGAGGTCACTCCATGAAATTAGATCAAATAAATGCGGTTATCACCGGCGCCACCGGTGGCATCGGCCGTAGCTTTGCACAACACCTAACAAAAGCTGGCGCTCGTGTATTGTTGGTGGGACGGGACGAAGATGCGCTTAAAAAATTGCAACAGGATTTATTTGCCCAAACGGTGGTAAAGCCTAACCAGGTGAACCTCTTTCGCTGCGACTTATTAAAAAGTGAAGAGCGTGAGGCTTTGGTTCAACATATCGAAACATTTCAATGGCCCATCAATACATTAATTAATAACGCAGGAGACAATCAGTTTGGTTTATTAGAAAAGTTATCTGAGTCGCGCATAGAAAAAATCATACAACTCAACACCGTCATTCCTATGTTGTTAAGCCGTGGCTTGATTAGCCATTTTAGTCAACAAGAAAACGCCCAAATCGTCAACATTGGGTCTACCTTTGGCAGCATCGGATATCCGGGATACAGCGCTTATTGTGCCAGTAAATATGCACTGCGTGGATTTTCAGAAGCCTTGCGCCGCGAGTTATCTGACGGCCCTATTCGTGTTAAATACCTATCACCGCGCGCCACTCGCACCAGCTTAAACAGCGCCAGTGTCAACGCCATGAACGAGGAGCTAAGGGTGGCCATGGATTCACCCCATGTGGTGGCCAATGAGTTGTTAAGTCTTTTATCTGGGTCGCGTCATGAACTATTTATTGGCTGGCCAGAAAAAATATTTAGCAAGATAAATCAAATTTTCCCAAGCCTAGTAGGTAAGTCCATTGTCAAACAACTGCCGGTGATTCGTCATTATGCACAATTGCAATCTTGACCTATTAGGTAGCAAAAAAACATTAATAACGTTTTAAGCAATGAATCATACATCACTAATCGTTAAGGTAAAAAAAATGAAACACAACATTATGAATAAGACCCTGGCTTTTTCCCTCATGTGCGTGGTGTATGTGGCTTGCCTGTCGCAGGCTGCGGCCGCCACACATTCCCAGCCAGAATTGAAACGTCTACAGACTCAGTGGTTTGAAGCCCTTAACGAGCCAAGTACGCAACAACAACGCTTTATTGATTTACAGGCGGTAGTGAAAAAAATGGTTAAACTAAGTCTGGCCCAGCCGCAAGATGCTCAAGTAAAAGCCTGGAGTGGCATAATGTTAAGCGCCTTCGCCGGGGTACGTAAACACAATGGTGATCACATTGCCTTTTTTGCCCAGTCCAGGCTTCACCAAGCACAAAAACTGGATGGCGATGTTTTAGACAGCCGTGCCTTGAGTAATGGCATGCGTGCCCGGGATGCTTTGATACTTGCATTAACGCATAACCCAAGCGGAGTAGACATTCAGCGCTTCTACGGTGCTTTTTTAGATACCCCCACCACTCACATGCTGGCCAACCTGGATTCAGATACTCAAGAAACAACTAATTCCACCTTCAAATATACGCAGGCCATGAATTAACTGGCACAATGGGGTTATTAAGTAACCCCATATGGATGCACGCCTCACATGAGAATTTTATTGGTTGAAGACGATGACTTGTTGGGCAGTGGCATTAAAAAATCCCTCACCCGTGAGGGTTACCAGGTCGATTGGTTAATGGATGGCAAGCTGGGCTTGGCGGCACTAAAAACCGAAAGCTTTGATTTATTGTTATTGGATTTAAATTTACCCGGTATGGCGGGCCTGGATTTATTAACCGCCTTGCGCAAGCAACAAGACCACACGCCGGTGTTGATTCTCACCGCCAGCGATACTCTGGACGACAAGATCAACGGCCTGGATACCGGGGCCGATGATTACCTTGTAAAGCCTTTCGAGATGGCTGAATTAAAGGCGCGCATGCGCGCACTGGCCCGACGCCATCACGGGCATAACGAACCCACCATCTCATTTGGCCGCATCCAAGTAAATCCGGCCAGCATGGAAGTGAAATTGGATGATAATGACGTGGTATTAGGCCGTCGTGAATTTACCTTGTTGATGGAATTTATTAATCACCCCGGACAAGTATTGTCCCGGGTGAAGTTAGAAGATGTAGTGTATGGCTGGGATGGTGATGTGGAAAGCAACAGTATAGAAGTGCACATACACCACCTGCGTAAAAAACTGTACCCTGAATTAATTAAAACCGTGCGTGGCATGGGTTACAAAGCAGAAAAATCAACATGACTGAAAACACTGTGCCCACAAAAGTAAACAAACAATACTCCATACGTCGCTACCTTACTTTTAATCTGATTAGTTGGGCGTTGGTGATGACCGTATTACCAGGGGTTTTGGTTTATTTTGATGCAGCACACGAAGTGGAAGAAATTTTTGATGCCAACCTGGCACAATCTACTCGTGTATTGCATGGCATCATCAACCGTCAAAGCATTAAACATAAACAAGACATTCTGGACTCTTTGCATTTAAAAGACAGCTTGGAAGACGATTACGCCCACGCTTACGAAAAAAAGCTAGCCTTTCAAATTTGGGACGGTGATGAACTTATCTTAAAATCACCATTTGCCCCCACCAGTCCTTTATCCAAATTAGAACCCGGTTTTTCTTCCATTCATATTGATGATGCACAGTGGCGTGCTTTCAGTTTGTATTCGGTACACGATAAATGGTGGCTAATACTGGCCGAGCGCACCGACATTCGTGGCGAGTTAACCAATGATATATCCAACAATCACATCTTGCCTATCATCATTTTTATCCCCATCCTAACCTGGCTAGTATGGCTCATTACCAAGAAGGGGCTGGCTCCCTTGTATCGTATTACAGAAAAAGTTAAACAGCGTCACTACCGAAACTTAAAAAATGTAGAAGACCAACAAGCACCATTAGAGGTGAACGATTTATTGTTGGAAATTAACCAGTTGTTTTTACGTTTAAATGAAGCCCACGGTCGCGAGCGACGTTTTGTGGGGGATGCCGCCCACGAATTGCGCACCCCTTTAGCCTCGCTTTTGATCCATACAGAAAATGCCATGGATGAAAAACACGAGCCAGAGCAAGAAGAAAGCTTAATGAGCATGAAACACGGAATCTCGCGACTCTCTCATTTGGTGGGCCAGTTATTATTACTCAGTCGCAGCGAAGGGGCTAAAACAGGGGAGCAATTTAGCCCTGTGGATATGAGTGCCTTATGCCAACAAACCGTTAACATGCTAGCGGACAAGGCCAAACAAAAACAACAAACACTAACTATGCTCGCGCCGACTTCCTGTTTATTACAAGGTAATGCTGCTTTGCTACAAAGCCTGTTGCGTAACATTTTAGACAACGCCATTCGTTACTCCCCTGAAGGGGGGCAGGTGGCACTTCGCTGTGAGGAACAGGGCGATAATATTATAATTGAAGTGAGCGATTCTGGCCCGGGCATCCCTCCCGAATTACGCAACAGAGTGCGAGACCGCTTCTATCGCATCACGGGTTCAGGGCAACAGGGCTCGGGTTTAGGTTTGTCCATCGTAGATAAAATTACCCTACTGCATAAGGGCCAGTGGAAATTATTGAGTTCAGAATTAGGGGGGTTGTGTGTGCGTTTTGAATTTAAACTGGATGGAGGTGTTTAGGGTTGCTACACAGGTGACAGTGATCTAGGAGTGACCACCTTATTTTATTGGGGCGCCGTAAACTCATCCTTGAGGCTGACCTCGGCATCCATGCCTCTATACCCATAAAACAAGGTAGTCATTCCTTTTCAATCTACAGGACAGCAGCGAATTGAAACTTTAGGGTGACGAGACAAACCACCAAGGTAAGGCTAAGGCCTAAAGTTTAACTGCCAGCCCTGCTCACAGGCAAAACCCTGGCACACAAATAAACCCGGTACCGCCACGACTTGTCCCTCTTGCAATAACACCGGCCAATAGGGGCGCTGCCAGGGCGGAATGGCATACTCCTGAAACCACTTTTTTAAATTTTTATTGGGCCGATTAATAGGTTTGGCCTTGGCACTGCCTTGATACAAAGCCAGCTGATATTGCCCAGGTTTTAATCCCAAGCCTATGCCCTGCTCAAGTTTTCCCAAGGGCATGGCGGGCAAGCTGGTGCCGTTAAAGGCACGGGGAAATTCATTGCGTGGAATCACCGGCAAACGCTTCATGCAGTATAACTTGCCGTTATGACGGCGAATTTCATTGCCTTGCCATTTAAAAATAGGCTCTGCATCTTGGCGGGCCGCTAATACATCTGTGATCACCGTCCGTATTTGCTTGTCGGCCAATAACGGATAACAGTCGTGACGCTCCTGCCATTTGCGAATAATCTGGCACTGAATGCTCCAGGCCTGTTCGGTTAATTTGTGATTAATTAAACAGCCTTGGTTATCGACCAAGGTTTGATAAACCGGTTCAAGTAAGTCGTTTAACAGGTTGTGTTCAGCCTGCAACACTTCAATGGTTTTCAAAATGCTGGCGGAACTCTGGGGGAAACGATCTTGTATCTGGGGTAACAATGAATGACGCCACCAGTTGCGATCAAAATTGGTATTGGTATTGGAGTCGTCTTCCACGTATTGAACATCATGCTGGGCAGCATAGGCTTCTAATTGCTCACGACTGTTATTTAACAGTGGGCGCCACAATAGGCCTTTGCCCAATGAACGATTCATGTCCATGGCGGTAAGGCCAGTTAGGCCTGAGCCGCGCATGAGGCGCATCATGAAGGTTTCAATCTGGTCATCCTGGTGATGAGCCATTAATAATACATCACCTGCCTGTAGGTGCTGCTCAAACACTTGATACCTTGCCTGGCGTGCCGCTTGTTCAAGACCCGACACTTGCCCTTTATTTGGAACCGGCAATGTCACTTTGTGGGCAAAAAGTTCAACCTGATATTGATCGCAGCTGGCTTGGCAATGTTCAAGCCACTGATCCGCATGTTTTGATAAACCGTGGTGAATATGGATAGCAAAAACGGGTATTTCCAGTTGCAAACTACACACGGCGTGCAACAACACACTCGAGTCCAGCCCGCCGGAATAGGCCACAAACACCCGCTGCGGATTAGCACCAGCAAGCTGCTGTTTAAGGCTAAGGGCAATGGGGCATGGCATCAAAGCATTCATTCGTCGTAGAGCCCCTTACTAATCATAGAAAGTTAATCATAAAAGAATTCCACATTGTCCACGCCATATTGATCTCTTAGGCGATACAACAAGTCATCACTGGGCTCCACCAGGAATTCATCTCCCAGTGTTAAGCGAGCCTGGGCACTTTCTCCGGTGTAATCCACCAGCACTCGTCTGCCATCTTGCTGGAAAGGCAATAGTTTGTCATTTAGCTCCCGTACAAAGTTTTTGCCCAGTTGCTGATGTTTCAAATTAATTTTTATGCCGTTGCAGAAATTGTTCCTGGCTTCTACTATGGTCCACAAGTTACTCATATTGGCACTGATGGAATCGTTATAGCTGTCGTGGCGCACTTCCACTTCCACAATTACCAAGTGATCTACGATGAGTTTTTCTTTAAACCTTTCATAAGTATCGCTAAACAAGCGCACATCAATACGAGCACTGCGATCGTCTATGGTGAGGATACACATGTTATCGCCACGCTTGGTACGCATCACCCGCTGGCCCACAATAATACCAGTGAGTTTTTGTGGCTTTTTATCGGCCTTCACATTGGAGATTTTGGTGCGGGCCATGCGCCGTACTTCTTTTTCGTATTCATCAAACGGGTGGCCGGTAACAAATAACCCCAGGGTATCTTTTTCGCCCTGTAATTTTTGTTTTGGATTCCAGTCTTTTACCTTGCCCTCGTAATCCACATAGGGGTCTTTGTCTTCTTCCTCTTCCACTTCACCAAACATGTCCATCATGCCAGCGGCGGCATTTTGCGCGTTTTGGTCCGCGGCTCTTAGGGCATCGGGAATACAGGCAAACAATACAGAACGGTCGGGGCCAATCTTGTCAAACGCACCACAGCGCACCAAAGCTTCCATCACGCGTTTATTGAGTTTGCCTTTCTCGATACTTTTACAAAAATGGAAAATATCGGTGAACTGACCCGCTGCTTTACGACCTTCCACTATGGCTTCAATGGGGCCTTCACCTACACCCTTAATGGCGCCTAAACCATATACGATGGCACCGTCTTCATTCACAGTGAAACCCCATTCGGCCTGATTCACATCTGGCAGAATTAAATCCAGCTCCATCTCTCGGCATTCTTCGATAAAGATAACAATTTTATCGGTATTGCCCATATCGGCGGTAAGTACCGCCGCCATAAAGGCGGCGGGATGGTGGGTCTTTAACCACAAAGTATGATAAGACACCACAGCATAGGCCGCGGAGTGAGATTTGTTAAAACCGTACCCGGCGAATTTTTCCACCAAGTCAAAGATCTTCATGGCCAAATCGGGGTCGTTACCAATAGAAATAGCCCCTGCGCGGAAGGTCTCACGCTGCTTGGCCATTTCTTCGGGTTTTTTCTTACCCATAGCACGACGTAGCATATCGGCGCCGCCCAGAGTATAACCGGCCAGCACCTGGGCAATTTGCATTACCTGTTCCTGGTAAACGATTACACCAAAAGTATGCTCCAGCACCGCTTTAAGACTCTCATGCTGGAAATCCGCATGTGGATAAGCCACCTCGGCGCGGCCGTGTTTACGGTTAATGAAATCGTCCACCATGCCCGACTCAAGTGGGCCAGGTCGAAACAGGGCCACCAGGGCGATCATTTCTTCTAGGTTATCTGGCACCAAGCGGGTTACCAGGTCCTTCATGCCTCGAGATTCCAGCTGGAACACGGCGGTGGTTTTGGCTTGTTTTAATAAATCAAATGAAGCCTTGTCATCAAGTGGCACCTCTTCAATTAAAATGGGCTCCAAATCTTCTTTGCCGCGCTTTTTATTGATGGTTTTAAGCGCCCAATCGATGATGGTTAGGGTCTTTAGACCCAGGAAGTCAAACTTTACAAGGCCCGCCGCCTCCACATCATTTTTATCAAACTGGGTCACCAAGCCTGCGCCATCTTCATCACACAAGGTTGGAGAGAAATCGGTAAGCTTAGTGGGGGCGATTACCACACCACCGGCGTGTTTACCGGTTTGACGGGTGATGCCTTCCAGTTTCACCGCCATGTCCCAAATTTCCTGGCCGTCTTCATCCCCGTCTAAAAATTCTTTAATGCCAGGTTCCATTTCCATGGCGAGCTTGAGTTTCATGCCCGGGTCGGCAGGAATTAACTTGGACAGTTTATCGGCCAGGCCATAACTCTTGCCTTGTACTCGCGCCACATCGCGCACTACCGCCTTGGCCGCCATCGTACCGAAGGTCACGATTTGCGATACCGCTTCACGACCGTAGGCATCGGCCACGTATTGAATCACCTCTTCACGGCGATCCATGCAGAAATCGATATCGAAATCGGGCATGGATACCCGCTCGGGGTTTAGGAATCGTTCAAACAGTAAATCGTATAACAGTGGATCGATATCGGTAATTTTTTGCACATACGCCACCAACGAACCCGCACCGGAGCCACGACCCGGCCCCACTGGAATGTCGTTATCTTTGGCCCACTGGATAAAGTCCATTACGATGAGGAAATAACCGGGGAATCCCATGTCGATAATGATTTTTAATTCAAACTCTAAGCGGTCAATGTATTCCTGACGACGAGTTTCGTAATTGTCGTCATTTTTATCCAGAATAAATTCTAAGCGCTCTTCCAAGCCCTCATAGGAAATTTTTCTAAAAAATTCATTTTCGGTGAGGCCATCGGGAATGGGGAAATCGGGCAGGAATTCTTTGCCCAGGCGCACAATCACACTGCAACGTTCGGCGATTTCCAGGGTGTTGCTAATGGCACTGGGGATATCCTGAAACAGCGCCACCATTTCTTCGCTTGATTTTAAATACTGTTGCTCGGAATAAGCTTTGACTCTGCGCGGATCATCCAGCGTCACCCCTTCGCCGATGCACACACGAGTTTCGTGAGCTTCAAAGTCTTCTTTGTTAATAAACCGCACATCATTGGTGGCCACCACGGGCACCTGGCATTTTACCGCCAGGGCCACGGTTTTTTGCACTAGCGCTTCATCATTGGCACGGTCGGTACGTTGCAGCTCCAAGTAGAAGCGCCCGGGGAAATATTCCAACCAGGTATTTAAGCGCTGCTCGGCCAAGGCCTCTTCATCTTTTAACAGGGCTTCCCCTATATCGCCGCGCTGAAAACCCGACATGGCAATTAAGCCTGCATTTTTATCGGCAAACCATTCGGGTTTAACCTGGGGTTTCTCATGATGTTGGTTTTTGGTAAAGCCCGCGCTCACCAGTTCAGTGAGGTGGCGATAGCCGTCTGAATTTTGAGCGATCAGGGTGATGCTATAGGGATTTTCAGGATCGTCTTCGTGTTCGATGTATACATCGGCAGCCAAAACAGGCTTCACACCCGCCCCTAAACAGGCGTTATATCCCTTTACCAAGGCAAACATGTTGCTTTGGTCGGTTATGGCGACGGCGGGCTGGGTATCGGCGGCGACAGTTTTAACCAGGTCTTTAACCCGAACGATGCCATCCACCAAAGAAAACTCAGTGTGTATGCGTAAATGTACAAATGGTGCGGCCATGCCTTTCCTCTTAAAACGTTAGCAGGCAGCAATCTTGGGCACCTGAGCAAGTATGATAAACCAAGTGAGCCAGTGGATGTTACCGGTGTCGGGGTTTATTTTAACCTATCCGCAAGATAGGTTAATTGACCCTATAAATAATGGTACTGCCGGCCTTACTTTAAGGCATTGGCCAAATCCACTAAAAAGCGCTGAATGCGCTGGGCATTGGCTCCCATGTCGCTTTGGCCTACTCGGCTCATGCTGCGCATATCCACCAGCGTGCCTTGTTCGCCGGCTTGGATTCTAAGCACCACATCATCGACAAAACCAAACAATAAACTGGTGTGACTGGCCTCCAAAGTAAAGGGGGATTGCTGGTTGTTTTCATCCATTAGCTGCCAGCCATTTTCAACCATCAAAAGCTTAGCCGCGCTAAATACCGCCTGAGGGCTTTGGCTCACCTTAAGTGGTACCAATTGCGGGTAAGCAGCCTGCTGCAATTGAGCCACCTCACCGGCCAGGTACTCCACACTGTGATCAGTATCTACACGGGTCTGAGCGGCTGCCTTAAGTTGGGGGGCGTGCACTAAATCGGTACTGATATCGTGAATGAAGGGGTACTTTTGCGATTTATACACAAAGCTGCCCATGACTGATAACGGCAACAGGGTGACCACAATCACCACCAACAAGGCCTGTGCTTCATTCTTTACCCCCTTGCTTAGTTTGAGCAGCCCCATGGCCAACATGGCAAAACTCAAAAGGGCCGACACAATAAACAGCAAGAAGCTATTACGAAAATGCCAAATTTCCAGCCGAGCAGCAATAATGGCCAAGGGATAAATGGCCAATAACAACAAGGCCCACATCATGAGTTTCTGGGCCGATAGTTTTTGCAATACAGACATGTTTCTCGCCTTATTTTTTGTTACGTTCAAACGCCAGGTCTTTTTCCAGCTCACCCATCTTGTACTGCAAATCCGCCAGCTCTTGCTTAAGATCCGACCTTTCTTGCTGTGCGTCTTCTAGCAAACCTTTGGCCGCTTCTAGGTCCGCCTGGTTTTCAGACACACGCTTTAAAGCTGGACGAGCAAACAGGCCATAAGCCAGTAGTAATCCCAGTATAAAACTGCCACCAATGATGAAGGGCATAAGACGATCCTCTGTTTATTTACGGTTATTGTGTCAATTTATTAACAAAATTCGTTATCCCCAGAATCTGTGGATAACTCTGTTATCAAGTTTGTGACAAATGGCTCTAAGTGGCTTAAATTGGGAGCCACTTACAAATTGAACAATTTTCGAACAAAATAAAAAATACCAATAAAATCAACAGGTTACGCTATTTTATTAGGTTTTGTTAAAGTCCCCTCGGTGATAACTTCAGTAAATACGAGGGTTTCTTTTAATATGTGCATAAAAACGGACGGGCAAGGGGAGTGTCAATAGTTAAACGCCATTTAAGACAAAAATATTTTCACTTCGGACTCATTGCGTCAATTTATTGTTATTAGGTATTGTGACCCCTGATAAAAGCTCATCTACGGCGCGAATTGCCGATATTACATCGCCCAATGAGCGCCCTTTAAATGCCTCTTCAGCCATTGGCGCTATGTCACATTTACCCGGTAATGGCATTTTCGTTTGGATCATATGCCTAAAACGCACCATCATCACAAATTGCAGCCATTGCTCAAAACTCAGGGTGTCCACACAAAAAGGTTGAGTACTGCTTAGTGCTGCTTGGCTAGGAGCCGAACTTGCCCACAAATGCTCTGCCTGCAGGCATGCTTGCAACTGCGACAACAAGTTATCCAACGCAATATGCTTGTGGGTTAATATGGATCCCATGGTATATTTGCCCGCTCAAATTTGCCTCGCATTTTACCTGACTTATTTACGACGTGATAATTAATGTTTAAGCAGCCCATCAACGTGTTTTTTAACGCCGTTACCTTTTATACCCGCTTGCCAGCCCCAAGCTGGATTACCCACAGCAATGAAAACCTTAACCGTGCCAGTGCCTATTTTCCTTTAATGGGCTGGATAGTGGCGTTAATTAGTTACGGGATCTTTTATGTGGCCCAACTGGTTTTACCCTTTGAGCTAAGCCTGTTGATCAGCATGGCGGCCGGGGTGTTACTCACAGGGGCATTTCACGAAGATGGCTTTGCCGATTTATGTGATGGTTTTGGCGGCGGATGGACCCAGCAAGACATATTACGCATCATGAAAGACAGCCGCCTGGGCACCTATGGGGTGAGCGGCTTATGTTTCATGTTATTGCTTAAGTGGGCAAGCCTTAGCGCCCTAGGGGCAGAACATTTATTAATAGGTTTAATACTGGGCCATACCTTAAGCCGGGCCTTCTCCATTAGCCTGATTGCATTACTGCCGTATGTACAAGCGGATGCCCAGAGTAAAGCCAAACCCATTGCACAGCAGTGGTTTGTTAAAGACTTGTGCCTGGCCTGGGGCTGGGCATTGATTCCCCTTTATTTTGTGCCTTTAAGCTCGGCACTTGCCTTATTGGTTATGGGGGTAGTGACCACCTTGATCATTCGGCGCTGGTTTAATAAGCGCTTGCAGGGTTATACCGGGGATGCATTGGGGGCCAGCCAACAGATTAATGAGGTATTGATTTATATTTTGTTGGTATCCCTTTTCTAACCTCAAGTCACGATATCCAAATTTTTTAAGCCTGCCTGCACGCAACTAGATTTACTGCTATTGAGGACGCCGTAAATACGTCCTTGTAGGCTTGCTTCGGCATCCATGCCTCAAACACATCAAAACAGTAAATCTAGTTGCGTACAAAGTTAACAATACTGCGAACTCTTTTAGTAAAGTCGCTAGTAAACCAGAGGGTAACTTTAAAGTGGAATAGCTCCTTTTGAAGTGTCTGAGGCATGGATGCCGAAGCAAGGCCCCACGGATGGGTTCACGGCGCCTTCAATAGGAGTTGTTCCACTTTAACGTTGGCAGGGTCCCATAAATATTAATACAGGCACCCGCCAGCCACCTTATGGCATACTCCCTTCACTATTTACTTGTGCTTTAACAGGCCCGCTATGACTTGGACCACATCTGATTTTCTTTATATCGCTGGTGTTATAGGCGTAGCGGTATTTGCCGCTTCCGGCGCCTTGGCGGCCGCTCAAAAGCGCTTGGATATTTTAGGCTTCATATTATTTGGCACCGTCACCGGCATAGGGGGCGGTACCATTCGTGATCTCATCCTGGGGGTGGAAGTATTTTGGGTGAGTGATGTGTTGTACTTGCAGGTGTGCATCGCCGCCTCGGTACTGGCCTACTTTACCGCGCCCCACCTGATTAGCCGCCAAAAACTGTTCCTGTGGATGGATGCCATGGGTTTAGCATTGTTCAGTGTGCTGGGCACCGCTAAGGCCTATTCATTGGGCGTGGACCCCTTGGTGGCTGTCACCATGGGCACTATCACCCCCACCTTTGGTTCGGTGATTCGCGATATATTACTCGACCAGGAAGTGGTTCTGCTGGGGGGTGAAATTTACGTAACCGTGGCCATTTGCGGGGCTATTAGCTATCTGACGTTATTACACTTCACTCATGAGCCTACCTTAAGCTTACTCATGGCCATCGTCATGGCCTTTGCGGTGCGCGCCGCCGCTATCGTATTTAAATTAAGTTTGCCTAAATTCTCCAAGTAATGGGGCGCCGATGGCCCCTCATTCTGGCTAGAAAAGGTGTGAGCTTGCCTGCCCTGGGTTATAATTGCGTTTTTTATTGAAGTGACTGTTTCCCATGGATTTGACGCGTTATTTATCTGAGTTAGAAGGCCAGTATCGTATCTTTGATGTGGGCCGTCGTATTCGCAAACTCGATAAAAGCCAGTTTCAGCAATTTGAGTCCCTGGATACACCCTACCCGTTTCCCTATTTGCAGCACGCTTGGCTGGCATTATTTATTACCCAAAAAAACCAGCTGGGTAACGAAACCCTGTGGTTTTTAAAATGGCCATTGGATGAACAGGGCAAGCTAATTCCCTATGTGCGCGACGACCTAGTGGCTCGACTACTGGATATGGACAAACAAATCCTTAACAGCGACAGCGAAATGGAAGACCCATTAAAGGACAACCCATTTTCGTTTAACCCTGACGATGTACGCCGCGCTAATTTGCACGCCATTATCCAGCATCAGATGCATCGTAAACCCTCCGAGCATTACCAAGGTGTGCTTAACTTCTTGCAAGCGGGCACTCTCAACCCAGAGCAGTTATCCAACTGGCAACACTTGGGTTTGCAGGGCATTAGTGATGTGGCGGCGCGCGTTGATAAACACAACATCAGCTTAAAACACTGTCTGCCGAAACTTCCCAGCGAAGTGTACTTGGCCTTTGCTCAATGTATGGAGCACCACACCCTGCCCTATGACTTGGCACTGGTGGTTAAAAAACGTCTGGAAGAAGATTTAACCAAGCCCGACAACATCATCGCCGTGGAAGCAGGCATGCGAATAATTGGCACCAGTTTAAGTGATGAGCTGCGCATTGAGTGCTGGCAAAAATGGTTAGACAGTGACTACCATAACCAAATGGCAGCGGTGTTAACCTTTGCCACCCGCAACTATGATGACTTGGCATTTATTCCCGATAAAATTAGCGCCTTCCTAGTCACCTTGGCTACTTTAAATGGCAACTTTAATTCCTTTATAAAAATTGTGGGAGACCTGTTGTATTTACCTGGCACCCGTAACTTATTGTTGAATGTTTTGCGTGATAAAAATCGCCCCGAAATTTTAGGGCAGGCTTTACAAGCACTCTTAGACAGCAAACAGTCTTGAACGGGAAAGAGTCCTAAACGAGAAAACGTGATGATTTGTCCCTGCCAGGCTTTACAAGTAAAGCCAAAGACTTATGCAGATTGCTGTCAGCCTTTGCATGAAGGTACCCCGGCCCCTAGTTGCGAGCACTTAATGCGTTCGCGCTACAGTGCCTTTGTTTTAGGTTTAAGCGAGTATGTGAAAATAACCTGGCATGCCAGCACCCGCCCCCATGACTTACAGCTGGAGCCGGATAGCCAATGGGTAAAACTGGATATTATTAGCCGCTCAAAAAAACAGGTGCACTTTCGCGCCTATTTTAAAGATGAAAACGGGGGCTACAGCGTACTGGATGAAACCAGTGATTTTGTTTTTCAGGATCGCTGGCTATACCTGGAGGGAGACACCAGCATTAAAGCCCATAAACCAGAACGTAACGATGTGTGTTTATGCGGCAGTGGAAAAAAGTTTAAGAAGTGCTGCGGCTAATAAAGGGCAGCGGCTAACAAAGGTCAGCGGCCAGATACATTAGCCGCCATTTTCAAAACAGATTAATTAACCAACGTGGCAAGCCAATCGGTCACCGCCGCGCCGGTGGGCCCAGGCCAGCCTTTTAATTTATCGGTGGGGATTACCTTAA
>Ga0209184_1001470_pt1 | contig 15243 bp, 10 predicted proteins | sample EN8Hudsemesocosm_2_FD_184627 | JGI IMG/M metagenome (GOLD analysis project Ga0209184, IMG submission 184627) | Methane-oxidizing microbial communities from mesocosms in the Hudson Canyon - EN8C Hudson Canyon (SPAdes) (version 2) | ecosystem: Environmental > Aquatic > Marine > Cold seeps | place... | reverse complement strand
TTGCCTGTGATTACCATGTATTTCCAGTGGACTAAAAAAGTCCCCAACTGCAAAAATTAATATTGCAATAAATGCAGGCATTACGTGAAACGCAGTTAAAATTACACTCATTTGTGCCCAAGTGGAAAAGTTAAATACTACCCATAATATTAGTCCGACTAATACCCCCAAGCTAAAACCAAGTAACTTCGATTTATTAGAAAGCCCAATAGCAAAGCTAGGTAACCCAGCTAGCAAGACAGGCCAAAGTATTCCTATTTCTAATTGAGAAGGAATTGAAACAGAGCATACGTAGATAGCTATGCCTATAATAAAACTCAAATTATTCCTCCTAATACTCCTAACAGCTTAATTGTGCGTATGCGCGCTTGCTCAATAACGAGGTCTCGTTATGTCTGAACAGGTTACTCGTAAGCAATTTATTTTGCACAAGCCTCTTCATTACTGCCAGTGTAAATGGGCAATTTTTGATTATACTTTATATCAATTTACCGACGGCGCCGTAGCTTTAGGGTGCCACTCCCACCATTCCTGCTGCCCTTCTTCGGTGTCATCCTTCTTCTTCACTATATCCCAGGTCACAAAGTAATCCGGGTTTTCAATATCGATATGAAATTCGGCATTTTTAAAGTGGCCCTTGGGGGCGATGTACCAGGCTTCTAACGAGGGTGGCAGATGGAAATTGGGCGTTTCTTTTTTAGAGTGGCCTTCTGGTGTATCACTGCCTTCAATGGCCGCTCCTAGTCTAAAGAGGTTTACCTTAATGCCCTCTTCTTCATCCACTTCTATAACGGTGCCTGCGTATTGGGCTTCTTTTAGAGTGTCGCCGTTGGTGTCTACGTAGGTCACGCCAATTAGGCAAGTTTTATTGAGTACGTCTTGTAGCTTCATGAGGGCTCTCTCTGGAGTTGGCTTGTGGCCAACTGGCGTCGTTTTTATGGGGGTATTTTAGCATTGTTTGAGGGATTAGGGGCTGGGTTTTGGTGGTTTTGATTGGGGTATTCACTGGCGAGTATTGGAGGGATTAACTTGGGCTTTGGGGTCGCGTGCTAGCACGACTCGTACAGGGGCGGCGATATCTGGGCAGATTATAGGAGGGGTTGGTGTGGTGGTTCATGAGTGTGTGAGGCTGGATGCCGAGGCAAGCTTACAGGGATGCATTTACGGCGACTCATTTACCAGTACGGCAAGCCCTCTACACCTTATTTTTTAACAGGCATATTGGGAAATTTATCAGGGTATTCACTGGAGAATCTTAAGGGGATTAATTTGGGCTTTGGGTTCGCGTGCAAGCACGACTCCTACGGAGGGGATTACAGGCACAAAAAAGGCGAGCTATGCTCGCCTTTTTTAATCGGGCACGGGGTGCCCTCCTACACTAGTGGTGGCAGGCGGGTACTACACCTACTTGTGGCATGTCGGCTAGGCCTACATCGCGGGCGTGTTCTTCGAAGCCTTTGTTCTTCCAGAAGAAGGCGCCTGGCATAGTGGTAGGTATTACCAATATGTAGAACAAGCAGCGCCCTACTAACAAGCTTACCAAAATGGCGGGTGCGGTAATCGCAGCCAGTAACAAGCCGGCGGAGGTGTCGCTTAGGAACAAGGCAACGGTTGCCATGGCCAACGCGCTTACTGCCATTAACACGTTACGCATTACGTAGCTTTTACCAAAGGTGGTTTGCTGCACGTAATGAGCGGCTGCACCTTCACCACTTTCGGTGTTTAAGTATTTGGCGTGAACCACTAAACCCAAGCCTTCGGCGATTAAACCTAAGGCCGCTAAGCCTGCGGTAATTTGCAATAGCTGGCCAGTGTCTTGCCCAGTTAGTAACAAAGTAGGTACTGCCATTATGGCCAATACCAAAGCACCCAAGCTAAACAGTGTACCGAAGAAAGTAGTGGCTACCTGGCCGTGATCCCAAAATGGGCGGGCAGGAATTCGGTAAGAACGGTACATCCAGTACAGGCCAATTAAACCCGTGGTAATGGCAAAGGCTGCGGCACCGTGTTGTACCGGTGCTATTAAATCGGTAATCACAGGGGCTGTGATGGCAAAGTATTCCAAACCAACACTTAATAACTCAAGGCCAGTAAAGGCGGCAATGCCGGTGAAGAACAACGCTACACCTAACGCCTCACGGCTAACCGGTGAATAACGCAAGTTGTTAAAGCCGCGATAAAAACGCATGGGTTTGCCCAAGTGCATAGTAGACAGCAACAGGCCAACTGCCTGTAAGCCTGCCAATACCATTAACAATGGCAAATAAATCACGCTGTTTTTAACCGCTAACAAAGATTCAACCCCCAGCAAAGAACCTAAATACAACAATATAAACGCACCCATAGAGGCTTGCGTAAACAAGGTGAAAATAACCAGCGGGTTTTCACGGCTTGATAAGCGCGCAAGGTTCCAACTTTTTTCTTTGCCTTCTTTTTCATCTACCACCGAACGGAACGAACCGTCTTCTTGTTTGTGGTATTTAATGGGCATGGTATCGGTACGGGCCATCTCGTTTGGCATACTTTTAGTTTGCTGAAAACGGATGTTAGGGTTAGTGATGGTTGGGTCTGGGAATCCAGGAATACTGGTTTTCACTTGCTCGCGATTCTCGGGGGTGTTTTCGGTTACGCCAAAGTTAAGCGCATTACCCAAACAAGCCGATACACACGCAGGCTTTAGACCCACTTCCAAACGGTCCACACACATATTACATTTTGAAACCTTGCCTTCAATTGGGTCTAGTTGTGGGGCGTTGTACGGGCAAACCCAAGTACAGTAACCACAACCAAAACAGGTTTCTGGGTCTTGCAATACTGCACCGTATTCGGCGTGTTTGGTATAGGCCTTGGTGGGGCAACCTTTCATACAAACCGGGTTATCGCAATGGTTACAGGCCATAGAAATATTCATGCGTTTGAAATCAGGGTACGAGCCCCCTTCCACATAACCCACTGAACGGAACGACAAGTGCGCCGGCAAGTCGTTTTTCTCACTACAGGCGGCTTCACAGGCGTGGCAGCCTATGCAGTTGTCGGCGGTAAAGTGAAAGCCGTGTTGTTTGTTACGGTTGGGGTTGGTGCCCACCTCAGGGTTGCCGTTAATTTCCATGGAGCGGCCCACGGGCAGCGGCGTTTCTGTAATGTTTAACAGGTCAATCATGGTGCCGTAACGATTGGTCTCGTGCACGATAGGGTCGTTTAATTTGGCGTAGTCACGCTCCCCTGAACGCACATTAAAAATGGGGCGCGGGGTAGAGTCTAGGTCGGAGTTATCTGTACCTAACGTATCTAAATAGTTACGGGCAATAAACCATGGGTTGTATTTGCGCATGGCTTTTTGCAAGCCGGTCATATTGTCTTCGCGCAAACCAATTTCTACCGCGGGCTTGCCAGGCTTAGGATTACCCGCCGCCTTTAGCGCTTCCTTGTTTACAGCCTGCTTGTTTCTAGGAGAGCCAACATCGGCGCTGTTAAAGCCGCTGCTGTTGCCAGAGGCATCATAAAACGGAACGGTTTTGGTTTCAGTTTTAGAGGCCACTTTATTTAATACATTGCTGGCTTCTTTAGATTTACCGGTTAGGTTGGTGAGCAGTTCGGTATTTAAATTATTCATATTTCCCCTCTCCCTTAGTACGAACGACGTTCGACGTTTAATTGTGCAGCTAATTTCTGATCCACTTCTTCTATGCGAATCGAACCTTGTTTAAAGGCAGGCTGACGGGAATGGGGATCTAATAAACCAAGACACACTCGGTTTACACAATCATGAAAATGGAACGGAATAAAAACTGCGTTACGGGCCACACGTTGTGTGGTTTGCACCATCACTACGGCATCACCACGGCGACTAACAATACGCACGTACGAGCCGTGTTTTACATTTAATTCAGCGGCCGCATCCGGATTCATTTCCATATACGGGGTGGGGCTGTACTTGTTCATGTTGCCCATCTTGCCGGTACGCGTTCTAGTGTGGAAATGCTCTACCACACGGCCCGAGTTCATCCAGAACGGGTATTCGGTACAAGGCACTTCGTTGTTGTTAATAAATGGCAACGGAATTAAGTTGGCTTTGCCATCGGGCGTTTGGAACTTGCCTTGCGTGTACAAACGCGAAGCGCCTTTTACGCCCAGCTTGCCGCTGCTGCCATAATTGGCTTCATCTATCACCGCATCGGCTTCTGTGTACGGCCATTGAATACCACAGGAGTCTTCAATTTTTTGATGAGTCATGCCCGAGATATTTAGCGTACGGCCAGCGCCTTTTGAAAGCTCGCGCATTTCATTAAAGGCCCCTTCTGGTGTTTCTGGGAAGTGAATCTTCTGACCATTAGGGAAGCGCTTAGCCAGTTCTTTAAAGATCCAAAAATCCGACTTGCTGTCGCCCTTGGGTTCTTGCACCTTGCGCACAATGTTGTAACGGCGCTCAGTATTGGTGAAACACCCTTCTTTCTCGGCCCATACTGCGGCCGGTAAAAACATGTGGGCGTAGTTGGAGGTTTCCACATCGGCGTAGGCATCCTGAATGACTAGGAAGTCCAGCTTCTCTAAAATTTTACGTATGCGCCCGGTATTAGGCATAGAAGTCATAGGGTTAGTGGCGACCAACCAGAGTCCTTTAATTTCGCCGGTTTCAATAGCCGGGAAAATATCGGTTTGCGCCAGGCCACGTTTTTTAGGGAAAAACTCTTCGTCTATGCCCCAAAATTCGGCAATCTCTTTTCTGTGCTCTGGCTTCTCTAACATGCGGTAGCCAGGTAAACCCGAACATGAAGACCATTCGCGAGTCCCCATGGCATTACACTGGCCGGTAATAGAAAGCGAGGTGCCCCCTGGCTTGCCTATGTTGCCGGTAATCAGGTTAATGCTGTTAATGCCCACAACGCCGTCGCTGCCGTGGGTAGATTGGTTAATGCCCATGGTCCAAATAGACATGGCGGTGCCGGCTTTTGCATAAATACGCGCCACTTGGCGAATGCTGTCTTCGCTGATGCCACAAATTTTAGAGGCGGTAATGGGGTCGTAATCTTTTACGCAGGCTTCTACATCTTCAATGCCTTTGGTGTGGGCATTGATGTAGTCGCGGTCTTCTAAACCCTCATCCAAAATCACGTACATTAGGCTGTTCATTAACGCTAGGTCAGTGCCCGGCGTAATGGCCAAGTGAATGTCGGCGAACTGTGCAAACATAGTGACACGAGGGTCAATTACAATAAGCGGGAACTTGCGCTTCTCTAACGCTTCTTTTAAACGCCAGTAAATAATGGGGTGTTGCTCGGGCAGGTTTGAACCCCAGGCCATTAGGCATTCGGTGTGTTCAAAGTCTTCGTAACAGCCTGGAGGGCCGTCGGAACCAAACGAGCGCTTGTAGCCCGATACCGCAGACGCCATACACAGTGTGGTGTTACCGTCATAGTTGTTGGTACCAATGCAACCACGGGCTAACTTGCCAAGGCTGTAAAATTCTTCGGTTAATAGCTGACCGGTAGACACTATGGCAAAGCTGTCTTTACCGTAGGTGTCTTGAATGCGTTTAATTTCGCCACCCATATGGTCTAGAGCGGTGTCCCAGCTTTCTTTTTTCCAGGCATCGTATGGCGCGTTACGCATAAGGGGTTGGTCGCCACGGCCGGCAGCATCAAACAGTTCGTGCTCAAAAATACCCTTAATGCACAACTTGCCGCGATTTACGTCGGCGTTGGCGTTTCCGCGGGTGGCCACAGCCTTACCATCGTCATCCAGACCCACCTCTATGGAGCAACCAGTACTGCAGTAGCCACAGGTGGTGTACTTCCACTCTTTCACCTTTTTATCGGCGATGCGAATTGGGTTTCTTTCTTTACGAGTAAAAAACATTCTTCGACTCCTCTCTCATCGATACAGAGCACCTCTAAAGTGCGACCCGGAGCATTATTTTTGTTGTTGCCCCAAAATCGCGCATACCTATTAAGTAGTAAGGTGATATACACATAATTTTGAATTTGCTGAAGTACTGCAACTGTTGGGCCAAGTGCCATTAACTCAGTAAACATGGGGGTTAGAGCGCGACAAACAGGGTTAAAGTGGTGCACATACTGGGTATGGCTATGGGTCAGGTTTTTTGGGGGTTAAAGATATTGCAGGAATATAAATGGAGATTTTGGTTAACGCATGGCGGCGGGAATACCGTATTTTTTCCATACTGGGTACAGAGCATTGGCTTGCTCCATTTGCTGTAACAGCTGGTTTAACTCGTTTACGCTGGGCAGCGTATCGTCGCGTACGATGATTGAAAAATTGTATTGCTGATCCCAAATATCCGACACCAGCAAGCGCTCTTTTTGCTCTGGGTGTTGCACGAAATAACGACTTAAAAACGCGTCGGTTAAGATGGCCACATCAATGCGTTTCTCGATAATTTTTAACAAGTTGCCCTCATGGGTGGTGGACAGCTCCATGTTGTAATCGTCTTTAAGCACTTTAGGGTCGTTGTTAAAGTTGGTGAGGCCGTAGTGATACCCCAGAAAACCACCCAGTATTTTGCCTTTAAAGCTTTCAAAGTATTCCTGGCCACGGCCGGGTTTGGCTAGGGCCACGTATTTTTCGCCGCCCCGTAAAAACACTTTAGTGGCCTTTACCTTGTATTTATCCCACCCCCAACGTAAATGATCAAAAAACGACAGATTGTAACGGCCCTGCTCAAACGAGTAAAAACGGCGCATCACCGCCGTATCCACAAAGGTAAATATATATTTGTTTTGAAAGGCATTCATCACACGAATCATGTCTACTACCATGCCGCTGCGCTGCTGGTTGTTACTCATAGAATATGGGGGAAACTGCGCAAAAGCCACCCGCACAGGCTGGGCCTCGCTGGCCGCCAGCTGAGCTTGAAGGGCCAAGAATATGGCCAAAATTAGGGTTAATAATCGTATCGTCATACGCTCACGCCCGCTTTTAGCATTTAATCAGGGGACCCTATATTTATAGACTATAACTGGCCCATTTAGGGCCTCAATATGCGAATGATGCGGGATGCAATACCATGATCCGGTCTAAACCTTTAAATGATCTTTAAAGTAAGATTGAACTGGGTGTTCTGGTTATTAAATGGCGAGCTGAATCCAAGGCCAATATGGTTGGTCGCCTGCAAGCAGCCTCGCACTGGCTTTGGCTTAAATTTAAATCATTTGTGCCTGCAGCACCTAAGCACGAGGCTGCTTGCAGTCGACCCAATGTATCAGCCCCATTGCATAGGTTATAATCCCAACAAACACGCCTCAATCGAAAACCATGAACAAAATCCTCATCAGCGCCTGCTTATTAGGCGAACCAGTTCGCTACGACGGCAATAGCCTGGCAAGTGAACATTTGGCCATTAAACAATGGCAGCAACAAGATTGTTTATTGGCCTTTTGCCCGGAAGTGTTTGGCGGCTTACCCACCCCCAGACCCCCGGCGGAGATTATTACCAGCAGCGCCAACCTAGTTGGCGGGCAGGCGGTATTAGCGGCACACGCCAGCATCCAAACTCAAAGCGGCGAAGATGTAAGCCGCGAGTTTATAAAAGGCGCACAGCAGGCATTAGAATTGTGCCAGCAACACCATATTCAGTTTGCCCTGCTAAGCGCCCGCAGTCCTTCTTGCGGCAATGAAAAGATCTACAGTGGCCAGTTTAATAAAACCCTAATAGACGGCATGGGCGTGACTGCCGCCCTGTTAAAACAACATGGCATTGAGGTGTTTAACCAGTTTCAAATTGATGAACTGGTTCAAATTTTGGAGCGCCCACACGCCAATTAACAGCTTATTACTATTAGTTATTTCATCTTTTAATTGGGCTTGATTATAGTCGGGCAAATTTTTTAGTAACGCCGTAGCCTTTCTTTTTATCTGCAACACGTTCCTGTGAAGTTTCCATCGCTGCCTTTGTGATAATGGGCGGCATCACTGTACAAAAAACACACGGACGTTATGAATTACCCCGCCCTTAAAGATTACTTTTTGATCAGCTTATTACTGTTGTCTGCCTGCCAGTTTCCAGGAGATGAATCGGGCAATTCATATTTTGAAAACCGCCAACACCCTCACGAGATAAGCTCAAATACCGCCCATACCCTAAAGGGCCGCACCGACGGTAAGGGCTTTGATTTGGTTTTTGTGGCCGACGGTTTTACTGAAAAAGAAATGCCGCAGTTTTTTAGGGCCGTTGAAAACTATCGTTCATTTAGTGAACAGTACGAGCCGGTATTTAATTTACAAAAAAATGCCTGGAACATTCATCTGATTCAAATACCCTCAAAAGATTCTGGCGTAGACGAACCTAAATCAGGCACATTTAAAGACACGGTTTTCGACAGCAGCTTTGAATGTGAATGGGTGGACCGCATTATTTGTGTGGACCAGGAAAAAGTGCTGGATGTGGTGAGTGACCACTTTCCTCAATACGATGCCATATTGGTGCTGGCTAACAGCAGCCGAAGTGGTGGTGCGAGCCTGGGTAATAATATTATCACCAGCGCCATGAGCAAAAACTTAAACCAAACCATCATCCACGAGCTGGGTCACGCCCTAGCCAACCTGGGAGATGAGTACACCTACGGCGGTGTAGACCTGCCTACACGGGAGCCCAGCAATCCCAACCTGACCCTTAACGAGTTTGCCTACAATGTGAAGTGGGGGCACTGGTTGGATTTAAATTTAGGCCAGGCCAGCATCGGGGTGTTTGAGGGCGGCCATTACCTGGAACACGGCGTATGGCGCCCCACTAACAACTCGGTCATGCGCACCCTGGGCCAACCGTTTCACGCGGTAAACCTAGAGGCATGGAGTTTGGCCCTGTATCGACACACCGGCACCTACCTTAACAGCCTGCCAGACACCGGCGCCCTGCTACAAAATGACGATGGCCAAACCTTTGAAATTGATTTGACCCTGGGGGAAGAAGCGCAAAATATAGAGTGGCGCATTGATGATAAATTGATAACGCCCCAGGCGATGAATCGCTTATTTGTGCCAGCACAAACCCAAGACTATATTGTGCAAGCCAGCATTAGTGATTCAAGCCTGGTAATTCGAAAAGACAATAACAAGTTTAGTCAGGACACCCTCACCTGGTGGGTGAGTGTTCAATAACACGGGCATATCAAAATGTTTTTAAACACAGCCATTAACTTAACCGCCATTAAACACTGTTTATTCAGCCTATTGTTGGCTCTGCCTCTTTTAAGCCAGGCACAAGGCACCCTGCTTATTAAGGTGCGCTTTCACGGAGATAACTTTACCGTTAGCAGCGTAAAACGCCTAAGCCAAACCCTGCCGGCGTTTATTAACCCGCAGCCAAGCGAACAAGATATTGAGTATCAAGTTCGCAACGAATTAGACGCGTTGCTGGCCAGCGGCTCGGTAAGTAACCCCGCCATTATTCACGGGGTATTAAGTGGCATAAGCGATCAGCAAGATGAAACCCATACCCGCCAAACATTGCAACAAGGGATATTCATGCTGCGCTTGCCTTATGAAAAAGGCATGCGCTTTTTAAAATTAATGAAACCAGGTTCGGGTAGTCAGGCTCGATCTATGGGGCGTAAAACAAGCGGGCAGAGTTTTGATTTATTGCCATTTATGCAACCGACACACAAGCCTTAAAGGGCATTAAATTTATTAGCAATCTGCAACCTGTATCTTTAGTTGTACTTCTTTGTGACCTCTAGTGAATATTTTGTGAAGGTTTGATTGGGTATCTTAGTGACCTTTCAAAAACCAAATAAAACACGCTAAGGCCACCCCTTCATGAAAAACAATACCCTTCTTTTATCGTTACTAATGAGCTCTAGCTTATTATTAACGGCATGTGGTCAAGAAGATGATCGCTGGTCCATTGAGATCAGTGACAACGCATCCGATAACCAGGATAACGACAGCAATACAAATTCTGATTCAAATACTGACACTGAAACTGAAACAGGCAGCGATTCAAACACAGGTGAAGACTCAAATTCTGACTCCAGCTCTAACACTGGAGCGGGAACTGGCGATGGTTCAAACAATGATACCGGCACGGATAAAGATTCAAATTCTGATTCAGGCAGCGGCTCTAATTCGGGCTCGGATTCAGATTCAGGCAGCGGCTCTAATTCGGGCTCTAATTCGGATTCAGATTCAAACAGCGACACCGATTCAAATCCAGAGGACAACACCTCAAGCCAGGTTCTCGCAGCATCACTACTAGCCCCTGCTCCCAACAGTGAAGTTCAAAAAAACAGTTTTACCCTCACCCCAACTGACACCCAGGCTAAAAAGTGGCTGGATGTAGGCACCACATTAGGCGGTGAAGACTTGTTTAACGGCGCCATTAGTGGGGCCACCGACATAGACAACATACCCCTAAATGGTGAACCGCTTTACATTACCCTTTGGAGCGAAATTGACGGCCAATGGCAGAAACAGCAATACACTCTGAATACGATTAATTTAAACAGTGACCCAGATACTAGTACCAAGCCTGATACTGATACTGGAAATAATACCAAACCAACGAGTTACAACCAGGCACCATTGGCCATGAACAGCGCACTTGTTTTGCAGGCAAGCCAAACCATTAGTGGGCAAGTAGAGGCTGACGATATTGAAGGCGATTCATTAACTTTTGAAGTGGTGGAGCAAGCTCAGTTAGGCGCCGTGACTCTAAACAACACAACGGGTGAATTCACTTACACTGCCGGAAACTCTGCCAGCGGTAATAGCGACACCTTTAGTTACCGTGCATTTGACGGCGAGCAATACTCAAACACCGCTCAAATTACGCTTAGATACTCCCAACATGCAGGCACTACTCTACAAGGTCGTGGCGATGGTATAGGTGCCGACCTAGTGATTATTGGTGACGGCTTTACTCAAAGCGAAATGGGCCAATTTAAAGATGCCGTGAACGACTACGTAGATTTTATGTTTGCTTATGAGCCTGAATTTAAAAACCATCAAAAAGCCTGGAACATTCACCGTGTGGACTTGGTTTCACAACAGTCCGGCGCCGACAACAGCAATGGCAACAACCAAGTCAATACCGCCCTAGATGGCTACTTTAATTGCGGCGACATAGACAGGTTGCTGTGTGTAAGCTCGGCTAAAACGTTTGCCGCGGTAAACCAGGCCTTTCCCCAGTGGGATAACATTTTAGTGATTGTAAACTCCAGTAAATACGGCGGTGCTGGTTACAGCAGCGGCATCGGTACTGTGTCATTAAGCGGCGCGGCCAAAGATGTGGGCTTGCACGAAATGGCCCACAGCTTTGCAGGTTTGGCCGATGAATACACTTATGGCGGCACTCGTGCCCCAACACGTGAGCCAGGGGCTGCTAACTCCACCATTAACAACAACCTTGATACCGTTAAATGGAAACATTGGCTGGGCACAGGGTCTGGTAATGGCACTATCGGGTTATTTGAAGGGGGCCAATATGTATCTAACGACGTGTGGCGCCCCACTCAAAATTCCATCATGCGCAGCCTGGGCAATGCTTTTCACGCCGTTAACAAAGAAGCCTGGACTCTAGCGGTTTACGAGCACGGTGGTGTATACCACAGCAAGCAACCCGTTAATGCCCAAGTAAATCAATTAACAGGCAATGACACCCAATTTAAAGTAGACACCGTCATGGGTGAAGGGGCACAAAGTTTAAGCTGGTACATCAATAACCAAGAACAAACGGCATTGAAAAACCAACATCAGGTAACCCTGGGAGCCGATCAAAACTCGAACTTTACGGTGCGAGTGGATATTAGCGACAACACTGGCAACATTCGTAAAGACGATAGCGGCCATGCCAACGACAGCATCACCTGGGAGGTAAATGTTCAATAAGTTTTACAGGCCATTAAACACCCTATAAATCATTTGAATATTTTGGTAACACTTATGAAAACATTTTTAACACTGTGTAAAATAACGGCCCTAACGGCATCCACCATCACAGGGGTGTTGCTCAGCACTGCAAGCTTAAGTGCCCCTCCGGAGGTTAAAAGCCAAGAGAGCAACAAGACCCTAATATTAACCCTGCAATATTCACACAACGAATATGAAGTACTGAATGCTCGGGTACTGAATGAAAAAATCCCGGCTCGTTTTTTAAGTGGTGCCGAGGCTGATTTGCTGGCGTTTCATTTAAAAAATGGCCAAGGGAAAATATTAGGGCAAGGCAAGATCAGCAACCCCTATGTGTTGCGGGGCATTTTGCAAGAACACAACAATGAACAACCCCATAGTGAAACAACTTTGCAAAACAGCACGTTCATGGTGCGCTTCCCCTATGTTGAAGGCATGCAGGTACTAGGACTACTGGAGCCCAGCCAGGCCAGCAGCTCAAGAGCTAGGTCTGGTACCTTGCCTGCGCCCTTAACTCACAACCTGTCATTTTCAAACCTGTTATAAGACTGAACCCAGCACTTAAACAATGGGCCTAGACCACATAGTGGGCTATGCCCAAAGTCATACATATTCCCCACCTGTTACCAATACGCCCCAGCTCACTAAGCCTTTAAAATAGCCTTATTATTGAAACGTTCTGAATGGATTCTCAGCCCTACGAGGAAACACCATGAATAAGCTCGGCACATTAATCACCACATTCTTATTGTCAGTTAGCAGCGCCTTGACCATGGCCCAGCCCGTATCTCACGGCGATGATAAAACCCTACTATTAACCCTTAAGTTTCAACAAGACGCGTTTCATGTGGTGAACTTTCGTTTGTTAAATGAACACCTGCCTGAACGCGCTACTTATATTAGCAGCCACGATGACCTGTCTTTTAACGATCACTCTGTAGCCAGCAACATACCTGAAAACGTAGAAAGCCATGTATTAAGCCAAGTATTGGAACAAGCCAACCACAACTCCAAATACACAGCCTATCGAGTGGAGGGCGCCAGCATCATAGTGCGCTATCCCTATCAATCTGAAAGCAGTGCCTCTTTTAATGCACACTCTAATCCACAGGTTTTTAATTATGCCAATACTGAAAGCGTTGCTAGCAGTAGCCATGGAAAAATAGTAGAAAACCCAGAAGCTAAACGGGAACCAAACTCCCTGCCCGATCAAATCATGTTAAGCCCAAGCATCAACAACCATGAAGAAAAAGCGGTTTATTCTGATTTATTGTAATTGAGTTAGGGTTCCGGGTTTTATCCGTAAACCTCCTCCTAAATATATAGAGTAACCTCGCTTTAGCCAGATGCCCGCCACTTTAGATTTATCATATTGTTCAGCCAACACACCTACATGAAGACGCCCCCATGCCCTACCGTTTTTTCACACTGTTATTGTTAACCAGCCTGTCACTGGCCGGCTGCCAGGCCAGCTACGAAGACGTAAATAACAATGAAAACGATTCGGTGGAAATGGATGATTTAACCCAAGACAGCGGCACAAATTCTGACTCCAATAGCGACACCGAATCAAATGTGGGCTCCGATAAAAATACCGACACGGGCTCTAATACAAATTCAGATACCGCGAACGACTCTGATACGAACACCAATACAGAAACTGATTCAGAAACTGAAATTGAAACCGAAACCGAAACCGAAACCGAAACCGAGTCTGACTCAGAAGATAACAAAGACTCAACCAATGCCAACACCAAACCACAGGTAGCCGCTAACCTTACCCTGCCTAATCCGGGCACTCAGCTTAGCAGCAGCGTTATTTTCAAAACTGATAGCAACCTAATCCAATGGCTGTACGTGGGGTCGGTTGAGGGCGGCAAGGATATTTTTAACGGGGAATTTAATGGCGAAACCTCTCTGGATAACGTCCCCCAAAACGGACAAACAGTGTTTGTTACCTTGTGGAGCACAGTGAATGGCGCTTGGCAAAAAAAGATATATGAGTTTATCAGTGTAAAACACATTCCTGATACCGATACCGATGCTGACTCGGATACCAGCACCCACCCTAAAAAAAACAAGGTACTCATAGTAGGAATGGACGGCGTACAGTTTGAAAAAATTGCACTGGCTTCTACTCCTAAACTTGATGCCCTCACGATCACTCGCGCCTACGCAGGGGGCATTCCCAATACTGCCACGCAGCAACAAACCTACAGTGGCCCAGGCTGGAGCAGTTTGTTAACCGGCGTATGGGATGACCAGCATCAAATTATCAGTAACGGCTCTGGCCAAGCCGAATACCCCAGTGTGTTTGAACGTCTGGAAAAAGCCACCACTCCTCTTTACAGCGCCAGTATCTGGAATTGGCCAAACCCTAACAATAATTATTTTGCCAGTGATAAAGTCCTGATGGACGTGCACATGCAAAACCTAAACGATGCGCAGGTGATCACCGAGGCCAAAAACCTCATCTTAAACCAGGGGTTTGATGTGGTGTTTGCAGGCCTAGATGAAGCGGATCATGTGGGCCATAGCGAGGGTTTCTCGGATAATTATTTAAATACCATTTCATTGCTCGACCAGCAACTGGGTGAGTTAATGAATGCGGTAAAAGTCCGCGAAGTACAATTTAATGAAGACTGGTTAGTACTGGTGGTCACCGATCACGGCCGCGCCGGTTACGGCTCAAGCCATGGTGGCCAAAGCGAACAAGAGCGTACGGTGTTTATTGCCAGCAACAAAAATATTAAAAGATCCTGCACCCCAGACCAAGACTTACTAGACTGCCCTTCACAAGTAGACGTGACCCCTACGGTGTTAGCGCACATGGGAATAGATATCCAAGCCAGTTGGAACCTGCAGGGGCATTCTTTATTTGGCCAAAACATGGCAGAAGATGATGATAAAGTCAGCGACAATAATTCAAGCGATCAACAACACCAACACTCAGAAAACAGCGATGTGGCAAATTATCGTCATTGGGCCATAGGTGGCCCGTCATCCATTATAATTCCCAACTCCGGCATTAATGGTTTAACCCAATTAGATGGGAAAAATGTGGCGCAGCTGAGGGCGGTGGTCAGCCCAGGGTCCTACAGCGAGATGTCGGTGCCGTTAAACCCTTACACCTCTAACGACCCCTTTAACGATCCGGCATTGGACTTAAGCAATACCCAAAGCACTTTTGTGACGGTGACTTACCAATCCAATCACGATGCCATCTTACAATTGCGTCAATCCGGCGTGCATGGAGGGAGCCATAATCAGGCCAGCCTGCCAGCCAGTCCCAATGGTTTTTCCACCCTCACATTAAGCCTTAGCCATGGCTTCAAATGGTTAGGACACAGCCCCAGCACATTGAATTTATCCAAATTGGGG
>Ga0209184_1001468_pt1 | contig 15334 bp, 12 predicted proteins | sample EN8Hudsemesocosm_2_FD_184627 | JGI IMG/M metagenome (GOLD analysis project Ga0209184, IMG submission 184627) | Methane-oxidizing microbial communities from mesocosms in the Hudson Canyon - EN8C Hudson Canyon (SPAdes) (version 2) | ecosystem: Environmental > Aquatic > Marine > Cold seeps | place... | reverse complement strand
TCTGGAGCGATCAATTTGAAGCTGCCTGGCAGGCTGTGCTAGCAGCAGAGCCTGGGCTGCCACAAATGTCAGGGTTTATTACGCCTCTTGAACACCGGTTTATTGCTGGATTGCTGGCAAGTCGTCAACTGCCAAACGAAGATTTGAAAAAACAAGAGAAGTTGAATTACACATTCAATACATCACTGAATGAGTTAAAAAAACTCACATCTATTTGCCCAGAAAACTTTGAGCATAAGTATCTGCTTTTACAGGCTGAATATGGACGTTACCAAAATACGTGTGTAGAGCAGCTTGCACCCCTTTATGAAGCCGCGATAGAGTCCGCTGCTACTAATGGCTTTTTGCAATACGAAGCACTGGCAAATGAACTGTATGGCACGTTTTGGCTAGATAAGAAACTTCCAAAAATGGCAGAAGGATGCTTGAAAGAGGCGCTTTTCTTATATCAGCAGTGGGGTTGTACCTTAAAAGTTTTAAATCTTTCTAGTCATTACCCACAACTGTTGAATGATAAGCCGATAGAGCCGCAAGCTCAGACCAGTGCGCAGCAGACGCTGCAGCGTCGTTCACAAACCCGTACAGGAATTAATAGCCAAGAGGGGTTGGACTTTTCAAGCGTTATGAAGTCGGCACAAGCAATTTCCAGCGAATTAGCGCTTAAAAGTTTAGTTTCTAAAGTCATGCTAGCCATTTTGGAAAATTCTGGCGCGCAGAATGCGACCTTAGTGTTGGATTCTCCCAAGGGTGCCGTTATAGAAGCGAATATCAATACGTTGTCTGTTGATGATAGTGATATTGATCTGCAGTCACGCTTATTAACTGATGCAAAAGACCTGCCTGTTTCACTTATCAGTTATGTTATGCGTACTAACACCGAGCAAGTACTACAAAGTGATACTAACAGTGTTATCAGCAGTGCAAATACCGCGTTTATCGAAGACCCTTACCTGCAAACCTATCAGCCAAAATCTGTGTTATGTATGCCGGTAAATTATCGTGAGAAGTTAATTGGTGTTTTATATTTAGAGAATTTGCTTTCGTATAATGCTTTCCCGCAAGAGCGTTTTGATATTATCAAAATGCTACTCGCTCAGGCCGCTATCTCCTTCGAAAATGCTCGTTTATTCAATGAAGTTACCGAACTTAATGTGGGGCTAGAGGAAAAAGTACAACAACGTACCCAAGAACTAAACGAAAGTAACCAAGAGTTAAATGAAGCCGTAAAAGACCTGGAAGAAGCCAATAAAGAGCTAGACAGTTTCAGCTACAGCGTTTCCCACGACTTACGCGCGCCTTTACGTACCATTAAAGGCTTTAGTAATGTTTTGCTGGAAGACTACCACGCGACGCTGGAGCCAGATGCACAGATGATACTTAAAAAAGTCATCTTAGGGGCTGACAACATGAACACCCTGATTAGTGGCTTGCTCGACTTGTCACGCATGCAAAAGCAAGCCTTGGTTTGTTGTGATGTGCCTCTAAGTGCCATGGCCGAAGAAGTGGTATCGACCCTGCGCGAGCAAGAGCCTGAGCCTGAACGACGAGTTAACGTCACGATCGAAAGTGGCATGCATGCTTATGGCGACCCGCGCATGCTCGGCTCCGTGATTGAAAACCTATTTAACAATGCCTGGAAGTACTCTTCAAAAACCGAACAGGCAGAAATTACCTTCAGCACTGAACAACAAAATGGTCAAACCGTTTTCATCGTCAAAGACAACGGCGCGGGTTTTGATATGAAGCGCATTGACAAGCTCTTCGTCACCTTTCAACGTTTGCACAGTGATACCGAATTTGCCGGCACCGGTGTTGGCCTGGCAACAGTAAAACGCATCATCAACAAACACGGCGGTAAAATATGGGCTGAAGCCGAAAAAGGCCACGGTGCTACGTTTTATTTTACCATTGGGGATGTAGCTGAAGATGTGGGAGTCTCCAATTAGTCTGTCTAACATAGGTATAGAGTATCATATTATGCTAGTCTTAATTTATACCTAAGCAAGGGAGATCGTATGCAATATCAAGATCACATTGAAATGACACCAGGGAAAAGAAGCGGTAGGCCCTGCATCAAAAATACCCGAATTACAGTTTATGATGTACTGGAATGGCTAGCGCTTCCCATGACACCAGATGAAATTGTAGAAGATTATCCAGAAATAAATATTGAGCAAATTTTGGCGTGTTTAGCTTTTGCAGCAAGTCGAGAACATCACTTACACACAGTTGCAGCATGAAACTACTGCTAGACCAAAATATATCACACCGTTTAGTTACCTTATTATCTGAACAATACCCCGACAGTACGCATGTTGCTTATTTAGGTATGGGTGATGCGTTAGATAATGATATCTGGCAACATGCAAAAAAACATGATTTTTGCATTGTCACCCAGGATGCAGATTTTCATGAGTATTGCTTACTTTATGGTGGCCCACCTTTGGTTATATGGCTTAAGTGTGGCAATCAACGTAAACAAGTTGTACTAGAAAAACTTCTCAATGCTCATGGAGATATAGAGCGGGCAGCATCGAATTCAAAAATATGGTGTTTAGAAATTTATTGACCATAACAAAACAGACACACTTAACTCGATATTTTTCGTGAATATTGAAATGTCGATAAGTGGCTTAAACTGGGTTTTTTAAGACGCGTAGATTTCACTGTCATACCGGTAGTCCCTTGAGTCGGTATCCACTTTTTTCAAGATAGATGCAGCCCTTGCGACATTAAAGATAATGGATCCCCGATTAAGTGATCTCGGGAATGAAATGGGAGCGAGGGAATAAGTGTCTGCTTTTATGTCCATTTTAAAGACAAAACAGCCTCCCAACTACCAATATTTGAACTCAAATTTTATTGATTAGGTTTTGGCGTTGGTGAGTTGCCGGAGTGTTTATAGTGCTGTCTTGGTCTATACTTTTATGACCGCCTTCAAAGCCAAACAACAAGTGAAAGAAGTATAAAAATATGCGCAGTCCGGGTACTTATCAAATTAGTGAAACGCTTTTCACTTCACTTTCAAGCTGTGTGTATCGCGCTAACCGTAATGCTGATCATCGGGCGGTGATTTTGCGTACTTGTGGTGAGCAGGCTAGCCCTTCGCAACGTGTACGTTTATCAACTTCTGCAGAAATTTTAAAAAACTTTGACCACCCAAACATTGTTAAACTAATCGATTGTTTTGAGTTTTCTGGCCAGCCTTGTTTGGTGATGGATGATACCAAGAGTATTGACCTTTGGCGTTATGCTGAGAAGTTTAAAGATAAAAAATTGTCTGTTGAAACGGTACTTAACATTGCGATTCAAATAGCCGATGCGCTAAGCATAATTCACCATGCACAGGTAATACATAAAGACCTGCATCCCGGCAATATCGTTATTAACTCTGACACACTCAACGTACAAATTATTGACTTTGGCTTGGCGTCCCTATTATCGAGAGAGCAGCCTGCTTTAGCCCCACCGGAAAACCTTGAAGGCATTTTATCTTATATTTCACCCGAGCAAACCGGACGAATGAATCGTTCATTAGACTACCGAACTGACTTTTATACGCTGGGCGTGACCTTGTATCAGCTGCTAACGGGCAGGCTACCTTTTGAGGCAGATGATGCGATTGGTTTGGTTCACGCGCATATAGCGCGGGTGCAAGCGCCTGTGAGTGAACTCTGTTCTGAAGTGCCTAAAGTAGTCTCTGATATTATTGATAAATTAATGCATAAAACGGCTGAAAAACGTTACCAGAGTGCTTTGGGTTTGAAGCAGGATTTGGAAATATGTAGTCGTCACGTGCTTGCCGGTACGGGCATTCCATCTTTTATATTAGGTTTGAATGATGTGTCTGATCGCTTTCAGTTACCGCAGGTGCTTTATGGTCGAGAGCGGGAAGTCAAACAGCTTATGGATAGCTTTTACTTAGCGGTGAAAGGTCAGGCTCAGTTGTTGGCGATTGAAGGCTTTGCGGGCATTGGTAAGTCGGCTTTGGTGCATGAGGTGCATAAAGTTATTGCGCTCCATAGCGGTATTTTTATTAATGGTAAGTTTGATCAGTTCCAGAAGAATGTGCCTTATTCTGCGCTCAAACAAATTTTTTCTGCCTGGATTCAGCATGTGATGAGTTTGAATGAGGCAGCATTGTTGGCTTTAAAAAACCAACTTAATCAGGCTTTAGGTGCTAATGCACGGGTACTGATTGATTTTTTAGAGGCTTTTGAATTAGTTCTGGGTGACTTAGCACCACTACCTTCATTAGGTGCCCTGGAAACCCAAAACCGTTTTCACCTGGTATTGCAGCGCTTTATTCATTTGATTACACAAGACCGCCCCTTGGTGATATTTATTGATGATTTGCAATGGGCTGACCGGGGTACGCTAAACCTATTGCCACTGTTAATGAGTACAGACAGTCGTTTACTCTTTTTGGTGGCTTATCGGGATAATGAGGTGGATGAGAATCATCCTGCCATCACCACCCTGGCACAAATTCGGCAAGAAAATTCTTCGGCGGATACACTTACTTTACAAGCCTTACCTGTAGAGCAGGTTAACCAGCTACTGGTAGATTCACTTCATCAACGTAATGAGGTTACTCTGCCTTTAGCAGAGCTTGTGCATATCAAAACCGGAGGGAATCCGTTTTTTGTCAATGAGTTCTTAAAAACACTTTATAGTAAAAAACTACTCGACTTTAATCTTAAACGGCAAAAATGGCATTGGGACCTCAAAGAGATCAAAAGCCAGGATATTACGAATAACGTCGTTGAGTTGATGCTTGGAAAAATGCAGCAACTGCCAGAGAAAACGCAAAAATTATTACAGTTGGCCTCCTGTATCGGTAGCCAGTTTGATCTGCAAACCTTAAGTATTATTTCTGAACAACACATGTCAGATACGGTGAAACAACTTTGGCCAGCTCTGAAGGAAGGTCTGCTATTACAAGAAGGCGGTGATTGGCTGCTAGGTGCAACAGAGCGACAGGGGAGTGAATTCTTCAAAAAACGACACGAAAGCAGTGATACCGTACAGCTTTCTACACGTATGTCGCCCTTGGTACCTCATTGTCGCTTTCTTCATGACCGTATGTTGCAGGCGGCTTATCAGTCATTGTCTGAAAATGCGTGCCAACAAGCCCACTTAAGTATTGGGCGTTTGATTTTTGGTCATACTGACACGGCGTATCTTGAAGACAGATTATTCACGATCATTGGGCAGTTGAATCTGGGGCGTGTTTTAATTGAAACAGAAACTGAGCGTTTGCATTTGGCTCAGTTAAATTGGAACGCAGCCGATAAAGCCAAGCTGGCCAGTGCTTGGGATGCTTCGGCACAGTATGCTGAAATAGGCTTGGCTTTGCTGCCTTCAGAATGCTGGAAAGCGCACTATGATCTGACTTTTGGTTTATATCATATCTTTGCAGAGTGTCAGTATTTAAGGGGTAAGCCAGAACAGTCTGAAAAACTATATGATACCTTGCTAGCCAATACCGTAAGTGGGCTAGACAAAGCTCAAATTTGTTCTGACCGCTTAGTTCAGACGATTGGAGCAGGGCAATGGCACAAAGGTATAAAGATTGGTATTTTGGGTTTAAAGTATTCAGGGGTTGAGGTTCCAACAGATCCCGAAAAAGTTAGACTTTGTTTTCAGCAGGAATTAGAAAAGTTTGAGCAATCCCTGATTAATTTGCCTGTGAACCAGTTTATTAATTTGCCTGAAATGACTGACCCGCAGTTATTGATGATCAGTACAATCATTCCGAACCTAAGTCAGTGTAGCTTTATCTTGGGTAAACCCGACTTTCAAAAATTTTTAATCGCCTTTGGTTTGAATATAATGCTTGATTCAGGGAGGTCTTCTCGAAGCCCTTTATTGATGGCATGTTATGCAATTATTTTGGCTGAAGATCAACCGTCTCTTGCATATGATATTGCTAACCAAGCGATAAAGTTATCTGAGCGATATACAACACAAACCCATGAACTAGCGAATACTTATAATGTGTTGGCAGGACTTATTGTTTATCTTAAATCCCCTTATCAGGATGCAATTGATTTGCATCAAAAAGGTTATGCGTTAGGTCTGGACAATGGTGAGGTTGCGCGCGCTGCACTTAACTACTGCAATATTCTCTTTTTAAGCTACTCAAAGGGCGATGTCCTGAGTGCGGTATTAAAACATGCGGAACATACATTTGAACTGGTGAATAAGAAGGCTATATTCTTTCCTGTTCCGGTGATCACTAAAATGTTAGTGAGTGCCTTGGTACAGGGTGAAACAGAGGGGGGTCAGGCGCTTGATGATAAGCAGTTTGATGCGGATTATCTATCTCAAATTCAATCTGGTTTTCATATTACACATTTAAATAATTATCGTTCCCAACTCGCATTTTGGTTTGATGACGATGAACGTTCAATTAACTATGCCCGGCAGGTTCAAAACAAAATATCACAGCTACCTAAATTTTCACTTTATATCGATCACTTGGTTCAATATGCTTTATTGCTAGCTTCAGCTTTAAATGATGATCTTGTTCAAACTTGTCAGCGCGATCAAGAGGATTTAGATTTTTGCCTCACGAAACTCAAAACATTAGCTGAACTTTACCCGCCTAATTTCGAACATAAATATTTATTATTACAAGCTGAGCTTGGCCGCTATAAAAACCAGCCTATGGAGCAGCTTGCCGAGCAGTATGAAACCGCAATTAACTCCGCATCTAAAAACGGTTTTTTACAATATGAGGCGCTGGCGAATGAGCTATTTGCTTCATATTGGCTATCAAAAAACCTCAATAAAACAGCCCTTACTTATTTAAACGATGCGCTTTACTTATACCGGCTATGGGGTTGTAACATTAAGGTTAATCAGTTGGGGTTGCGCTACCAGTGGTTATTGCAGGGTGAACAACTTAACCATGAAAACCGTGATAGTCGTCATGTGTCCATACTGCCATCAAGTAATAGTATGCAAACTTCAACCCAAACAAGTTCTCAAGAAGGTTTGGACTTATTGTCAGTCATGAAATCTGCCCAAGCCATTTCGGGCGAATTGGAAATTAAAGGCTTACTGGCAAAAGTTATGCTGGCGATTATGGAAAACTCAGGCGCGCAAAATGGCGCGCTTATTCTCGATAACCCTCAAGGAACCGTGATTGAAGCCAGCTTAAAAACCCAGCCAAGAAATGAGATTAATCTGGAATCACGCCCACTGGAAAATGCGAAAGACGTACCTGTGTCACTCATAAGTTATGTGCTGAGAACCGACAGTGATTTAATCCTGCAAGATGCCAATTCGGCCTTTATAGAAGACCCTTACCTACAAAAACATCAGCCCAAGTCAGTATTATGTATTCCGGTTGATTATCGGGAAAAAATTATTGGCGCTTTGTATTTGGAAAACCCTTTAATTCACAACGCTTTTCCACAAGAGCGGCTTCATATTATTAAAATGCTGCTGACACAGGCGACGATTTCTTTTGAAAATGCTCGTTTATTTAATGAAGTAAGCGAACTCAATACCGGACTGGAGGAAAAAGTACAGCAACGTACCCAAAAGCTGAACGAAACAGTGAAAGAACTAGAAAGCGCTAACCAAGAACTTGATAGCTTTAGCTATAGCGTTTCACATGATTTACGTGCCCCATTAAGAAAAATAAGAGGTTTTAGTCATATTCTAGTGGAAGATTATCAGGCTGGCTTGGCTCCCGAAGCGCAGGTGATCCTCAATAAGGTTATTGCCGGTACAGAGAGTATGAGTAACCTTGTTAGTGGATTGCTAGACTTGTCTCGTGTTCAAAAGAAGGCGCTAGTTTTTAGTGAGGTTTCTATAAGCGACATGGCTGAAGCCATTATAAAAAATCTGCGTGAACACGCCCCCGAGCGCAAGGTAAACGTTATCATCGAGCCTAATATGCACGCCAATGGCGACCAGCGCATGCTTGACTCGGTATTCGAAAACCTGCTTAACAATGCCTGGAAATACACCTCAAAAACCCGGGATGCTGAGATCTCCTTCACCAGCGAGCAACAAAATAACCAAACCGTCTACATTATCAAAGACAATGGTGCCGGCTTTGATATGAAAAATATCGACAAACTCTTTATTACCTTCCAGCGCCTACACTCCGATAAAGAATTTCAAGGCACTGGCGTTGGCCTGGCTACAGTAAAACGGGTTATCAATAAACACGGTGGTAAAATATGGGCCAAAGCCGAGATAGATCACGGCGCCACGTTTTATTTTACCATTGGGCTGGCTGTAGAAGGCAGGGAGCAAGAGGCCTGAATTTGGACTTGTAAGATGCTTGCTTAGCAATGAATGAGGTAACCTTACATTGTTATATCTGTGGTCACTTAATCATTGTCATTCCGGTAGTCTCTTGAGCCGGTATCCACTTTTTAAGAGAATGGATTCCCGATTAAATGATCTTGGGAATGAGATAGGGAAGGGGAACGTCTGCTTTTGTGTCCACTTTAAAGATTAAACCGATACTGAAAACTACTAGGATGAACAGCTAATCTCCAACCCCTCGGCCCAATCGGGTGGTAGAGCTGCGTAATATTCCATTTTTGGCTGCTCATCAAATGGCTTTTGTAATAAGTTATGCAGTCGTTGTACTTCTGAATAATCGCCTTTTTCTGCTAGTTCAATGGCTTGCTGCGCTAAATGATTTCGCAGAATATATTTGGGGTTAACCTGATTCATCTGCTTTTTACGCTCAGCTACCGTCGAGGTTTCAAGCTCAAGGCGCTTTAAGTACTCCGCTAACCAAGTTTCAAACATGGCGGTGTCGACACATAAGTCTTTGAGTGCTTGTTGTACTTCTTGGTTGTTAATCTGGCTTATTTTCCGAAAGAAGAAGCAGTAATCGAGTTGGTTTTTAGCCAGCATATTGAGCGAGTGATGTATAAATACTTCGTCCTGATCATGTGTTTTAGCCAGACCAAACTTGCTGCGCATCAACGTGATATACGTATCATTAAAGGTTTCGTTAAATTGCTGAAACCCTGTTTTTAAGTCGCCCTCTTCAATAAGTGGGCTTAAGGCCTGAGCTAATACACTCAAGTTCCAGTGAGCGATAGCGGGTTGTCGATCAAAGGCGTATCTACCTGATGTGTCAGAGTGATTGCAAATGTAGTCTGGCTGAAATTTGTCTAAAAATCCAAAGGGGCCGTAGTCAAAGGTCTCACCTAAAATCGACATATTGTCGGTGTTCATCACTCCGTGTGCGAAACCAAAGGCTTGCCATTTAGCGATTAAGTTAGCCGTCTTTTTGGCGGTGACCTTAAAGAAATCAGCATACTGTTGCGCGTTTCCTGCCATGCAAGGATAGTGTCGCTTAATGGTGTAATCACACAAAGTTTTAAGCAGACTAGGGTCCCCTGAATGGTAGGCAAACTCAAAATGGCCAAAACGAATATGTGTTTGCGTGACACGCAATAAACTGGCTCCGGTTTCTTTTGTTTCTCGATACACGGGGGTCTTGCTGTTTAACACACAAAGCGCTCTGCTTGTGGGGATGCCTAATGTGACCATGGCTTCACTGCCTAAGAACTCGCGAATGCTGGAGCGCAGCACGGCTCGACCATCACCTTGGCGTGAAAATGGTGTGCGGCCAGCACCTTTCAAATGCAGGTCCCATAATCCGCGAGTTTTGCTTTGTACTTCTGCAAGTAATAGTCCGCGCCCGTCACCTAGGTCGGGGTTATAGTAACCGAATTGGTGGCCGGTATACTTCATGGCCAGAGACTGGGTGTTTGGAAGTGTCGCATTACCCGATAGTACTGCTATCGTCTCTGGTCGACTCAGACTATCTGTATCGATATTTAAGATGGCTGCACAGGACGGGCTGATGACTACGACTTCAGGCGAGTCGAGCCCTTGAGCTTGTACTCTGGAATAAAACTGAGGTGGTAAGTTGTGAAAATGCTGTCGAAAATCCAGCTTTAATAAAGGCGTGTCCATTTTAAAATAAGGTCGTATCGTTTTTTGTCACGCTTTCAGCACTTTGTCTAGTTTTATAACGTCGATCATGTGAATTCTTGACGTTTTCGATGTGCAGTTTTTTTAACTTGCTTTCAATGCTGTCAGCGAGTTTATTCAGGTCATCATCGGTAATCGATTGAATACTCACCTGCTGCAAAGCTTCGCTATTTAATTCGATTAAGGCATCGACAGAATTCTTTGAATTGGCTTCGGTTTCAGATTGTTGATGCATGGAGAGCATGATTTTACTGGCCAATTGACGTATATCCTCAATGGCGGCTTCTGTTTTGCGTAAATCTTCTTGCGATGATTGAGCGCTGGAGACCGTTGTTTTAATGTCATCCTGGCTAGACTTCATGACTTCTGACACATTATGTGTACCACTATAAATACTATCGACGATGCCTTTGACTTCATCGGCTGAGCCGCGTGTGCGCTCTGCGAGTGAGCGAACTTCATCGGCGACCACAGCGAAGCCTCTGCCTTGCTCGCCGGCTCTGGCGGCTTCTATGGCTGCATTTAAAGCCAGTAGATTGGTTTGTTCGGCAATGCTGGTGATTTCTTCAATGATTTTGGTGATCTTATTGCTGTCGTCGCGTAAGTCTGAAAGTACCGTGTTTGAGTCGGCAATATGTTGTTCAATGGTATCGATGGAGTGAATAGTATCACTGAGGTGGGTGTCAAAATCTTTAATATCGACGCTCATCTCTGAAATATTTTCGTTGATATGTTTAATGTCGTGTTCAATATTTTCAGTGGCCACTAGCATGTCATTAATTGAACTGCTCAATATATTTCCGTGGTGAGCTTGCATGGTGGTATTTTGGTTCATTGAACTATAGGTTTCTGCCAGTTCTTTACTCATTGGGATTAAGCGGGAAATGCTTAAATGCAGTTTATGAATAGTACTCTCGGTGTGGGAAAGTCGCTGGTTTATCAAATTGAAAAGCGGTATGTAGTCTTTCGTCACCCGGTTTAAATCTAAGCGTACTGAAAAATCTATGGAGTCGCCTTCTGCTTTATGAAGTTGTTGTGCGCATTGTGTTATAGGGCGAATCACGTGTGTTTGATACCAACAAATAGTGGCAATTAGAGTAAGTATTGTAATAAATGCTTTAGCTAAGAATGGTAATGGAGTGGCTGTGCTACTAATAAAACTAAAAGCCAATTCAATAAGCGGAAAACTAAGCGTAATAGCAATAATACAAAGCAGGCTTTTCGATTTGAATATATTCATACGTTTGATCTAAAAAGAACTCGTGGATTGTTATTAGTAATTAATTGAATCATACCTATTTTTTTGTATCGGTGTGGGATGTTTTGTAAAAAAACTGTCACAAAAAAGACACATTCCTGAAATAAAACTTTAACGTATATTGCACAAAATAGCTTCTGTAAACAAGGCATCAACTTTGATGCTACATGAATGATTTTACATTAACTATGGAACTATTTATGAATATGAAACGACCTCTATTAGCTGCATCAATCTCTTTAGTTGTATCGGCCGGCATGGCACATGCTGAAGGTCCTATTGATGGTAAAGTTAATGGCAAGTAGCTGTGTCATTACAAAGTGTTGATGGATGAAGGTACACGCAGCCTTAAAAAGAGTTGTGTGTGCTATTTTAATCACACTCTAATGCTTACTCCTTAATATTAGGATTCTTTTGTTTGTTTAAAAAATAATCATTATAAACATGTTCAAAAACGATATTTTCTGCATCCCATTCTTGTCGGTACTGGATGTAGCGTTTATAAAAATCATCATTTATTAATGTATTGACTCTCTGGATAACCGCTTTACCTAGTTCGGTGTTCGAACAGGCAGCCGCGACTAGTTTGTAGTTTTGGTCTTCGGCTAATGGGTAGTATTTATACTCGTTGTTTAACTTTTCGATCTTCAGTTCACTTAAGTGGGCGATACGTAACCTGATAATGTAGTCAGCTCTGCCATAGTCGAGCAATTTAACGCTTAATTCATTTCGGTTATTTCTGAATTCGATTACTTTTCCTGTTTCTAAATAAGACGTTAAAGTGGAGTGAAGTGCTGGGTATCTGGCGTTGGTATTACTCGATGGGCTTAATGGCAGAGTACCAAGTTTATATTTGGTGTTTTTGAGTAAGTATTTCAGGGATGCATTTTGTTTGTTGTTTAGTTTATTGGCTAATGGTGACGTCGCTTTTGTGACGATGCCAAAAGGCGCTGTAAATCCATAGGGTTTTGAATACACTATTCTTTTAGGCCAGAAACCTAACCATAAGTGTACGGTGCAAGTGTTGCCGTTTGACCAGGATCTCTCTAATCTATGGGCTGTTTGAAACTGACTTTCATGTTCATATTCTGTGAGTAGTGATTGGACGTAAACTAAAAATTTATCTAAATAGCCTTGGTCTTTATATTCTCCACGTCCAATATATTCAGGTGTGAGATCCCATTTGGCCCAAGTGATCTTTTCTTTAGCGTTTGCATTAGGATTTACCAGGCAAAGTATGCATAAGAAACAAGTCAAAAGCAGTTTATTCATTGCAGCAGAATATCTCTTGAGGTCATTCGTTTATGTGTAGCGTTTAATTACGGTTTAGAAGTTTATCATGGTACGCCTTATATGCATCATAAATGGCAAATTAAGCAAGCAGTACTAGAATCAATTAAGAGCTAACTAGGAAGAGCCCATGAAAGTCATTCAAACGTCCACCTTTTTAATATTGTTATCTGTCAGTCTGACGGGTCATGCTTCTGATATGGGCACGCCCGGTATATGGTTTTCGGTCTTGTTTGTGCTGGGTTTTATCGGTAGTGGTGCCGTTTATTTACTATGTGCCGCGGTATTTATACCTCAACTAAAAGATAAAGAAGTACAAAGTCTAAAAGTTGCTTATATGGTGCCTATTGTGCTGATAAGTATTCCCTTGTTATTTCTGTTTAGCGCGGGTTTCGGGCAAGGGCTAATTGTTTTCGGCTTGGCCACGGGGTTCTTTTTGGCGACTTTCCTGTATGCCAGAGTATTGAAAAAGTACAAAAATAAGTACCATGGTGAATGATGTATATCGGTGAAGTGTCTAAAAAAACAGGCTTATCTATTAAAGCGATTCGTTTGTACGAGGAAAAGGGGCTGATTCCGAAACCCTCGCGCTCAGGGCGTTATCGGGTTTATCAGCACTCGGACATTGATATACTGTTGTTGATCAAAGAAGCGAAGTCATTTGGTGTTACTTTGGCACAGTTGAAAGAAGTGATTGAATACAATAATGGTGAAATCGACTGGAATGAAGTGCATGCATTTTTAATGCAGCAGAAAAAATTGATTCTCGAACAGATAGATGCCCTTCATGAAAAAATAAACAAAATCGACGTTTGTGCCAGCGAAATAAATACCTGCCCTCTTAGTGCTTAATGAGCACTAAGTTTCTGTCATGCCGGTAGTCTTCTGAGCCGGTATCCAGCTCTTTTAATAAATAACTCAGGTTCCTAAAGGCTTGACTCTCCCCTAAAGGGAAGACTTTATACTTACTGATATCAGCATTTTCTGCATAATTATCGTAAGGAAACATAAAGTATGACAAAGCGTATTTTAGTATTAAGTGGTAGTCCGAAGAGTAGCAGTTTCTCGGAACAATTAGCAGAAAGTTATGCCACAGCCGCCTCTGAACATCATGAGGTGCGTGTGCTTAAAATATCTGAGATGCAGTTTAATCCTGATTTATCGGCGGGTTATCATCAATCCCAAGCGTTGGAAGAAGATCTCATTGTTTTTCAGACAGCGATAGAGTGGGCGGAGCATTTAGTCATCACCACGCCAATATGGTGGGGGACTTTGCCAGCAAAATTTAAAGGCGTTTTCGATCGAGCATTTTTACCGGGTTTTGCTTTTAGTTATGAAAAAGGAAAAACGATCCCCAAGAAACTCTTAAAAGGTAAGACCGCGCGTATTCTGATGACTATGGATACCCCGACATGGTATTACCGTTATGTACAGGGCGCACCGGCCTTAAAACAGTTAAAAATAACCACACTTGGGTTTTGCGGTTTCAAAGGTATTCGTAGCCATATGCTGGGGCCAATGATTAGTGCGAATGACTCACAAAAAGACCAATGGATACAAATGGCACACAGGCTTGGTTTGGGGGGGAGGTAGTTGTTTTTATGGATACCGGCTCAAGGGACTAGACTCTACTTTCACCTTATATGAGATTCACTCTGCTTTTGTTGTGTCGTACAATATGACTTAAAGTAATGCATATTGTAGGGGACATATGAAGTATCTAATCGTCTTGGTTTTCATTTCCTGCAATGCTTTTTCTGAAGGTTTAATGAGAAGCGACATTCTACCTGTTGGTCAATTTTCTTTAAATAATCTAGATGCTTGGTCAGAAAAAATATTCGATCATCAAACCTCTTATACCCTAACAAACTTTGAAGGGTTAACTGTTCTTAAAGCGAGTAGTCATAATTCGGCCTCAGGGCTTTTTAGGGAGCAAACAGTTGATATCAAAACCTACCCCTTTTTAAATTGGCGTTGGCGTGTTGAAGAGCCGCTTCCCCCTTTAGATGAAACCCAAAAGCAGGGCGATGATTATGCGGCAAGAATCTATGTTATTGTGTCTGGCGGCTTGTTTTTTTGGCGTACTAAAGCCTTAAATTATGTATGGTCCAGCCGAACAGAAAAAGAGTCGGTTTGGCCTAATGCTTTTGCACTAGGCAATGCTCAGATGATCGCTGCTAGAACAGCGAGAGATCCTGCAGATGTTTGGTTTGTTGAGAAAAGAAATATCTATGAGGCATTAAAGCAGTGGTTAGGCCATGAAGTAAGTGAAGTTGATGCAATTGCTATTATGACAGATACTGACAATTCCGATGGAAAAGCAACTGCATTCTATGGGGATATTTATTTTTCAAAAGAATAGCTCGCTGTGAGTATTTTTTACCTCAAGTACCTATAAGGTGATCCAAAGTGATCTCAAGAGATTTCACCCCGTCTCTTCCTGCTATTTTTACTTCATACATCATTTTGTCTGCTTCGGCGAGTAAACCTTCGACAACTTTTTCAGGTGAGCCCTTGTAAGGTTCTGAGTAGTTCAAACTGATTACACCAAAGCTAGCAGTTACTTTTATTGGCTTGTTGTCTGTCTTAATTTCAATCTCTTTAATGGCATTACACAACCTTGTTGCAAGTGATTTTGCGAATTCCGTATCAGTGTCATGAAGCAAAATGACAAATTCTTCTCCACCATATCGGCAGATTAGCTCACCGTTACGGCAGGTTTCTTTACTAGTAGAGGCGATAGCTTTAAGTACTTGATCTCCGATGGCATGGCCATATTGGTCATTCACATCTTTGAAATGG
>Ga0209184_1001464_pt1 | contig 15398 bp, 11 predicted proteins | sample EN8Hudsemesocosm_2_FD_184627 | JGI IMG/M metagenome (GOLD analysis project Ga0209184, IMG submission 184627) | Methane-oxidizing microbial communities from mesocosms in the Hudson Canyon - EN8C Hudson Canyon (SPAdes) (version 2) | ecosystem: Environmental > Aquatic > Marine > Cold seeps | place... | reverse complement strand
CATTCCGTACGCAATTGGCGTACGCATATCCGGCTGCCCTAACTCAGCAATCACAGAGCCATCGCTGTACTGCACCATAGAATGAATAACACTCTGCGGATGAACAACTATCTGCACTTGATCTGCTCGGCAATTAAATAAGAAGCAAGCCTCAATGAGTTCCAAGCCTTTATTCATTAGCGTGGCCGAATCTACTGATATCTTTGCCCCCATAGACCAATTAGGATGGGCAACCGCTTGAGCAGGGGTAACACCGGCTAACTCTGCTTTTGTTTTATTACGAAAAGGTCCGCCAGAAGCGGTTAATAAGATTTTTTCAATTCCGTGCTCAGAAAAATTACCGCTATAACTTTCCGGTAAACTTTGAAAAATTGCATTATGCTCACTATCGATAGGCAGGAGTTCAGCACCATTATCACGGATAGCTTGCATAAATAATGGACCCGCCATTACCAGCGCTTCTTTATTCGCTAACAACACGCGCTTTCCTGCTTTAGCAGCAGCTAGTGTTGGTAACAGACCCGCAGCGCCCACAATTGATGCCATTACCATATCGACATCTTTTGCAGCAGCAACCTCGGCTAATGCATCCTCACCAATCAAAACAGAACATTCGACTTCAGAGCTAGCTTTTGCTTGTTTCAGTAAAGCCTTGGCTTCAAGGGCAGCAGTCTCAGTGGGTACAACAATATACTTTGTTGAAAACTCAATCGCAGCAGCAACAAGTTCTTGAATACGAGAAAAACCCGTTAGCGCATATACACGGTAACGGGTCGGGTGACGACGAATAACATCTAGGGTACTGCTACCGATTGAGCCTGTTGCTCCTAAAACGGTAATCCACTTGCTCATTATTGTTCGCTCTCGATTATCATTTAACACATCAGCCATTGGTAATTAAGCGGCCAACTGCCAACCGAATAACAGCATAAAAAAAGCAAACACAGGTACAGCAGAAGCCATACTATCAATACGATCTAATACTCCACCATGACCAGGTAATAGCTGAGAGCTGTCCTTGATGCCACGATTTCGCTTCATCATACTCTCAACCAAATCACCCATTACAGAAATGATTGCCGTTATAAAAGTCATGATTGCGAGTAAAATAAAGTCATCCATCATCATTGGGCGTAGCCATTGATTGACGCATAACGTAAAAATAACGGCGATCAAACCTGTTGTCGCTAATCCACCCCAAAAGCCCGCCCAAGATTTACCAGGGCTAACATTTGGCGCTAATTTTTTATTACCCCATGTTTTACCGGCGAAATAAGCACCCGTATCTGCTCCCCAAATTAAGAACATCACATAAATAATAATCAAAGCGCTGTGAGGCTGACTCTTTAAGGTCATAAAACCAACCCACATAGGCAATAAAACTAGGAAACCTAATACTGCACGTACAGGCTTCGCTTGCCATAACGAAACTTGCTTTGGGTATTGAATAACTAAGAAGCACGCAAACAACCACCACACAGCGCCGATTGCTAAAACAATCCGATCAAGCCCAGGATTTGAATCCATGAAGTATCCTATCGCACCCACTGAAGCCGCCATGACTGCAGCATACCCTATGCGTACAACAGGGGATTCATAACCTGATAAGTTAGCCCATTCCCAAGCCGCGACGGTCACAATAAAACCAATAAAATAGGCAAATTGTTCAATCGGTAAAAAGAAAATGCCGCCAATCATAAGTGGCGCTAAAATTAATGCTGTGATGATGCGTTGCTTAAGCAATCTACTACCCTTCTGTTAACTGGCTATCAGTCCGTCCAAAGCGCCTAACTCGGCTAGCAAAGGCGGCTAAAGCTTTATTATATTCTTTTTGTTTAAAATCTGGCCAAAGCGCATCTGAGAAATAAAATTCAGAATAAGCGGTTTGCCACAGCATAAAATTACTAATGCGCTCTTCTCCACCGGTACGAATCATAAGATCCGGCGCAGGAAATTCATTAAGCCAAGTATACTTATGGAATACTTGTTCATTAATTTCATCTGCGTTCAGCTTACCAGCTTCCACATCTTGAGCAATGCGTTTTGCCGCTTGGGCAATATCCCACTGACCGCCATAATTTGCCGCAATGACCAGAGTCATACGTTCATTATTTGCAGTTAGCTGTTCAGCATCAGCTATTAAATTTTGAATTTTTTGTTGAAATGCTGATTTATCGCCCATGACCACAAGGCGGATATTATTTTTATGCAGCTTCTTCACTTCACGCTCTAGCGCGATAATGAACAGCTGCATTAAGGCATTCACTTCAACTTCTGGACGACGCCAATTCTCACTACTGAAAGCGAATAAGGTTAAAACCTCAATACCCTGCTCTACAGAAGTTTCCACCACCGCACGCACAGCATCAACACCCGCTTTATGGCCAGCGACACCCGGCATCAGGCGTTTTTTCGCCCAGCGGTTATTGCCATCCATAATCACAGCAACGTGGCGAGGAATCCCCCCCTCCACGGCTTCTTTATCAGAAATACTTGTCGACATCGCCCTGTCCTAAAGCCTTAACACAGGTTAAACCTGCATCAAGTCCTTTTCTTTAGCAGCCAAAATTGTTTCTATTTCTGCAACGAACTGATTAGTCAGTTTTTGAACCTGATCTTCACCACCGCGCTCTTCATCTTCAGAAATTTCTTTATCTTTCAAAAGGTCTTTGATCATGCCATTAGCATCACGACGAATATTACGAATCGAGATACGCCCTTTTTCAGCTTCTGCTTTCGCTTGCTTAATAAACTGCTTACGCGTTTCTTCAGTTAAAGCTGGCATTGGCACACGAATCTTATCACCCGTCGTTGATGGGTTTAGACCCAAGTCAGACTTCATAATCGCTTTTTCAATCGCTGGGATAAGAGGCTTTTCCCAAGGAACGATCGCCAAACAACGGCCATCTTCAACATTAATATTGGCAAGCTGTGCAAGCTGCGTTGGAGAACCGTAATAATCAACCATTACACCCTCTAAAATAGAAGGGTGCGCACGACCGGTACGAATTTTCTTAAAAGAATCAACCATAGCACTGACGCTTTTTACCATGCGCTCTTGCGCATCGTTTTTAATATCATTAATCATTATTAGCCTTCCTCATTGACAATTAGGGTGCCTAGATCGCTACCCATAATAATTTTCGCTAAGTTACCACTTTCATGCATATCATAAACACGTAAAGGCATGTTGTGATCTTGCGCCAAACAAATCGCCGTCAAATCCATTACACCTAATTGCTTATCCAGCACTTCGGTATAGGTTAACGTATCGTACTTAACCGCATCAGGGTCTTTCTTAGGGTCGGCTGTGTAAACGCCATCTACATTGGTACCCTTAAGAACGACTTCAGCGTTAATTTCAATACCGCGTAAGCACGCAGCTGAATCTGTAGTAAAGAACGGGTTACCGGTACCGGCTGAAAAGATAACCACCTGACCATTGCCCAAGCTGCGGATCGCTTTACGGCGATCGTAATGTTCTACTACGCCACTCATTGGAATCGCTGACATTACGCGAGTCGTAATATTTGAACGCTCCAATGCATCACGCACCGCTAAAGCATTCATCACAGTCGCCAACATACCCATATGGTCGCCAGCAACACGGTCCAGACCGGCTTCACTCAGTGCTTTACCACGGAATAAGTTACCGCCACCAATCACTATGCCTACTTGCACACCAATACCTACAAGCTGACCAATTTCTAACGCTATACGGTCTAAAACTCTCGGATCGATACCAAAGTCCATCTCGCCCATCAGCGCTTCGCCGCTTAGTTTAAGCAGAATGCGTTTGTATCTAGGGGTGCTTTGTTCAGCCATAGCCAACTCCAGTGGATGTAATCAATATAATTTGGGGGTGACAAAAACCATTTCAGGCTTTCAAAAAAATGCCGGGTTACCCCGGCATTTATAGAATTCTCTCACATTAACGAAAAGAATTCTCAGTCAATTCAATCAGAATTAACCTTTAAGTTGAGCAGCAACTTCAGCAGCGAAATCAACAACTTCAACTTCAACGCCTTCGCCAACAGCAATACGTTGGAAAGAGATGATTTCAGCACCTGCTTCTTTCGCTAGCTGGCCAACAGTAACATCAGGGTTCTTAACGAAAGGCTGCTCAGTTAAGCTAGACTCTTTCAGGAACTTCTTGATACGACCGCCCATCATTTTTTCAACGATAGCGTCTGGCTTACCCGCCATATCTGGCTGAGCTTTAATAATTTCTTCTTCTTTAGCAACAAGATCTGCTGGCATATCTGCTGGGCTAACCACAACTGGGCTAAGTGCAGTGATGTGCATAGCAATTTCTTTCGCTAATTCTTCGTTTCCGCCCTTAAGGCCAACGATTGCAGCAAGCTTACCATTAGAATGAACATAGCTACCTACTACGTCAGATTCTAAAGTGAAGATGCGACGAACTTCAATTTTTTCGCCAATTTTCTGAACCAAAGCTTCACGAGCTGATTCAAGTTCACCTTCCATTACCGCAGCAATGTCAGTTACTTTAGTTTCAGCAACTTTAGCAACAACCTTGTCAGAAAAACCTAGGAAGTTAGAATCGCCAGCCGCGAAATCTGTTTCAGAGTTAACTTCAACAGCGAAGATAGAGCTGCCGTTTGAAGCAACAAATACCTTACCTTCAGCAGCGGTACGATCAGCTTTCTTAGCCGCTTTTAGGCCAGAATTCTTACGTAGGTCTTCAATTGCTAGATCGATGTCGCCATCGTTAGCAGCCAAAGCTTTTTTACATTCCATCATACCCAAGCCAGTGCGCTCGCGTAATTCTTTAACTAGTTGTGCAGATATACGTGCCATGAGAAAGTCCTCAAATATTTAAAAGATTAAATGAATGATCAAAAAAAAAGGGGCAAGCCCCTTTCTTTTATGAGATAGCGTCGAAATTACTCAGCCGCTGGCTCAGCTTTCTCTTCAGCAACTTCGCCTTTATCAGCAGCAGTTACTTGTTTGCCTTCAAGAACCGCATCAGCTACTGCTGTTGCATAGATCTCGATTGCACGGATCGCATCATCGTTACCAGGAATAACGTAATCGATGCCATCTGGGTTAGAGTTAGTATCAACGATACCAACAACTGGGATACCCAACTTGTTTGCTTCCTGAATCGCGATGCGCTCGTGGTCAACGTCGATTACGAAAACAACATCAGGCAAACCGCCCATATCCTTGATACCACCGATAGAACGCTCTAGCTTGTCCATTTCGCGGGCACGCATCAAAGCTTCTTTCTTAGTCAACTGCTCAAAAGTACCGTCAGCTTTCTGTGCTTCTAGATCACGGAAACGCTTAATTGATTGACGGATAGTTTTGTAGTTAGTCAACATACCACCCAACCAGCGGTGAGCAACGTATGGCTGACCAGAACGTTCTGCTTGCTGTTGAATGATCTTGCTTGCAGCGCGCTTAGTACCAACAAACAATACTTTGTTATTACCAGCAGTGCGGTTTTCGATCAACTTCAATGCATTGTTCAATGCAGGAACAGTGTGCTCCAAGTTGATGATATGAATCTTATTGCGAGCACCAAAGATGTACTTACCCATTTTAGGGTTCCAGTAACGAGTTTGGTGTCCAAAGTGAACGCCTGCTTTAAGCAGGTCACGCATACTTACTTGCGCCATAATATAACTACCTTAAATTAAGTTTGGGTTGAGCCTCCACCCATCCAATACTGCGACCTTTCGGCACCCCGCAACATCGTTATAATGAGTGTGTGAATTATTACTAATCAAGCTATCAAGCAAAACACTACTGAACTAAATCAGTAACACTAATACAAAACAGGCTAGATTAGCCGCGCTTTATACCATTTATTTAGTCAAAAACAAAGCAATATCTACTTCAGCAGGCAATTTTAATGTCTTATATGCCCCATTTATAAAAGCCAAATATGAGCGTACAATGGCACCATTAAATGAGCATCACACCAGTATTGTGAGCCGAACCAATCGTACAAGCGACAGCACAAGCGAAAAATATATGTCTAAATTTGTAAAAACAGCCGAAGAAATCGTAAAAATGCGCATCGCGGGTCGCTTAGCGGCCGAAGTGCTAGAAATGATTGAAGAACACGTAGTGGCAGGCATCTCTACCGATGATCTCAATACTATCTGCCATGACTACATCGTAAATGTTCAGCAGGCTATTCCAGCACCTTTGAATTATCACGGCTTTCCCAAATCAATCTGCACCTCAGTAAATCACGTAATTTGCCACGGTATTCCTAACGACAAGGTGCTAAAGAAAGGCGATATCATCAACATTGATATTACCGTCATTAAAGATGGCTATCACGGCGATACCAGCAAGATGTTCTTTATCGGTGAAGCCAGCGCGCCATTACAGCGCTTGGTCGATATTACGCAAGAGAGTATGTATAAAGCCATCGCACTGGTTAAGCCTGGTTGTCGCTTAGGTGATATTGGCGCAATTATTCAGCAGCACGCTGAAAGCAACCACTATTCAATCGTTCGCGAATACTGCGGTCATGGTATTGGTAGCGAATTTCATGAAGATGGCTTCCAAGTATTGCACTATGGTAAAGCGGGCACCGGCATGGAATTACTACCGGGTATGACGTTTACTATCGAGCCTATGGTTAACCAAGGTAAACGCTTCAATAAGCAGCTTCCTGATGGCTGGACCGTGGTAACTAAAGACCGCAAGCCAAGCGCTCAATTCGAACACACCTGTTTAGTCACGGAAGACGGCGTTGATGTCTTAACCCGACGCAAAGAAGAGACTCAATACTGGTAAGTAAATTTTCACAGCATGCGTCATAGCAAATTTAACAATTGGATCGATAACAGCAATTAGTTAGGGAATAGATTTTGACAACGATGGCCGTAAACAAAACAACGTTAGAGCTTCCGAGTATTGATAACGAAGCACTTCTTCAGCAGTTAAGTTCGGCCATCTCTCCCCTCCCTATTATTAAACCCTTACTCGCTGACATTAAGCAGCAGTGCCATGAGTATTTCCGAGAAACTCTCGATGCTACTACTCTCGTTGCTCACCGCAGTCATTTAATCGATCAAATCTTATTCTGCCTTTGGCAAAACTCTGGCTTTAATAACAACCCCAATGATGAAGGTAGCATTGCCCTACTCGCCGTAGGGGGTTATGGACGCGGCGAACTTCAACCCCATTCAGATATTGATTTACTCATTGTTTTAGAAAACGAAACAGCCTTTGATAAACACAAAGAAGCCCTACAGAGTTTCATAACCTTACTTTGGGACTTAAAGCTAGACATTGGGCACAGCGTTCGAACGCTTGATGAGTGCGTCACTGAAGCTGAAAAAGACCTCACCATCATTACCAACATGATGGAAGTCAGAACCCTAGCCGGTGATACATCCCTATTAAAGCAACTGCAAATTAGTACAGAGCCAAGAACTATCTGGTCTGGCCAAGATTTTTTTGAAGCCAAATGGCAGGAACTAAAAAATCGTCATGCTAAACACGCCGATACCGAATACAACTTAGAGCCTAATGTTAAAAATTCTCCCGGCACTTTGCGCGATATCCAAACCATTAATTGGATGGCAATGCGTCACTTCGGGCATGATGAACTTGAAGAGCTTAAACAATATAAGTTCTTAACCAGCTACGAGCTTCACCTCTACCAAACCAGCACCGAATTTTTATGGCAGCTTCGCTATGCACTGCACATGGTGACCAATAGAGAAGAAGATCGCTTATTATTTGACTTACAGCTCGACATCGCAAAAATCCTAGGTTTTTCTGACGACGAAGAAATGCTAGGTGTAGAACGCATGATGCTGCAGTTCTATCGTAATCAGTTAGCCTTGAACGAACTCACCGACATCTTACTCGTGCATATTAAAGATGATATTTTTGGTGATTGCCATCAAGACACCATCGAAAAGATTGATGATGATATTTTCATCTGCAATGGCTATTTACAGTTTTCTTTCCCAGACCGGCTACCCGAAAAACCTGAATTATTACTGCGTATATTTATTGAGTTCGCTAAACGTGAACACGTACTTGGCATGCACTCAAGTGCCATTCGAGCATTGCATGATCACAGAGATTTAATCGACCAAGGCTTCCGTGAAAATCCCGTTCATAATGATCTTTTCAGACAGCTTCTCAAAAATGATTTACAAGTTTCCAGTACCTTAAAGCGCATGATGCATTATGGAATCCTTGGTCGCTACATTCCAGAATTTGGCACCATCATTGGCCATATGCAATATGACCTATTTCATATTTATACCGTCGATGAACACAGTTTAAGAATGGTTCAAATGCTTCGACGCTACCGCTATGCGGATGAGCGCGAACACTTCCCTGTTGCCTCGCACTTAATACACAAGATCAAGCGCAAAGAAGTTTTGTACATTACAGCGCTACTGCATGATACCGGAAAAATGTGCCGCGGTGATCACGAAATTGCCGGTGCTGAAATTGCCAAGGCTTTCTGTAAGCAGCACCAGCTAAGCCAGTACGATGCCGACATGGTTGAATGGTTAGTTCGTAATCATCTACTGATGTCGCAAGCATCACAGCGCATCGACATTAATAATCCTGAAGACATCCACCAGTTCGCTCTAGAAGTCGGCGACATGGATCACCTACAACATTTATTTTTAATTTCTGTGGCCGATATTGTTAGCACCAACCCTAAGCTATGGACAGGTTGGCGTGCAGAGCAAATGCGCACTCTATACTATAATACTAAGCAAGCCTTACGCCGTGGCTTAAATAATTCTATGGCTAAAGATCAGTTCATCAGTGCTATTCAATGTGAAGCACTTTATGAGCTTGAACAACTAGGTATCGATGAAAATCATGCGCTAGCCATCTGGGACGAGCCTGGCGACGACTACTTTTTACGCGAAGGCGCTGATAACATTATTTGGCATACTCAAATAATAACCGATCATGGTCTAAGCGAATCACCTTTAGTTGCCATTCGAGAAACCAGCGATATTGATTTTGATGGCGCGACTCAGATCTTTATTTTCATGAAAGATCAGCCCAATTTATTCGCAGTCACTACGGCAACTCTTGATCAGCTAAACCTTAGCATTCAAGATGCGCGCATCATGACTTCAAACAACCGCAATGCCGTTGATACCTACATTGTTTTAGATGAGAACGGGGACTCCATTGGTAATGACCCTGATCGCATTGATCAAATTAAAAAGACACTGACTCGCGCCCTTTCTACACCCGAAGAATACAGCTCATTAATTCAACGCCGTACGCCTCGTCAGCTTAAGAACTTTCAAATAGCGACCCAGGTTACTCTCAGTAATGATCCTATCATGATGCGCACCGTTTTAGAGGTGATTGCCGCTGATCGTCCGGGCTTATTAGCTCGTATGGGAGAGTTTTTCATGACGAATAACTTGCTTATGCACGGCGCGAAAATCATGACGGAAGGTGAGCGTATTTCAGATATTTTTCTTTATCTCTGATAGTGAAGACAACCCTATCAGTGACCCAGATTTATGCCTGCGTATTCAAGAGGGCATTTGTGAAGCGCTCGATCACCAAGTAGAAGCTCAGTCACAGGTTTAATCTGGTTTTTAAGTCGTGCTAGGGAAAAAGACGACTCAAAGTCGCGTCTCTACCCTTCATAATGAAACTGACTTCTCTATAACTATGATGACTCAAGCGCTAAATAAAAATAGAACGTCGTTCCTTTTGTTGAAGATTCAAATTCAATTTGGCTATTCAAACGCTTTAAAGCAACATCAACAAAGCGTAAACCTAAGCCAATCCCCTTAGCTTGCTGAGTATTTGAATCCTTTCCTCGCTGATAAGGCTTAAACAAATTTTCCATTAAATCTAACGGAATTCCTGGGCCTTGATCTGCAATTTCAATTCTAATTTTTTGATTATTGCCCTCCTCACCTTGCATACTAATTGTTAACGCAATCTCACTATTAGAAGGACTGTATTTAATCGCATTACTTAATATGTTGAGGATAATACGCTCTAATAAATCGCCATTAGAGATTACCCAACACTCATCAATTGATTCTAATAGTATCTTGATCGATTTTTCTTGGGCCTGATGATACAAACTGTCCATTGCATTTTGTGAGACCGAATAAAGATCAACGTCATACCACTGAATCTCTTCTTCTGCTTCAACTTTAGCCAGCTCTAAAAATTGCTCCGCAAAGTCCAATCCTCGTTGACTGTAGTGATCTACCTTATCGATAATCTCAGAAATAGTTGCAGGGGTTTTATTAGTGACTTCTCGAGCCTGATTGACCATAGCCTGTAGTGAAGCCATTGGTGAGCGTAAATCATGCGAAAGGAAATCGATCATTTCATTACGGCTACGATTTGCTTGCTTGATTACGCTAACATCGGTGATGTTAAAAACTAATAGCGGAGCCAATCCTGATTGACCATCAATACACCTAACACTGATCGACAAATCCTTATCATTGGCATTGGCCTCTAACGTTAAAGGTTGCTGCACTAAAATAACTTCACGCAATACAGTGACCCAATCTTTTTTCACTAGATGTACACAGTGTAATAGGTCTTTTAATTCTCCAATATTATTATTGGTCAAAATACTAAGCGCTTTATTAGAAAATAATACCTTACCCGTTAAATCAGAGACGAATATTCCTGAAGAAATACCTTCGATACTCGTCTCAAATAACGAATGACTGATTTCGTGGCGCTGCTGAAAATTATCAATGAGTGATAACTGCTTAGAAAAAACATCCATAGCAGCGAAATTATCACCATCGCTCGATAAAGGCTCCACACCCTTTATATTTAAGAATTGATTTAACAGACTCACTTTACGATGTTCTAACGCAGTAAACTCATCAAAATTGATGACTAAAGTTTTATACTCCCGACCAATTTGAATTTCAAAATGCTTCACAACTGTCAGCCCTGGCTCTGAATCAGTCTGCCCTAATGCCAATAATTTATAATGCTCTATCTTCATCAAAGCAAGTAATGCAGCCAACTCTGCATCGTTTTTAAGAAAGCCATGCCCTGGTAGGTTAAATACTTCCTTCAACTGCTGTTCTTTCAGCTGTTGTATTTGCTGCCTAAAATAAGTAAACAACCGGCTCAAGCGCAACAAATTCCAAACAAACGGAATAATGACGACAACTAGCAGTAAGCCAGCGCTGCGAAACCAATAACCTTGCTTAATCAGAAAATAACTTAAGCCCCAAAGAGAAATCATACCCACAAAAATAATTAATAATTGCTGCAAGCCTGATGATCTAGGTAATAAATATAAGAGTGCAATGATTAAGAACGTATTAATCAGTAAGCCAATATAGGGAGACATTGACTGGATTAAGTCATTATTTTTTAACGCTTGATACACATTAGCATTAATATCTACCGCCGGACTCTGCCGGCCGCTATCATCCACTGGCGTCAATAATGGATCCCCAATCGATGTCGCGGTAACGCCAACAAACACTGTACGCTGAGAGAGTTTCTTTGCCGGTACCAAGCCTGTTAATACATCAACAAAGGATACGCGCTGAAAATCACCTTGATTTACAAACGGGATATAGGCCTCCTTTATTCCGTGATCAATAACGGCGGAGTAAGGTCGATCGAATAAATAACTGGCAAAAGAGAAATGCGACCACTGCCTATCTAAAAACTGATCGACCAAGCGAATAGAACGTAAAGTGCCATCATCATCTAGATAACTATTCACATGCCCCAAGCCAGCATACTTACGAAAAGCCTCCGCGGGTAAAACCTCAGTAACATCATTTTCTTTTAGCAAGCGATCAAAATATAGGGGTAAAATTGTACGACCACTTTTCTCAATAGCATCCGCCAATACATTATCGTTTTCATTAAAGGCATCCGCATGAGAAAAAACAACATTATAAGCAATGACTTCGGCATCTGCCTGAGTCAGTATATCGATCATTTGCCCATGATAGCTACGCGGCCAAGGCCAATCCCCAAGCAAAGACAAACTTTGCTCATCGATTTCAACAATAATAATTTCTTCGTCTGCAATCGTCGATAATGATCTAACATGGTTATCGTACAATGAGAAATCGATAGCCTGAGTCCAACCTTGCCATTGATTCAGATTCACCAGTACTAAAAGGATTAGGCTTAAAAGATATAGCTGCCAGTCAAAGTTAGATTTTATTAATGGGTTACCAGCATGGGGACTTGATTGTGTTTCGTTCAAAGAGATGGTCATAATATTGTAAGGGTATCAATTAACAGCGAGTATTGAGACTGCTATTTCTTACGACATAGCAGCCTAGATAGAAGCTTTATTTAGCTCAGTCATCAAGAGGGATGACTAGATCCAAACGACGGTTCCTGCCTTGAAAACCTCCCTCATCGACACCTCTAACAAGTAATTTATAACGACCTGGATTTATATTTTCAATTAAAACCTCAGGCTTAGATGTGCTCTTTTCCCATATCTGTGAATCTTTCGTCATCAAGGTCACCTTATACGATGCCGCTTTATCGATAATTTTCCATTTAAGGGTTAGAGGCAAGGCTATTTTTTGAGATTCATTTAAAGCCATTAAAGGGCGTGCTAAAAGTTTAACAGGCTTCCCTACACCTTTACCTTCGACTGCTAAAACACCTTGTCCCGCTACGATATCTTGATTATTTTGATCTGATAAAACTTCCAGTGCCCCCGTTAATAACTCTGTTCTCATTTCAACAGAGTCACCTAGTTTACTTTCAGAACGTGAGACCCTAAATTCTGTCCCTCTAACCGCTGCCACGGCGGCAGGTGTGGATATTTTATATTGACTATTTTTATTTGACAGTTTCTCTACCTGAGCTTTTACCCTGCCTTTCAATAACTCAACACGAGTATTTACTATCTGAGTAGCATCATAAAATTGCAGACTAGCCATACGGATACTGCTATTGGCTTTAAGCAGCAGTCGAGAATCATCAGCAAACTGAATCATAGCGGTGCCATTCATCGACTTAACTATGTCTTGCTGGCTCAGTTTATCCCCAACATTTAGCCGCTTTTCAAGCTTTGTAGCTTCATGAACAACCAAAACATCGCCTTCTACCGCAATTACTAACGCAGTAGTGGAATGATCAATTAACCAAGCAGTAGGAATTCTAATAATAGATTTAGGAGGTAAGTATTTAGGGTTTTCTAATTGGTTATAAACAACAAGTTTTTTCCAACACAAAGGATCATGAACATAGACTTTACAAATACCCCAAACAGTATCCATTTTTTTGACCGTATAAAGAAACTCTTCAGAGGGCTCTGAAAATGAGGATTGAGAACTTAAGTATAATAAAGCGATAATACTCGCGGTTAATAGTCGCTTTATCATATTTCAAATTCCCTTATATAATTTATTCGAGTTTTTCCAGTCGGTAACCGTGCTGGTAAATTGTTTTTACTCTATAGCCACTTTCTGCAGTAATGCTTAACGCTTTCCGCACTCGGCTAACGTGCACATCAACCGTTCTAGTATGTAAATCTGACGATATTCCCCACACAGATTCCAATAGAAAACTACGAGATAGAATACGCCCTATATTATCAAACAAACACGTCGCAACTTCAAAATCTTTATCTGTCATTGCAACAGGTTGACCATTTACTTGCGCTACTTTATTTGCCAAATCAAAACGATAGGGCCCATGCTCAATCATATTACTAACATGATTATCCTGAGTGCGTCTTAAAAGAGCCTGTAAACGAGCCTTTAATTCAATACGTAATAATGGCTTACGCATATAATCATCAGCACCTTGCTCCAATGCCTGCACAACATCCGCTTCAGAATCGCGCATAGAACAAAATAAGATAGGGAGGTTCTTATGATATTTACTACGGATTTGCTTAATTGCCTCAAGTCCTGACATATCAGGCAATTCCCAGTCTAGCAAAGCAATATCAAAGTCTTTATCTTTCAATCGCTTCAATAACGCCTGAGTGTGAGTAAAGTGCTCGCATTGATAGCCAAACTCTTCAAACCATGATGTCACCATCTTAGCTTGTTCAAGATCATCTTCTAAATACGCAATATTAATACTCTGTGTTCTCAAGCGTTACTCCCTTAGCTTTATTATTAATTAACGAGATTTCAAAATAAATTCAACACGACGATTCTTCGCGCGCCCTTTCGCCGTTTTATTATCAGCAACAGGATGTTCTTCACCAAACCCTAAGGCTTTCAAGCGATCAAGCGAGATTTTCTTGCCTGCTAAGTATCTAACAACTACTTCTGATCTCTTTTGCGATAGCCTCTTATTATAGCTAGCTCTACCTGTATTATCACTATGAGCTTGCACCTCAATATTTACCGCCGTGTAGGTTGCTAACATACTTACGATTTCGTTTAAGGCTATTTTACTAGGTTCAGTTAACGAAGCCGAATTAATTTCAAATTGGACATTGGCAATCAAATCACCTATCTCACCATCATACTTCGCACAGCCTAAGTTATTAACGGTTACGTTCTTAGGTGTATAAGGGCATTGATCTTCATCGTCTAACAACCCATCAAGATCACTATCCAAAACAACAGGAACTAAAAGAGCAAGCTTTGGACCTGCCGCCGTTACCGGTAACTCTTCTATCATCGCAACAAATTGCTCTTCTTGCTGCTTTTTCTCAACTAAAGGCAAAGGAGGCAAGCTAGGAGTACGAGATTTAAAGCCAAAGCGTTTTACAATGTTCAATGAAAACAATGAAGCATCAGCATCGTAAGAATCAATTTCAAAACGGACACTGAATTTCTTGGGTAAATACAGTTCTGCACCAATCGCACCAAATAGCTGAGCTTGATTTTCGGACTGGTAAGATACCCCATCACCTTCATTCGTCATATGATTTAACCCTGCCTTAGCATATAAAGCAATACTGCCCTTTACACGCTCACCGCCACGAGCCCAGTAATGCAGCATTGCGTCGCCACCCAGCATTCGGTAACCCATTTGACCACCAGAGTTTAGCTCTACGCTACCAAGATTACTGTAATAACCTTCAATAGAAATATGATCATTCCAATCCCAGCCTGCACTTAACTTCCAAGCATCTTGAGTATGATCATCAATAGTATATTGCGTCCCTCCAATGCCAGGGCTTAGGTAGCTTTGCCCAAAACCTGCACCCGCATAAACATCCATCTCATCCCAGCAAGCAGCATTGACTGACATGGAAGATAATAGAACAGGCAGTGCAACCAGTATTGCTGAACGGCGACGCATGATGACTAATAAAGCTAATACCATTATGAAGACTCCTGACATACTGCCTGCTCCGTGAACACCTGTTTTAATAGTACCTAAATCTACTTCTGGTGCAGGGTTAGGGTTCGTTACAACTGGCGACGAATCTTCATCTAAATAATCAGGTATGCCATCACGAT
>Ga0209184_1001461_pt1 | contig 15421 bp, 15 predicted proteins | sample EN8Hudsemesocosm_2_FD_184627 | JGI IMG/M metagenome (GOLD analysis project Ga0209184, IMG submission 184627) | Methane-oxidizing microbial communities from mesocosms in the Hudson Canyon - EN8C Hudson Canyon (SPAdes) (version 2) | ecosystem: Environmental > Aquatic > Marine > Cold seeps | place... | reverse complement strand
ATCACGAACTTTTCTATGTCGTAATTCTAGTATCTGTTTTTGTTCGAGGGTTAGGGATATTTTCATATCCTAATAGGGTGCCCCTATTTTGTTCATTTATCAAGCATCTTCAATGGTTACGGGTATATAGCTTGTAGGGTCGTATAAGGAACTAAAGTCCTGATGATACTGGCTAAAAGACCCGTTCATGACTCGGCCTTGAAATTATCATCACTTACAGAACATTAGAGATAATTTTTCCTGTTTTTATTTGGCAGGTAAAAATTACCTCTTTGACTCTCCCTATTCTCACATACAGCCGATAGGGCTATTTCTTTTGTAATTGGTCAATAGGCCTTGACTTTACGGCTTAAAATTCCTATTCTTCCTGTTTTCTTCAATCACTGAGACCAGTTAATAACTTACTCAATAACCGATCCGTTAGGTGTGTTTTTGGCCTCGGATATTGAGTTTATGATTATGGCGGACTTTTTTGTGGCTAAACAAGGGTGATTCATGTCTTCTCGTCTTAAATTATTGATCGTCTCTAGACAGGTGCGTTCACGTTCATTTTCCACATTGTTTACTGGTTTGTCTGATTGTTTTGATACAACATTATTGAAGCTTAGCAAAGAGGAAATTCGTGATTTTGCCAGTATCGTTCCTAAGTTAAATTGTGAGCAATATGATCGGGTCATGTTTGATATACCTTTAAGGCGTATAGGGAAAAGCTATAAAGTATTAAAAAGCATTTCGGGACTTATTCTTTATGAAGAAGATGCATGTCAGGAATTTATTCGACACAGTAAGTACTACAAAAAATTTATAAAAATCTACCATGAACTGTCGATGGCAAAAGGCTGCCGAGTGATTCTTACCGGGTTTAATGTTGGAGAACGGTTTCGTCAGGCTGGTTTGGATGTGTATATTATACCAAAAGCTTTTGATGAAAAGCATTTGAAGGATTTAGGTAACAAAAGGGATGTTGAACAGGGTTTTGTCGGGCGAGTAAAGAATAGAGTTTATAAAGAACGTCAAGAATTCCTTCAGAGCTTAGTCCTTAATGAAGAGCTTAAACTTTTCAAGACCGATCCAGGAGAAGAATACCTTTTGGCTCTAAATCGTATAAAGATATTTGTTAGTGCCGATATTGGTTTCCTTGAATATATGGCGAAAAATTTTGAAGCTATGGCTTGTGGGTGTTTGGTTTTGGCGAAGAGACAGGGGGGCGTGGAGGAGGAAAAGTTAGGCCTTATCCATATGGAGAATATTGTTCTTTATAATGATCTTTTTGATGCCGTCAATCTATTGTCTTATTTGAAGGGGAAGCCTGAAGTTGTTAAGTCAATTGCCTACAATGGTCGGAAATTTGTTGAAAAGAGGCACTCTCTTGGGTCTCGTATTAACAGTTTTTCTCTGGCAATTGAAAAGGATGTTTCTTCACTAGAAAAAGTTAAACACTTTAAACTGTTCGGTCGCTGGTTATGAGTAATGTTTCTGAGTCTTCCACATACGTAAAATGGATGTACCGATTTTTTTCCTTTGGGATTTTTTTATTTTTAGCAGCGTTCTTTATTGCTCCTGATGCAAATGCACATAAAAGTATTTTTTACTGGGGAATCATACTCCCCTTTGTTTTTGGTTTGCCGTTAATAAGAGAATTTTTCAGAAAGGAACTTAATGTACTTTGGCCACCACTTACGATTGTCGTTATTTTTCTTGTTCCTGTTTTTTGGTCGCCTGATTTTAATTTGAGTTTATTGGTTGCCAATTCCAAAGCTTCATTATTTATCATTATATGGATAGTACTTATTGCTTATTTTGTGGACAACTGTCCCGAAACTCAGGTTAAAGCGCTCAGGGCCTTGGTGTTTGTTGCTTTTTTTACTGCCTTGTACATTATTTGGGATCGTTATTCACCACATTGGAATTTAGATAGGGCGTTAATAAGTGATTGGTGATATGGCAATCAGAATAGAATGGCTAAATGTTTTGGTTTTATGGTCTTTGTCAGCTTATGGTTTTATTTACTGAGTGTAAAAATAAAAGAAAAGGCTATTTATTTTATTTGTGCGGCCGTTTTTTTGAGCGTTGTCATACTTTCCAAATCAACGGGGCTCTTGGTGCGGTTGTGTTATCACTACCTTTTCTATGGTTTGTATGGATGAAGGATAAGTTCAACATGGTCGTATGGTTACGTTTACTGGCTGTTCTTATTTTTTTGACGTTTTTGGTATGGTATCTAGGGCTTGTCGATATCAGATTAGAGGGCGGGTGGTCAACCCGTGATGTTATTTGGTTAGCGGTTATAGATTCTTTTATGGAGGCACCTCTGTTTGGTACTGGTGTTCTTGATAATGAGCGAGTGCTAGCTATTGATGGCCGGATCTATGGCCATGAACACAATATTTTTCTTGCCATCTTAAGGCAGTCAGGATTGTTTGGTGGAGTAACTTTTTTAATGTCGATCTTGGCTCTTATTGTTAAGGCTTTTTCATGTAATTCATTGAAGTCGCGAGTTTGGTTAGTGCTTTTTGTTTATGGAATGATCGCAAGTATGTCAGGAGGCAAGTACCCAATAGGAAAGCCTTCCGAGGCTTGGTTGATTGTTTGGGTTTCAATTGCTTTTTTGTGGGCAAATGTTAGTCTTCACCAAGGAAATAAAAATACTGAGAGAGCAAAAGGATGACGATGCATGTGCATATAATGGGCTGCTCGCCAAGGAGTGGGACTAGCTTGATTCATCAAATTATTAAGACATGCTTTAATAATGTTGATGCATGTGCTCATGAGATGAGTTTTTTTAAATCTGAGACTCTTTGTGGCGATATTGTTTGCACTAAATCGCCTAGGGAGATTCCTTATGTTTCTTGGTTACTTAGATTGAACCCTAACCTTTATGTGATTTACATGGTAAGGGACCCAAGGGATGTGGTAGTTAGTCAACACAAGAAAAGTGGTAATAACTACTACTCAAATATTGATATTTGGGAGTCGTCTGAAGCCATTAGGAGCAAGCTTAATGGCAGAGAAAGGTTTTTTTCTATTAAATATGAAGATTTGGTTTCCAACCCAAATTCTGTTCAGCGTCTACTTGTAGATAAAATGCCGTTCTTAAAAGCAAAATGTAAGTTTTCAGAGTTTCATCAGTATGCTGAAACTGATCAGGGCACTTTGCTAGCAATGAATGGAATTAGGCCGGTGACTTCGGATAGCGTAGGGCGGTGGAGGAATCATCTTCCACGATTGAACGCTCAGTTAGAGACTTCGGATAATATTTCAGAAGCTCTAATAAGTCTTGGTTATGAAGCTGATACAAAATGGGAAGATTGTCTTGATGGTGTTTCTTCCGCGTATTCAGAGAGTGAAATAGATGGTTACACTCCATATAACTCAGTTAAATTCAAATATAGAGTTTTCCGGAAAGTGTTAGAAAATATGATCTCCAAAATCTTGTTGAGGTAACAATGTACTATTTTAAAAAGCTTTTTCTGTATAGAAAATACCGAAAAAAGATAAAAAAAAGAAGAACAATTAACTTCAAGCTTTCAAAGCCTAAGGAGTTTATTGCGCGTTTGGAGACCGCAGGTTTGGATTATGTTGTTCTACGGTGGCCTGAAGAGGTTGGTAGAATTATGCAAGGAGAACGGTTTTCAGGTTGTGATATAGATATTCTTATAGATGTAGCTTCATGGAAGCAGATCTTTGATTTGGCTTATGACCTTATTGGAGGAAATAATGCCGTAAAAATTGATATTTATTCTGTTAGGCCTGTCAAAGGTTTTCAATATAAGGGATACCCGTATTATCCAGCACATATTGCGCGGGCCTTGATGGGGAGTAAACGTATGGACTTGGAGGGGTTTTATAGACCCTCCGGTTTAGCGTACATAAATTCATTGGCTTATCATTTGGCTTACCATAAAGGTGAGCTCTCAGGATTGCCTTTCGATGAAGGGGAGGAGCGGTTTAAATCTAAAAGAGACTATTCCCAGTTGCTACGGAATGAGGCTGAGCGAGAGAATGTTGACATCCCTGAGAATCTAAGTGTGATGTCTCTTCATCGCTGGTTAGAAGGAAAAGATTGCTCTATTCCTTATGACCTATTGATGCGTCTTCCTTTGCTTGAGGGCGGCTTTCTTTCTCGCTTGATGATCGAGATGGAAAAGGAGTTTTCAAATGACTTTGGCGGAAGATACCTCTATGTATTTATGATTAGAGATTCGGTGTCAGAGAAAGTAATTGAAGATGAAATCATTTCGTTTATCAAAAAAGAATTTACCATCTTAGATATTGTTAACCTCTCTGGTGAGGCTCAAGTTAAGTATAAGAACGGTGTTCGAGGTGGGAATTGGTATGAAAAATCGTTAGGCAGGGATGCTCTTCCATACTTGTTGGTGTTGGCTGAAGATCTGTCCCCTCAACCATTACTTGAGCCAGATAAAGCCTATCCACAAATTGATAACAGTAGCTTTTACAAAAAACATGATTTGAGGGTAAATCTCGAAAAGCTATTTGATATTTCATACAACCCTATACATGGAACAGATAATATAAAAGAAGCTATGTATATAATAAAGCTACTTGAAAACACGAACCTTATTACTCAAATATGAATAGTTATTTTGATTACCTAAGGCATGAGGCAAGGCATACAGAGAAAGTAGGCTTTAATATGTTTCATGCGTTTAATACTGAAAAATCCCCAGATTTTTACATAGAATATTTAAATAGCGATCTATATTCCTACTCTCAAAAAAGCTCAATCGCGAGTGTTAAAGTATTTGATTCGATTGTTGTCAAGCGCGATGCCCGTCCAGCAAGAAAGAGGATGAAATCGAAAATGATTTTTGTAGATCCTTGTTATGGTTTGCAGGGAATGATTGGAGAGGCAATAAATACTCTTGTTGTAAATAATAAGGGGGTACCGTCACATAAGTTGCAGGCGTGTATTTATAATCAGTGGTTAAGAACTTCTGTTCTCTTTTTTGAGCGAATACAGTCGAGAGTGGTTGTTGATCTGCTAACAGACTTTGAGATTCGTGGACTTTTGCATATTGTTTTTGATTTCTTGCATTTGGTTCTTGAGGGCGGGGTTTTTCATGGTGACTGCAATCTGAGTAATATAATGGCTAATAATTCGCTTGAGGATATAAAATTCATTGATTTTCAAGTAGCAATAAATAGGCAGTGTGATGTGGAAACTGGATTGGCTTTACAGCTTTGTACCTTGAGAGATTGGCGTTTATCTCCTTATATTTCGGAAGATGACTATAGAGAATTGGTTTTTGAATATTTTGAGAAAAACTCCCACTCTCTTTCAGTGGTGGAAGCAATATTTCATAGGTTTTACGGACACCGTCTTGGCAGCTTAGAAAGGCGTGCTCGTTTGGAAATGGCTACTTTAGGTAATGCTGCCTTAGGCTGACATTTATCTAGTCCAAAAAATCAATAGTCTTTCTTGCTGCCTCTCTAACTTCAGTACTAGGGTGATATAAAAGCTTTTCAATATATCGTATTACGCTGTCATCACCAATGAATTCAATAGTATCTAAAGCCTGTAAAACCACCTCTACTGAATCATCGTTAAGTGCTAAAATTGTAGTTTCTATTGCAATATAGCTTTCCGTATTACTTAAGCGCTCAAGTGCTAAAGACCTAATTCCAGGGTCTAAATTTGTTTTTATTATTTCAATAAGTGTGTCTAGCCCTTCACCCTCTAAGTCAAGCTCATTAATATCCTGTTCAGTTGCAGATAATTCTATTTGTTTATATTTATCATCTAAATATGCACTTTCTTCGGCCTCTAAAGAATCCCTATTTTCTATCGAAGGATAAAAAATTTCTTTTAACCGAAGAGTAATATCCTCCTTATCAGAAAGCTTGAGTTTTGATTCTTGAAGTTCAGTATGATTAACGGGTATTCTTTTTTCATCAGATACAAGAGAATCACAACCTGTGGTCAATAATATAATAAAAATAATTTTAGGAAAAAAAACAGCCCAAGAATTTTGCATAAAAGAGTCAACATAAGTTGTGAATGACTAGCTACATGTCTTCTAGAAAAACAAGAACTAGTCAATTCGGTGTCAATACAAATAACATGTAATCATTAATCATTAATCATCTTCAATAAAGTCACATAGCTCTGGAGCATTTAGAACATTTCCTTTTGCAACAATTTTATAAGCTCCAGAACCAGAGCGCTCAATTGTTGAACCCTTAAGTTTTATTTTTCCAACCACTTTCGCTTGAAATTTTGAGTTTACCTTCATAGAAAAAGAATACTTAGAAGAAGTGATTGTGACTAGCTCTTCCACCAACTCCTCTGTCCAGTCTTCTAGAGTCTCATTTAGGCCCTGCTTAGAACTATCGTCAAACTCAATCACAAACTTAGTACCTTTTGTATTTGATGAATAAGTCCCTGAGTATGTATAATCATCATCGCCACCAAGGCCTGTAGCTGTCCACGTCCAACCTGTTTTATCAAAAACCACTACAAACCTTGTTTTTCCGACATCCTTACAACATTTACTTATTTTTAACTTTTCATCTGCTTCCATTATTATCGTTTGCCCATGCAAATCAACAGCAGAAACATTCGTATGCCACCCCATAAATACTAAAGATAAAATTATTTCAACAGTAATCGTGAGTAGTTTTTGTTTTATTTTTTTCACTTAGATTCTCCAATGCTTAATAGTGATACATATCACACTTCTTTCTTTTTACTCCGTTATTGAAAATTCGTCAATAAAAATACAAAATTCATATATCCCTTTACTAACAGTTAAACCTTTAATTAAGATACACTTACCGTCCAAACAACAAAGGACTATTATTAGTTATAACGGATAGAACACCTATTCCTAATACACCCATCACAATATTAAAACTCTTTCATATATGAAACTTGCATTCTGCCTTTACAAATATTTCCCTTACGGTGGACTTGAACGAAATTTTTTGCGCATATCTCAAGTATGCGCAGAACGAGGTCATTCTATTGATGTCTACACTATGGATTGGAAAGGCCCCAAACCTGATAACTACAATATTACTATTATTCCTGTGACTGGCTGGAGTAATCATGGCAAATCTAAAAGTTTTTCCAAAAAGTTAAACGTAATACTTGAACAACAAAATTATGACGTGGTTATTGGCTTTAATAGAATGCCTGGGATAGACCTTTATTATTCTGCTGATCCTTGTTATGTCGATAAAATAAATCATTTAAAACCTGCTATCTATAAATTAAGTAACCGTTATAAACACTTTTCTGCCTTTGAAAAAGCAGTGTTTGACCCTAGCTCTAATACACGGTTAATGATGCTTTCTGAAATAGAACAGAAAAAATATATTTCTCATTACCACACTCAACTGGACAGATTTCACCATCTCCCTCCTGGGATTAGTGCCGATAGAAAAAGACCCGCTGATGCGGATAACATTCGAGAGCAGTGGCGTAATGAATTTAACATTCAGACTGATGAAAAAGTTATTTTAATGATTGGCTCGGCTTTTAAACGAAAAGGACTTAATCGTACAATGTTAGGTGTTGCATCATTACCTGACGAACTGAAATTACGAACTCACATAATGATGATTGGTGAAGACAACCCTAAACCATTTCAATCTTTAGCTGAAAAAAATGGTATTGCCAAGCAACTTCATATTTTTCTTGGTCGAGATGATGTGCCTCGGTTTTTGCTGGGTGCTGATATACTAGCTCATCCTGCAATTAGTGAAAATACAGGCAATGTTATTCTTGAGGCAATTGTTGCTGGTCTACCTGTCCTTATTTCTGGTGCATGTGGCTATGCATTTCATGTTGAACGCTCTAAAACGGGATTAATTACCAAGGAACCTTTTTCACAAGCAGAATTTAACCAGCAGCTTGAAACTATGCTGACATCTAACGAATATTTGACATGGGTTGAAAATTGTATTAATTACAGTCAAACAGAAGATTTGTACAGCAGACCTGAAGCAGCAGCCAATATAATTGAATCTTTTGAGAAGTAATATGACTCAAGTCAACAATATTAATACGTTAAAATCCATTTCTTATGAAAACTTAACGAATTTTAATTTAACACTTCCTGATTGCAATAATTCTGAAGCTGTCTTTCAATGCTCACAGATCACTCGGTGCTTACCTGGTAAACGAATTTCGTGTATTGGCCAATGGCAAGGTAAAACCATTTTTGCCAAATTTTTTATTTCTCCAAACAGAGCAAAGAAGCATTGGTCTAAAGAAAAAAAAGGATTTCACTTATTAAATAAAAAGAAAGTCCTTGCACCAACATTGCTACATTATGGAAAACACACAGAGGATGAAGTGTATTTTATCCTTTATGAGTTTATAGAGGATGCTGTTGACTTAAAACCTCTTTGGGAAGACTCTAATCAATCTCAACAAACTAGTTTATTAGACCAGTTAATGGCGACAGTTGCTGATCACCATCAGCATGGCATTATTCAACAAGACTTACACTTAAATAATTTTTTAGTCTCAAATAAAAAAATATTTACGCTTGATGGCGCTGATATTACTGAAATTGATTCTAATGACCAACAAGTTGCATTTAATAATTTAGCTCTGCTTTTTGCGCAGTTTTACCCCTCTAATGATTTAAATATTGACGCTGCCTTAGGAAATTACTGTACTCTCCGCCAATGGGAATTAACCCCATCAATCATTAATCAAGTCAAATTAATGACTCTCTCAATCAGAGAAAAAAGGAAACTAGATCGTTTATCAAAAACGGGAAGATCATGTAGTCTATTTTATTATCAACAAACATGGGACCAGCAAACCATCTGCTCTAGAAAATATAGATCAGCTGAAATGCAGGCTTTTCTTAATTCACCTGATAATTATATTAATAAAGGTAATTTACTTAAAGACGGCAATACTTGCACCGTTGCCATTGTAACTATTGATAATATAAAAATGGTGGTTAAACGGTACAACATTAAAAACTGGCAACATGCCTTTGGCCGTGCTTTTCGTTGCTCTAGGGCAATAAGTTCTTGGGTTAGCGCTCATTTATTGCAATTTTATGGCATACCAACACCGGAACCTGTTGCCATTATTGAAAAACGTTGGGGGCCTTTGCGTAAAGAAGCCTATTTTGTAACAATACTAATTTCAGGGGAAACAGGCGATCTTTATTTTAATTCAGATAGTAATACAATTGATGAAAAACGCTCTATGGCTAAGTCTACTGTAGAGTTATTAAAAAGTATTCATGAGCTTAACATTTCTCATGGCGATTTAAAAATCACCAATATTATGATTTCAGAATCAAAACCAGTCATTATTGATCTTGATTCAATGAAACAACATTCAAATAAATATTTTTTTAATAAAGCTAAAACAAGAGATATCAAACGCTTCCTTAAAAATTGGCAAGATACCCCATCACTGGCAAAACTTTTTCAAAGTTACTTTAAGTAATCACTATTTTCAACGAAAAAAATCATGCACAGAAAGAGTAAAAAGACAAAGCACCTGCGAAATACAGACTTTATCTTTTTATTATCTGTTGAAAACAAAAAGCTAAACGTTTCCCTCTATTAAAAGTTAACTTCATGAAATTTAGTCTTCAATTCTTTAGCTAATATGTCTTCTCCACAGCTACTAAAATGATCCACATCCATATAAGTAAAACAATCATCAACAAGTAAAAAGTCTTCTTGGATATTCATCCATTGATTCAACGATATATATGGAATTTCTGAATCAATATCTTTATGAATAAGTCTATCAGCTATCTTTAATTCTAATTCGTTAAAAATACTTATACTTTTACTATTAATCTCAGGCTTTATATTTTTCTGTGAAAAGACTAATGACAATAAATTAACTCTAGCTTCTACAAATGGCCCAACCCATATAGTTTTAACTTTAGTTTTAAGCTTTTTAACATAATCAATAACTGTATCAATATCATCAGAACGAAGAACATAAGGCTCATTTACCTTAAATGATAAATTAGAATCAACCTTACCGTTTTTATCTTCTACAAAATATGATCCAGATTGATGAAAAAAGATAACTTTTACTTTATTAAAATTTTTGTCAATATATTGTTCAACCCCATCATAATGACATTTCTTTTTATTATTTTGAACTCGGCAACCACCTTGTGAAAGACCAACAACAAACGGAGAAATGTTTACTTTAGCAAGAATATTATATAGGTTAGCCGCATGAGAGTCGCCAAGAACAATCACTGCTGGTCCATATTTTGAATAACAAGTATCTATTCTTTTTTCCAAGTCACTCGACATACTCCCAGCCCAAATTTTACACTCCCCATCCTTAACTCTATTAAATTTCGAATTTTCTTTTATCAATAGAAAAGTTTTACGTTGCTCAACATTAAGTCTATTTTCTATAAAATACTTCTCAAACCCATCGGTTTTATGTCCTATTATTCCAATAGTAATAAATATGGCCGAAATAACAATAAAACTTATAACCAACGGTTTTGTTTTCACCCCATTCCCTCGACGAAAAGGGCCCTCTATATATTTCCATGTTAAATATGCAAGAATAAAAGAGACTACAGTTAACGAAGCCATCAACCAAGAAGGCGGCAGTGAAAAAGTTATATACTTTGCAAAGGCAAACATTGGCTGGTGCCATAAATATGCGCTATAACTTACTAACCCAATAAAAACAAATACCTTATTACCCAAAACTCTGTAAACAAATGTTTTAGGAACAGTAAAAGCTATGACCAAGGTTGCTCCCAAAGTAGGAACTAATGCATAAAAACTTGGAAAAGGTGTTTGCTTATCAAATATAAAAATTGAAAAAATAATACATAAAAACCCAACTAAACTCATTACTTGTGACAATAAAAAGTTTATTTTTATATCTCTAAATCGATTATAGAAAAAAGCTATAAACGAACCCAACAAGATTTCCCAGCCTCTTGTTGGAAGAAGAAAAAATGTAGGAGTTGGGTTAGTATAAGCGCCCCAATGAGCAAGACTTAAACTTGCAACTGCAACTATAATTAATATCCCAATAATCCATTGTTTACCAAATCGCCATGTAAACATCATAAATAACGGGAATAGTACATAATACTGTTCTTCAACAGCCAAACTCCAAGTATGGAGTAATGGTTTTAAGTCAACAGCGGTATCAAAATACCCACTTTCTTTCCAAAACAGAAAGTTTGATGTAAATGTAGGTACAGCAATAAGGCTTTGAGAAAAATCATCAAAATCTATCGGATTTAACCATAGCCAAGCAAATGGATAACAAACTGTCATTACAAAAAATAATGCCGGTAAAATTCTTCTAGCTCTTCTCTCATAAAAATTAGCCAGACTAAATTTCCCTTTATCCAGCTCTGATAAAATGATAGTTGTAATAAGATAGCCACTAATTACAAAAAAGATATCAACGCCGATAAATCCACCAGCAAATAATTCAAAACCAGCATGAAAGAGAATGACAGGTATTACAGCTAAGGCTCTTAACCCATCAATTTCGGGACGATAATGCAAAATAGCTCCAATAAAAGTTTTGTTGTATCTACACAATTAACACTCACTTAACCAATGTAGGTTATTGAGTTAGTCAGAATGCGCAGTTACGTTTTTGTTTATGATCAGGAAACGATTTAACTTGCTTTGTTAAATTATTAAATAAAACGTTTCAAAATATACATGGTAGGTAAAATATTTGGCATAATATTCAACAATATGTTCCCAAATAGCAACCTTCTTTAGAATAAGAATTAGCAATACAACAAAAAAATAGCATTTCCTTCTTCGTGAACTTGTTTGAATTTCAGGCGCAGTTATGCATAAAAGGATTGATTATGCCATTAGAAAAACGTTTTAAGATATTGCTACACAACTATCGATATTTAGCCAATAAAGCATTTTACAATCACCCTTCTTTACCAATACTTTTATTTTTGTTGGAAAATTCCTTTTATCCCTAGATTATTACTAAACTGCCAGGAATGGTAAAACTATTTTATGTTTTACGAAGTTTTAATTTTCTTGTATCTCTTTCACCTAGTTCTGAACAAGATGCATACTCATTGATAAAACCATCCCATCCATAATAATCTATTATTTCTCTTTCAAACTTGTTTTTAATTACATGATGCCAGTTTCTAACTCGATGATTAATAGTTAATTTTTTATTAAAAAAAAGCATATCAGATATATCAATTAAAACAAAATCGCCATTTGGTTTAACAATAACATTACCAAAATGTAACGACCTAAAATAAATTCCTTTTGAATGCAGTAAACTAACATATCTAATAAATTTTTTTAATAACGTCTTATTATCCTTTTCTATTTCCAATATTGACCTGATAGGCATCCCTAATACTTTCTTATAACTTAAGATATGTCTTTGCTCTTCTTCACAGTAGAATATGCTATCAACTTCAACGGTTTCGATTCCCCTTTTTTTTAATTCACTTGCATTTTTTTTAAATTTTGAAGCATAGGGGAAAAAATATGCACTTGAAAATAGCCTTTTCAATCTAAATATTTTATATATTATTCCATTAGAAACCTCAACCACTTTTACCCCTCTGTGATCACTCTCTAATACATTACCCTTTTCAATGAGCTCACTATATTCTTGCTTACTCATTTGGGAGTAAGCTTTTCTTTGAATAAGAAAATAAATTTTTAAGGCAATTCGCCTATGATAATTCACTTAAATTTCCTTTTTTTACCAAACATTATATTTATCATACTTTTCAACTATCCCGGCAAAAGTTGCAAAAAAACCTACCTTTCATTGAACCAAGCATATCTATCCTAAAATTATAATCCACATCAAAACAGGCACACTCACCAGCATGTCATAAACCCAGTTCACAAATAGAAATTCAACACAACAATACTTGTAACTTGTAACTTGTAACTTGTAACTTGTAACTTGTAACTTGTAACTTGTAACTTGTAACTTGTAACTTGTAACTTGTAGACCAATAAAGTTATCGGGCACATAAAAGTTCCCCAATATTTTGATAAAAGAATTCTGCTTTTTACAAGTATACTAAAGCAAGTCTCATCTCACTAAACTTTATCTGTAAGCGATTATTGAAGCGGGTACTTGCCTTATTTGGTCTCTTGGTTTTTTTTAATATTCCAAGGCAACAAAGCCTCAACATCTTCCACTGATTCAGCATAGGGCAAGGCCGTGAGAACCTGTTTTATATACTCATAAGGCTCCAAACCATTCGCTTTTGCGGATTCAACCAAACTGTAATGTATGGCACTGGCACGAGCCCCTGCGGGTGTGTCTGAAAACAACCAAGCTTTTCTGCCAATGACAAAAGGACGTATGGCATTTTCAGCAAGGATATTACTGATATTAAGTTCGCCGTTGCTACAATAGACCGTCAGCTTTTCCCATTGGTTACTCAAGTAAGTCATCGCTTTTCCCGTTAAGCTGTCTTTGGGTACTTTATGTTGATTGCCTTCCAGGTAGGTTTTGACCTTATTCAGTACAGGTAGGCTTCTTTGTTGGCGTTGCTGGTACTTTTCATCAATGGATAATTCTTTTATTTGCCGCTCTATTATATACAGCTGATTAATATGGCTGAGCATTCTATCTGCTTTTGATATTTTCTTAGTCTTACCCTTTTTTGGCTTGGGTTGTGCGTTTTGAGCATCCTTAAATTTACGGCGTGCATGATCCCAACACCCCAGCTGGATGTTGCCATTTTTTTTACACACCGCATTGTAGCCAGAATAACCATCTGTTTGCAGATAGCCTGTATAGCCATCGAGCAGGCGCAAAGGCACCTCTCCACTACGGGAAGGATCGTATTCAAACAGGATGCTTTTCTCGCCAGGCGGTCCGCCCAGCGTGACCCACATGAACTTATCTGAAGTCACGGGCTTGTCGGGTTCTTTTAATACCTGAACCCGTGTTTCATCTGCCATAATCACTGAGCCTCTGTGCTGATGTTCTCGCATCAAGTTCATCAGGGGTTGCAGCTGTTTCGCCAGTGCAATAACCCCGTTGGCTAACGTGGCTCGGGATATGTCGCCGCCATACCGTGACAAGATGCTTTCTTGTCGATATAAAGGCAGGCCGTCAGCATATTTTGCGATTAATACAAAGCACATCAGGCTAATACTGCCCATGGCTTTGCCAATAGGATGCTTTGGTAGTTGCGCTGATTTAATCTGGCGTTTGTTTTCACCGGCTACCGATTCAATAAAGACTGCTTTTTCTTGCATATACTCAAGAACACGTACTTTAGCAGGGATAATATCTAACTCTTCTTTGACTTTGGTAAAGAAGGTATCGATTGCCCCTTGTTTTTCTTCATCACTTAAATGAAGAAAGACTTGTTCACGGGGTAATTGATCTGAAAAAGGTTTACGACCTGGTTTTTTCTTTTTTTCAGTCGATGAAGCAGGCTGCTCATCTTCAATGGGGTCTTCATCATCACAGGCAAGGGTTGGATCTAATGCGTCATCGCCATCAGAATCAGCCTCGTTTTCAGCTTCGTCAAATAAAGAAGTTTGCTGAGATTGTTCACTGGAAGGCGCAAAACGTTTTATTTTAGATAAACGTAAGGCTTCTTCTAAAGTAGCAATCCGTTTTTCCTGTTTAGAAATGACTTCAGATTTTGATTTAACAACACGCGTCAACTCATCAATTCATCAATTCCAACTAATAAGTCAGCACTACCTGTTGGCAAATGCGCGTCAGTATCTTGTTGTTTTACAATTGATTTATCGGCTAAATTCATGCGATCATTATAGCATTTTCACGCCCAATACAGAACAAAAAAACATCATAAATTACTTAAAAAACTGACTCATAATGCAGCTTTTTATGCCCCTTCATGGCATAAATATCCAAACCATCCAATAACCAGTTTAATTGCTGACCAGAAAGTATCACCGTATCATCTTCACCTTGCGGCCACTTAAATTGATCTTCTACCAAAGCCTTGTAATAAAGCACAAAGCCATTGTTTTCCCAGAAAAGGCATTTGATCTTATTTCGCCGTTTATTAGTAAACGCATACAAATGCCCAGCAAAAGGGTTATGACCTAACTCACATTCAACAATAGCAGAAAGACCACGGTGAGATTTACGGAAATCAATCGGTTGTCGATACAAATACACCTCGGTTAGCGCAGCAGATGGCCGCATAACAACAGTCATCGTAATAAGGAAAGTAAAGGCTGAATAAGCAACAAGTTATCCGACGTAATACCTTCAATGAGAATCTCATTATTAAAGCGTAACGATAAACCACGTCCACTACCAGAGACAGAAGCAGTAGAAGTCGCTGCATTCACTTGAACGCGTGAAAAGCCTGTAGATAGCTCAGTTTTATCATCACAAAACATATCAGATTGCCGCTTTCGATAGCTAAATTTTTTACGACATAAACTATACTGCCGACAATAATCA
>Ga0209184_1001459_pt1 | contig 15441 bp, 11 predicted proteins | sample EN8Hudsemesocosm_2_FD_184627 | JGI IMG/M metagenome (GOLD analysis project Ga0209184, IMG submission 184627) | Methane-oxidizing microbial communities from mesocosms in the Hudson Canyon - EN8C Hudson Canyon (SPAdes) (version 2) | ecosystem: Environmental > Aquatic > Marine > Cold seeps | place... | reverse complement strand
TGTCGATGGTAGATTCTGTTTGCCTTATCGTTGACGCTATCGATGGCCCAATGCCTCAGACTCGCTTCGTAACGCAAAAAGCTTTCGAGCAGGGCTTACGCCCAATCGTAGTAATCAACAAGGTTGACCGCCCTGGATCTCGTCCAGAATGGGTTGCTGACCAAGTTTTCGATCTTTTCGATCGTCTAGGCGGAACTGACGAGCAGTTAGATTTCCCAATCATCTATGCTTCTGCAATTAACGGCATCGCCGGTACAGAGCATGACGATTTGGCTGAAGACATGACGCCATTGTTCCAGATGATCGTTGATCACGTTGAAGCACCTAAAGTAGACGCAGAAGCGCCTCTTCAGATGCAAATTTCTGCACTTGATTACGATAGCTTCGTTGGTGTTATCGGTGTTGGCCGTATCACTCGCGGTAAGTTGAAGCCAGGTACTGATGTACAAGTGGTTGATGCTGAAGGCAATACTCGTAAAGCACGCGTACAAGAAGTTAAAGGCTTTAAAGGTCTTGACCGTGTTGCAACGAATGACGCACAAGCTGGCGACATCGTTTGTATCTCTGGTATCGACAAGCTAGGTATCTCCGATACGATCTGCGACATGAACAACGTTGAAGCAATGCCTCCGTTGAGCGTTGATGAGCCAACTGTAAGCATGACTTTCCAGGTGAACAATTCTCCGTTCGCTGGTAAAGAAGGTAAGTTCGTAACTTCGCGTAATATTAAAGATCGCTTAGAAAAAGAATTGATCCACAACGTTGCATTGCGCGTTGAGCCAGGCGATTCTCCAGAGAAGTTTAAAGTATCTGGCCGTGGTGAATTACACCTTTCTGTATTGATTGAAACCATGCGTCGCGAAGGCTTCGAAATGGCGATTGGTAAGCCTGAAGTTGTTCAGAAAGAAGTTGATGGCGAACTTCAAGAGCCATACGAACAGGTTATGATCGACATCGAAGAAGAGCATTCTGGTGCCATCATGAGCGAAATGGGTAACCGTAAAGCTGACATGACTAACATGGTTCCAGATGGAAAAGGCCGTACACGTCTTGAGTTCATCATGCCAGCACGTGGCCTTATCGGCTTCCGTTCTGACTTCCTAACCATGACGTCTGGATCAGGTATCTTAACCAATACATTTGATCATTACGGCCCTGTTCATAAGAGCCTAGGTTCTACTCGTCATAACGGCGTAATGGTTTCTATGGTTGCTGGTAAAGTGCTTGGTTTCTCTTTGTTTGGTTTGCAGGATCGTGGACGCATGTTCATGGAGCCAGCTGCTGAAGTTTATGAAGGCCAGATCGTTGGTTTACACGCACGTGATAACGACCTTTGTGTTAACCCAACTAAGGGTAAGCAGCTAACGAACGTTCGTGCATCTGGTACAGATGAAGCGATCAACCTAGTTCCTGCTATTCGCCATACGCTTGAACAAGCACTTGAATTCATCGAAGATGATGAGTTGGTTGAAGTAACACCCGTTAGCATTCGTCTACGTAAGAAGCACCTTACAGAGACTGATCGTAAGCGCTTCGGTAAGAAAAAAGCTAAGTAATAGCTGACTTCTTCTGAAATCGGTTTATTACTCATAAACTGATCGCTGATAAAAAGATCCCAGTTTGATTTAATTCATACTGGGATTTTTTTTGCCTATTTTTTCTAGCACTTAGCTTTATAATCCCAACCACAACTCTTTGCCTGATATTAACCATGCCTAATTCTTTAGCTATAACATCGCTCGGTACTTTGTATTCTTTTCGCCGCTGCCCCTATGCTATGCGTGCACGATTAGCGTGCACGTTATTTGTACCGAAACAAAGCTTAGAATTGAGAGAGGTGGTTTTGAAGAACAAACCACAAGAGTTATTAGATATCAGTCCTAAAGCCACCGTGCCAGTATTACTTACTTCAGGAGAGCCGTTAGCGGATTCAAGCTTGATTGATGAAAGTCGCGACATCATGCACTGGGCCTTAGATAAAGCTGCTGATACGCTAAAGACACAATACCTCCCCTATCATCTGCAATTAGATATCGATGAATTGATTGATGAAAATGATGGCACTTTTAAATGGGCTTTGGATCACTATAAATATGCGGATCGGTTTGAGGAAAGTGAAGAGTATTACAGAGAGTTGGGAGAAGTTTTTTTAACCAAGCTGGAACAGCTTTTAGAAAATAATCGCTACTTATTTACTGCAAAAATGAGTCTAGCAGATATTGCGATATTCCCTTTCGTACGCCAATTTGCTCATGTAGATAAACAATGGTTTGAGCAAAGCCAATATCCAAAGTTGGTCCAGTGGCTGAGTAAGTTATTAGAGTCTGAGCTGTTCACTTCAATAATGAAGAAATATGAGCCCTGGCAAAAACAAGATGAAGCGATCTTCTTCCCATGAGACCGCTTCTAACAAATCGATCTATTTTTTCTTAGTAAATTGCAGGCAGTACATCAGCATTCCTTTCACAAAATCTTTATTAGATTCAGACTTTTGCATCCATAAATCAATTTTCCCATGATCGGAAATTATTTGATTGCATTGGTTATCATCTGAATTAATCTCTTCGACATCCCCACAATTAATGCTGACTATCTTCTTATACCAAATAGCACGATAGCTGATTTTCTGGGGTGTGAGAGTTAACTCTGGAAGGCTAAACAATGGCGACAGATGCTTAACTGCTTGAAATCCGAAAACCAGAGTAAATACAGCAATAATAGCGATAGGAATCATCCACTCCTGGCTGCCAAAAGAAAAACGCCCCAAGGACTCATAGACAAACCAGAAGGCAGGAATAAGGATCAGTAGCCTAAATAAACCCGATGAAACGACACCTTTTTTAGCAGGTAATTTCAAAATGATATTATCTTAACCCTTTAGTACCTGAATTCTAGAATTAGCAGGCAGTATTGGCGCGTCTATCTTTTCCTTAATTGAATCGATAATTTTATCGTCTAATTCTGACGGCTTTCGTTCAAAACCCTGACCACTGCTAGAATCTTGCAGAGAGACATTAAGAAACCTAGATAACGCTTCCGCTTGCCTGCGAGAAGCCGCAAATTTAACGCAATCATTCAAGTCATGAGCCGCTATTTGAGTGACGACTCTAATCGGATAGACCAAGTAACTCGAGCCGCCATCACTTGAACTAGTGCGCCATTCTTGACTCAGCTCTAATCGTAAAATTTTTGAAATAGGTAATATTTTAGTACTCTTAAAGCCTAATACCTTGGAGTAATCTTTGATTTGCGTAGCATTCTTATTAATAGATTTCGACATTCTAAAGCTCGCTAGTCCAGAGCCCAACAGAATAAAAATCCCACCAATAAAAAAGAGCTTGAAAAAATCGGCAAGTGGCATCGGATCATTACTGAAAAGAAAAGAACAGACCAAGTTCCCACTAGCCATGCAATCACTCCTGGTAAAGCAAATAATGAACCGATAACGGTTAGTGTGGATGATGCGCCCAATATAGAAAGGTAAAGCTCGTCCCCCCGAATCTCAAAGTCCTTTTTCATTACGGCTCCTAAGTACTAATTTATCTAAACAGACTAACAAATCCCAACGGTTAATTTAACCCTGTTTTTCAGACACAAAAAAGCCCGAGCTAATTTCTTAACTCAGGCTTCTAGTATCAGAACCGAAGATTATTTGATCTTTGGATCTAACTCACCAGACTGGTAACGATCAAACATCGCATCCAATGAAAGTGCTTTCATCTTATGTGCGTTGCCTGCTGTACCAAACGCTTCATAACGAGCAACACAAATTTCTTGCATGGCTACTACAGAAGCTTTGAAATATTTGCGTGGATCAAATTCAGAAGGATTCTCAGCCAAGAACTTACGAATCGCACCGGTAGAAGCCAAACGTAAATCTGTATCGATGTTTACCTTACGAACGCCGTGCTTAATACCTTCAACGATCTGCTCAACTGGCACACCATAAGTCTCAGGAATTTCGCCGCCGAATTCGTTGATGATTGCTAACCATTCCTGTGGAACAGAAGAAGAACCGTGCATTACCAAGTGAGTATCAGGGATACGTTTATGGATTTCTTTAATACGATCTACCGCTAAGATGTCATCCGTTGGTGGACGAGTAAACTTATAAGCACCGTGTGAAGTACCACAAGCGATTGCTAAAGCATCAACGCCTGTTTGCTTAACGAAGTCAGCCGCTTCTTCAGGGTCTGTTAGCATTTGATCCATGCTCAACGTACCTTCAGCGCCAACGCCATCTTCTTCACCAGCCTGACCTGTTTCAAGAGAACCTAGAACACCCAGCTCACCCTCAACAGAAACACCACAACCGTGTGCCATTTCAACAGTGCGCTTAGTTACCGCAACGTTGTAGTCGTAGCTCATTGGGGTCTTGCCATCTTCACCCAAAGAACCATCCATCATTACTGAGCTAAAGCCCAACTGGATTGAACGCTGACAAACAGTCGGCGAAGCACCGTGATCCTGGTGCATACACACAGGAATATGTGGGAATTCTTCAATCGCCGCTTGAATCAAGTGACGTAAGAAAGGAGCACCCGCATAAGATCGAGCACCAGCAGAAGCCTGCACGATCACTGGAGAATCAGTCTGATCAGCGGCTTGCATGATGGCACGCATCTGCTCTAGGTTGTTTACGTTAAAAGCTGGAACGCCATAACCGAACTCGGCTGCGTGATCCAACATTTGGCGCATGGAAATAAGTGCCATGATAAGTACCTTATTAAAATTTTAAATTTATTAAATTATCTTGCCGCTATTCTAGCGGCTTCTGCGATTAAGAGAAATAACCGCAGATAATTGTTTGTTGTAGCTGGCACAATCCGTTACGGATTAGCATTATTAGGCCGTCTTGGTACGCCCTTTTCTTGAAACTCTATGTTCAATCGATCAGCGTGCTGCGCTGCAGCACTACCACCATCCGTTACAAAAGGCTCTGAGGCACAGCCGATAAGGCTTAATACTAGAACCAAGGAGCTGATATTCACTACTCGTGAAAGTAACTGCATAAAAATCACCTCATAATTTGTTATGACCGACTAAATCTAAGTCAAATACCCGCTTACTTTGCGCGAGCTTCAAGCATGGCAACTGCAGGTAAAACCTTACCTTCTACAAATTCTAAGAAAGCACCACCACCCGTAGAAATGTAAGATACCTTATCAGCGATATCGTACTTATCCACAGCGGCCAACGTATCACCACCACCGGCAATAGAGAAAGCATCTGATTCAGCAATGGCCAAAGCTAGTGCTTTAGTACCTTCGCCAAACTGATCGAATTCGAATACGCCAACTGGACCATTCCAAATAATAGTCTTCGCTTCTTTTAGCTGAGCTGCAAGCGCTTTGGCAGAATCTGGGCCAATATCAAAAATCATATCGTCTTCAGTCACTTCAGTTGCATCTTTCAGAGTCGCAGCGGCATCTTCAGCAAACTTTTTAGCACAAACAACATCAGTCGGTACTGGGATAGAAACCTTACCCATCAAGGCTTTTGCCTGCGCTACTAGATCTTCTTCATACAAAGACTTTCCAACTGGCTTACCATCAGCAGCCAAGAAGGTATTCGCAATACCACCGCCCACGATAATCTGGTCACAAATGTCAGATAGGCTCTCTAATACTTCTAATTTAGTAGAAACCTTAGAACCACCAACAATCGCAACCAATGGGCGTGCCGGATTATCTAATGCTTTACCCAGTGCTTCTAATTCATTGGCTAATAATGGGCCTGCACATGCAATAGGAGCAAACTTAGCAACACCATGAGTCGATGCTTGAGCGCGGTGAGCGGTGCCAAATGCATCCATAACAAAAACATCACACAGCTCAGCGTAGGCTTGAGCTAGTTGATCTTCGTCTTTCTTTTCGCCTTTATTAAAGCGAACGTTTTCAAGCAGAACCATTTCGCCTTCAGCAACACTTAAGTCAGCATTGAATTCTTTAATCAATTCAACCGGACGACCCAGCATGCCAGCAAGATGGTCAGCCACTGGCGCCATGGAATACTTTTCTTCGAACTCGCCTTCAGTTGGACGGCCCAAGTGAGACATCACGATAACTTTTGCACCGGCTTCAAGCGCTTGTTCGATCGTTGGCAAAGATGCACGAATACGTGCATCAGAAGTTACCTTGCCATCTTTAACAGGTACGTTAAGGTCTTCACGAATTAAAACGCGCTTACCTTTAAGTTCACCTGAAGCGATCAGGTCAGTCATCTTGATTACGGTCATAATGTTTCGTCCATTTATAAATTTTTTCACATACTTGCGAGCAAGCGTTTAAATATTCTTTAGCTGCATAGCCGTATCTAACATACGGTTTGCAAAACCCCACTCGTTATCAAACCAGATCATTAGTTTCACTAACGAACCATCGCTAACGCGGGTTTGTGTTGCATCAACGACACCAGAGTGTGGATCGTGATTAAAATCTACCGACGCATGAGGTTCTTGGGTAAAGGCTAATATGCCATTCAACTCATTCTCTGCTGCATCTTTTAATAATGTATTTACTTGCTCTACGCTGACGGCTTCCTTTAACTGCACAGTCACATCTAAGACTGATACATTTAAGGTGGGCACTCGTATATGCAGACTTTCAAATTTATCCACCAGCTCAGGCATTAAGCGAGTAATACCTTTAGCCAAACCGGTTTCAACAGGAATAATACTTTGCACCGCTGCACGAGTACGACGCAAATCTGAATGATAAGCATCAATCACTGGCTGATCGTTCATCGCTGAGTGAATGGTGGTCGTCATGCCACGCTCAATACCAAACTGAGTATTCAATAACTTTAAAACAGGAATTAAGCAGTTGGTCGAACAAGAACCATTAGAAATGATTTTATCATCGACTTTTAACGTATGCTGATTGAAGCCTTGAATGACAGTCGCATCAACACCCGACTCGGCTGGATGCGAAATCAATACCCGTTTCGCGCCTTGAACAATGTGCAACTCAGCATGATCACTATTAGTCACCACACCGGTACATTCTAAGACAAGGTCAATTTCAAGTGCTTGCCAAGGCAGGCTAGAAACTTCAGGTTCATGGAATACTTGAATAGTATCGCCATTAACAGTCAAACCATTTTCGGTCTGCTCGACCGATCCTGCAAAGCGACCATGGGTACTATCATAACGCAGCATATAGCTAACCGACTCAAGATCGGCCAGCTCATTAATGGCGACGACTTGCAGTTGATCCTGCAAGTTACGCTCGTATAGCGCGCGCAAAATACTACGCCCTATACGACCAAATCCATTAATTGCAATACGTATCATCTGATTTAAAGTACGCCTTCAACCGCTGCAACAACTTTCTCAACTGTGAAGCCAAAGTGCTTCATCAAGTCAGCGATAGGCGCTGATTCACCGAAAGTATCCATACCCACGATTGCGCCGTTTAGGCCAACAAACTTGTACCAGTAATCTTTATGCAACGCTTCAACTGCAACACGAGCGGTAACAGACGCTGGCAATACAGATTCGATATAAGCCGCATCTTGTGCGCAGAAGATCTCAGCACAAGGCATAGAAACAACACGAACGTTTTTGCCTTTGGCTTCTAGCTCTTTCGCTGCATCCATTGCTAGGCCAACTTCAGAACCGGTCGCTATCAAGATAGCTTCTGGAGTGCCAACAGAATCTTTCAGGATGTAAGCACCCTTAGCGATATCAGCAACCTGAGCGGCTGAACGTTCTTGATGTGGCAACCCCTGACGCGAGAAGATCAATGCACTTGGACCGTCGAAACGCTCAATGGCAGACTTCCAAGAAACCGCAGATTCAACCGCATCACATGGACGCCATGCGTGCATGTTAGGTGTATTACGCAAGCTAGCAACCTGCTCAACTGGCTGGTGCGTTGGGCCATCTTCACCCAAACCGATAGAATCGTGGGTGTAAACGAAAATAGCACGCTGCTTCATCAATGCTGCCATACGAACCGCGTTACGCGCGTATTCCATGAACATTAAGAAAGTCGCACCGTAAGGAACGAAACCTTTGTGCAGCGCAACACCGTTCATCATCGCGCTCATGGCGAATTCACGAACACCGTAGAACATGTAGTTACCAGACGCATCGTCTGCACTCACACCTTTACAGCCTTCCCACAATGTTAGGTTAGAACCGGCAAGGTCAGCAGAACCGCCTAAGAATTCAGGAAGCTTAGGACCAAAAGCATTCAAAGTATTTTGCGACGCTTTACGGCTAGCGATAGTTTCGCCTTTCTCTTGGCACTCAGCAATGTAAGCATCGGCTTGAGCAGAGAAGTCAGCAGGAAGGTCACCGGCCATACGTCGCTTGTATTCAGCGGCTAGTTCAGGGAACTCAGCAGCATAAGCAGCGAACTTATCGTTCCAGCTGCTTTCTTTAGCTTTACCAGCCGTCTTAGCATCCCAACCTTGATAAACGTTTTCTGGAATTTTGAAAGAACCGTGTTTCCAGCCCAAACGCTCACGAGTTAAAGCAATTTCATCGTCACCTAGTGGAGCACCGTGACAATCTTCTTTACCTTCTTTATTTGGCGAACCAAAACCAATGATGGTTTTACAGCAAATCAACGTCGGTTGATCTGGGTTTTCTTTGGCGTTTTCAATCGCCGCACGGATCTCTTCAGGATTATGACCGTCGACTTTTGGAATGACCTGCCAGCCGTAAGACTGGAAGCGCTGTACGGTATCGTCAGTGAACCAACCTTCAACTTCACCATCGATAGAGATGCCGTTATCGTCGTAGAAAGCAATCAGCTTGCCTAGACCTAAAGTACCCGCCAAAGAACATGCTTCGTGGGAGATACCTTCCATCATGCAGCCATCGCCCATGAAGACATAAGTATTGTGATCAACAACATCGTGACCCGGCTTATTGAACTGAGCGGCTAAAACCTTCTCAGCTACTGCCATACCCACACCGTTAGCGATGCCTTGGCCTAATGGGCCAGTTGTAGTTTCGATACCTGGAGCATAACCGTATTCTGGGTGACCCGGAGTTTTAGAATCCATCTGGCGGAAGCTTTTCAGGTCATCAATCGAAAGATCGTAACCAGAAAGGTGTAAAAGCGAGTAGATCAACATAGAACCATGGCCATTCGACAAGATGAAACGGTCGCGGTCAGCCCACTCTGGGTTTTCTGGGTTGTGCTTTAAAAAGTCATTCCATAGAACTTCAGCAATATCAGCCATGCCCATTGGTGCACCTGGGTGACCAGACTTGGCTTTCTGAACGGCGTCCATGCTCAGTGCGCGAATTGCATTGGCAAGCTCTGTACGTGATGTCATGAAATGACTCTCCGGCTATTACGGTTTTAAAATTAAGTTTGATGCTAGCTTCTAAGACTAGCATTCAGCGCCTGATCTGCTGATTTTGCAGTCACTGCTCTCACTAGGAGAGGACAGAAGCATCAGACGGATAAAAATGGCGCGCCATTGTCGCTTAATTGGCCAGCAGGGGCAAGGTTCGAGCAGGAATGTAGGCTCATATTAAGCAGACTTTTTGTCGGTATCTTAATATCCTCAAGAAACCTATATCAAAATAAATTGATATAGGTTTTCTTTCTGCTACACTGCCCTGCATGTTAGATACACAAGTTTCAAATAACACCTCAGCTAAAGCCTTTAATATTGAAGCCTTAGCCGCTCATACAAAAGCCAGCGCGGACCCATTACGCTTGAATATTTTACGTATTCTTGGTGAAGGTTCGTTCGGGGTTTTAGAGCTTTGCCAGTTATTTGAAATCAAGCAAAGCAGTATGAGCCACCATTTAAAGATTTTGGCTAATGCAGGCTTGGTAACGACAAGGCGTGAAGGCAATTCAATTTTTTATCGCCGAGCTTTATTGAATCTGAACTTAGAAAGTCCTAATGCGGCTTGGTTTGACCTAACTCAGGTTTTATTTTCTACCTTAGATACACTGGCCCCCGCTGAAATTATCAGTGAACGTCTTCAAAGCTTGTATCAAGAACGAGCGACGAACTCGCAAGAGTTTTTTACAAAGCACGCAGCTGAGTTTCATGAGAAACAAGATTTAATTGCCTCTCATGAGCAATATGGTGAAACCTTAGAAGATTTAGTAGCTACGCTGAATCTTAAACAGGCGAAAATCGCTTTAGAGATTGGTCCTGGTGAAGGAGATCTTTTACCTGCTTTGAGTCAGCGCTTCCAGCAAGTTATTGGCCTAGATGTATCACAAGCGATGCTGGAAAAAGCCCGTTTAAAAGTGAAAGAGCAGCAGCTTGAGAATATCGAGTTAGTGCACGGCGATTGTCAGCTGGCACTAAATCAAGCTGTGCAAGCCGATTTAGTGACTTGCAATATGGTGCTGCATCACGTGCCTGCGCCAAAAGAGATTTTTAACCACAGCGCTCAGTTATTGAAGCCAGGTGGTTGTTTATTAATTACCGATTTGTGCGCCCATGATCAAGCTTGGGCGCGGGAATCTTGTGGTGATCTGTGGCTAGGCTTTGCTCCCGAAGATTTATCCAGTTGGGCTAAAGAAGTTCAGTTAGAAGAAGAACAAACACAGTTTTTAGCTTTACGAAATGGATTCCAAATCCAATTTAGAACATTCCGTCGCGCTGGGGCATAAGGCTTCAGCTACTATCTCAAATAGGAGACACTAATGAGCGAATATTCGATTTTTACTTCTGAGTCAGTTTCAGAAGGACACCCAGATAAAGTAGCCGATCAGATTTCTGATGCGGTTCTGGATGCCATTATTGCCCGCGACCCGCATGCGCGCGTTGCAGTAGAAACTTTAGTTAAAACCGGTATGGCCGTAGTTGCTGGTGAAGTAACAACATCTTGCTACGTGGACCTTGAAGACATCGTGCGTGATGTAATTACAGGTATTGGTTACAACAGCTCTGATGTTGGTTTTGACGGCGCAACTTGTGCTGTTCTAAACGGCATTGGTAAGCAATCTGTTGATATCAACCAAGGCGTTGACCGCTCTAAGCCTGAAGATCAAGGTGCTGGCGACCAGGGTTTGATGTTTGGTTATGCAACTAACGAAACTGAATCATTAATGCCTGCGCCGGTTTATTACGCTCACTTATTGGTTCAACGCCAATCAGAATTGCGTACTAACGGCACCCTTCCTTGGTTGCGCCCTGATGCTAAGTCTCAGGTGACGATTAACTACGAAGGTGCTCATCCTGTTGTTGATGCTGTTGTACTTTCAACTCAGCACGATCCAAGCATCTCTTTAGAAGACTTGCGTGAAGCGGTACTAGAAAACATCATTAAGCCAGTGCTTCCAGAAGAATGGCTAACGGCGGATACGCTTTACCACATCAACCCAACCGGTAACTTCGTTATTGGCGGCCCGGTAGGTGATGCTGGACTTACTGGTCGTAAGATTATTGTTGATACTTATGGCGGCATGGCTCGTCACGGTGGCGGTGCTTTCTCGGGTAAAGATCCTTCAAAAGTAGATCGCTCTGCGGCTTACATGGGTCGTTATGTGGCTAAGAATATCGTTGCCGCTGAATTGGCTGATCGTTGTGAGATTCAGGTTTCTTACGCCATTGGTGTTGCTCAACCAACGTCGATTTCTGTGAATACGTTTGGCACGGGTAAGATCTCTGATATTGAGCTAGCGAAAGTGATTCGTGAAGTTTTCGACTTACGTCCATATGCAATTCAGAACCAGCTAGAGTTATTGAATCCTATGTATCAGATCACAGCGGCTTATGGTCACTTTGGTCGCGAGCCGTGTGAGCATACCTACGAATATGAAGATCGTGGTGAGAAGAAGTCTAAGACCTTCACGGCTTTCACTTGGGAACGTACTGATAAAATTGATGCGCTTAAAGCGGCAGCAAACGTTTAATTAAAGCATTTATTAGAAATAGAATTTAAGAGAAAAAATATGACTACCTTTACAGATTATAGTGTTGCAGCAAAAACTCCGGAAGCATTCAAAGCGGATGCTGACTGGGGCCGCATGGAAATTGATATCGCTGAAGGCGAAATGCCAGCATTGATGGCATTGCGCTCTAAGTATAAAGCGACTCAACCTTTAGCTGGCGCGAAGATCATGGGTTGTATCCACATGACTATTCAGACCGCAGTATTGATCGAAACTCTAGTAGACCTAGGCGCTGAAGTTCGCTGGTCTTCTTGCAACATTTTCTCTACCCAAGATCACGCTGCCGCTGCTGTTGCCGCTGCTGGCGTTCCTGTTTTTGCTTGGAAAGGCGAAACGGACGAAGAGTTCTTGTGGTGTATTGAACAGACTATTTTGGCTACAACCGGTTCTGATAAAGTTTGGGATGCCAACATTATTCTTGATGATGGTGGTGACTTGACTGAAATGGTTCATAACAAGTTCCCTCAGATGCTGCCTGCTATTCACGGTATCTCTGAAGAGACTACTACGGGTGTTCACCGCCTGCTTGAAATGATGGAAAAAGGCGAGCTTAAAGTTCCAGCCATCAACGTAAACGATGCGGTAACTAAGTCTAAGAACGATAACAAGTACGGCTGTCGTCATTCTTTGAACGATGCAATCAAGCGTGGTACTGACCACCTTCTTGCGGGTAAGAAAGCTTTGGTTATCGGTTATGGTGATGTGGGTAAAGGTTCTGCACAATCATTGAATCAAGAAGGCATGATTGTTCGTGTTTCTGAAATCGATCCTATCTGTGCAATGCAAGCGTGCATGGACGGCTTTGAAGTTGTTTCTCCTTACATCGACGGTATCAATACCGGTACTTTGGAAGGCATTAACAAAGATCTTTTATCTAAGACAGACTTGATCGTCACCACAACGGGTAACGCCAATGTTTGTGATAAGAACATGCTGCAGGCACTTAAGTCTGGCGCAGTTGTGAGCAACATCGGTCACTTCGATAACGAAATCGATACGGCGTTTATGCGTGAGAACTGGGAATGGTTAGAAGTTAAGCCACAGGTTCATAAAGTAATTCGTGGCGAAGGAAACGATCACTTGATTCTTCTTTCTGAAGGCCGTTTGGTTAACCTAGGTAACGCAACGGGTCACCCAAGCCGTATTATGGATGGCTCTTTTGCTAACCAGGTATTGGCTCAGATGTACCTTTGGGACGCTAAGTTTGCTGATCTTTCTGAAGCTGATAAAGCTGAAAACATCTACGTTAAAGTACTTCCTAAGAAACTAGACGAAGAAGTTGCTGCGGATATGGTTGCTGGTTTTGGTGGTGTTTTAACAACGCTTACTCAAGAGCAAGCGGATTACATCAACGTTCCTGTTGCTGGTCCTTACAAGCCTGAGTCTTATAAGTACTAAGATTCGTACAACACTCATCTTTATTTACATGAGTAACATCACAGTCTATTTAAAATGGATTTTGATGTTGAGACAGGCCGATCCTATCGACCTGTCTTTTTTTTCCTTCAACATGGCAAAAGGAACTGTCAGGACCACAATTAGTTTCGATTCTTCACGACTTAGACAAAGGCGTGTTCTAAATAGTCCTTTAAAGCACTAGCTCTCCTTTGCTCAATAAATACAGAGCACACACTTCCAACCACTAAATTGGCGGCTCTAGTCGCTCAAGCAGCCCAAAACAGCACTTACTTTACAATAGTATTAAAGAGAGCATTTTAAATTTAGTAAAGAGGTGTAACAGATTTAGCCGTAGCGATGAGAATAATATCAAATAGCACACACATAGCATTTGGGTGTATTATTAAGGTTCGATTGATTTACATTCAAGTTACACTCAAATTCTATGACCTCTCATTCTGTCTATTTTGCCTCGACCATCCTTCATCTTTATACAGCTGCTTCAATTGCTGCTGGACGACAGAATGAAACTGCTCACCTGATCTTTATCGACCAGCCTGAAGATAAGGACTTCCCCTTATATTCCATTGTTCAAAAATGGAGTTCCTCTCCATTTGAAAGTGTAAGACTTCTTCCTGGTCGCTTTCAAGGCCTTGCAAATAAACTCAAAAAACGTAAACAGCTCTTTAATACTCTTAAAACACTAATCACTGATTTAAAACCTGATAATATTTTCGTCGGTAACGATAGACGCATAGAATTTCAGTTCTCTATGCATATAACTGAAACTCTGAGTCTCCTGACGAAAGGTCACTACATGGATGAAGGCACCTTTACCTATGTAGGCCGAAAAGCATCCTCCAGCTTTAGTGATGCGGTAGTCGATAATTGGCTCAAGAAGCTGAGTTATGGCTTGTGGTGGAAAAATCCTTTAACAGTGGGTGAATCTGAATGGATTGAAGAAATTCACGTAGCTTTCCCTAGCCTAATAGACTCTCGATTAAAAAATAAAGTCATTTCGCAACTCGATCATATGGCATTTACATCTGCGGCAATGATGCAGCTGTCTACTGATATCCTGATGTTTTATAAATTCAATGCCAATAACCTTGCTAATCTGGATGCTCTATTTACCCTGCCTCACGAATCATTATTTACCCATAATTCTGCCTACCGAGATCAGATATTAGAACAAGTCAGTGATTTTAAAAGCAGGGGCCTGCAAGTCGCTGTAAAATACCACCCTAGAAATAGCGATCCTGATGCCTTAAACCTTCAACTTGCTGGCGTTGAATTAATTCCAGCCGGTATTAGTTTTGAAGCGATATTGCCTTTGCTACCGAAGAGAACCCATATCATTGGAGACTTATCATCAACGCTATTGATTGCCCGCTGGCTTCGCCCAGAACTTGAGGCCACCTCTCTTTATACCGGTGACGGCAACCCAGAATTCAATACTCTATTTCGTGCACTGAATATCACACTTAAAAAAGTGTAATACTCGAATATTTTTAAATAAAACGATAAAAATGCTAGTATTGTTCAATTTTAGACTCGTCTAAACCTGATATTTCTAAGCTAAGGCCAACCAGATGAAAGATACAGTGAAAATCATTTGCCTAAAGTGGGGCACTAAATATCCTGCTGAATATGTAAACCGCTTGTATCGCATGGTCAACAACCATCTAGCAATACCGTTTGAATTTTATTGCATTACGGAAAACGCTGATGGCCTCTACTCCGAAGTGAATGTCTTAGATCTAGAGATTGAAGAAGGTTTAAAAGGTTGGTGGTATAAGCTACAACTCTTTAAGAAAGACTTTTATGGACTGACTGGTCAAGCTATGTTTCTAGATTTGGATGTCGTTATTATTAACAATATTGATGCGTTTTTTGAAACACAAGATGATGATTTCATGATCATTCGGGATTTGAAACCAGGACTAATTTATAACAGCTCAGTTTTTAAATTAAAACTTGGTAGTCAAACACATGTTTGGGATGAATTTTTACTAGATAAAGAGAGCATTATTGCAAGAATGCACGGAGACCAAGACTGGATTTCAGAAGTTGTAAAGAATGCAAAACTTTGGCCTGAAAATTCTGTCGTTTCATTCAAAAAAGAATGCAATGCTCGCAATAAAAACTCTTATGGAGC
>Ga0209184_1001454_pt1 | contig 15488 bp, 17 predicted proteins | sample EN8Hudsemesocosm_2_FD_184627 | JGI IMG/M metagenome (GOLD analysis project Ga0209184, IMG submission 184627) | Methane-oxidizing microbial communities from mesocosms in the Hudson Canyon - EN8C Hudson Canyon (SPAdes) (version 2) | ecosystem: Environmental > Aquatic > Marine > Cold seeps | place... | reverse complement strand
ACCTTGACAACTATTTGGGCTGGCGACGAGGATTAGAGCGATGGGGTGAACAAATTACCCCCAGCGTTATTTTGCAAGCAGCTGTGGGGCGTTACGGACAAATTCAACTATTAACGCAAACATAGCCTTTTATTTGGTTCCACTTTTCTTCTTGTGGGGCATCTAAAGTAGAGACAAGGCATGCCTTGTCTCTACATCCCTAAATAATACTGTCAGAAATTATGAGGCGATTAATAGTTTTGAGCTACTACAAATTATTTTATTTTGTATATTATTGATCTAGACCAAAAAAGTTCCAAAGTTCATGTATGGAAGTTGTTTCTTGGTATTCCTCAACGGGAGGGCCATCAGGATAGTTTTGTTCATAGACTCTTTTTGCATCTGCAGCTAAAACATTCATGCCTAATTTAGTATATGCTTCTTCCATAACTAATAGGGCATAAGGAACAGCAGGTGTACGTTGATATTTCTTAATAACATGGCTGCTTCTATTTGCGGCTGCAATATAAGCCCTACGTTTTAAATAAAAACGCGCGACATGCACCTCATACATAGCTAGGTTATTTCTTAGGGAAAGCATACGTTGTTTTGCATCGGCTACGTATTTACTATTTGGATAACGGCGAACTAATAAATCAAAATTGTCATACGCCTCTTTTACATTGCTCGGATTGCGTTGAGATGAGTCTGTAGGTAAAAAGCGTTCAAGAAAACCAATACTGCGATTAAAGTTAATCAACCCCTTTAAATAATAAGCATAATCCACATTGGGATGCCTAGGGTGGACTTTAATAAATCTATCAGTTGCAGCTATCGCAGTTTCTGGATCATCATTCTTATAATAAGCATAAGCAATATTTAGCTGTGTCTGTGCCGCATAATCACCAAAAGGGTATCTTGCTTCTAAAGTCTCATATAACTTTATAGCTTTTTGGTAGTTCTGGGCATCCATAGCCGCTTTAGCTTTGTCATGAAACTCTTTTGCATCCCAGTCGCCAAACTCTTCATTTTTAGAGCTGTTAAGCGTTTCACAGCCTTGCAAAGTGATGGATAAACAAGAAAAAATTAAAAAATTTAATAAAAATGATCGCATATTGTTAGCTACACGTTGTAAGATTAAGGGTTTTCCCGCTCAAATTCAAAACAAGCGTTACTTGTTTATTGGAAAATGGCGAGTATAACTTAAATTTAAGTCTAATATGGCTATATTAACAGCAAAAATACCCGAAGAAATGGCTGGCATGCGTCTTGATCAATGCTTGGCTGAAATGTTTTCTGATTATTCACGAAGTAAATTACAGACATGGATTAAAGCTGGGCGAGTAACAGTTGATCAACAAACGCTGAAAGCAAAAGATAAAGTGGATGGTGGAGAGCTAATAACGCTTGATGCTGAAGCAGAAGAGGTAATGGAATATGAAGCAGAAAATATTCCATTAGAGATTGTCTTTGAAGATGATTCAATTCTTATTGTAAACAAACCTGCAGGGCTAGTTGTGCATCCTGCTGTAGGGCATTGGGACGGTACATTAGTCAATGCGTTATTAAATCATGCGCCTTCGTTAAAAACTTTGCCTCGTGCAGGTATCGTTCATCGGCTTGATAAGGACACCAGTGGTTTGTTGATGGTGGCTAAAACATTACAAGCGCACAATAGTTTATCGACACAGTTACAAGAACGTAGCATTACGCGAGAATATTTAGCGCTAGTTAAAGGTTGGATGACAGCGGGTGGAACGGTGGATGAACCTTTGGGTCGTCACCCTGCTGATCGTAAAAAGCATACGGTAAGAGACGATGGAAAGCATGCAATAACGCATTATCGTTTAGAAGAGAGATTAAAAAAGAACACTTTAATTCGAGTTAAATTGGAAACAGGTCGTACGCATCAAATACGAGTGCACATGGCATATATTGGTTATCCATTAGTAGGGGACCCTGTTTATGGTGGTCGTTTTCAAATGCCAGCGAATTGCAGTGAGCAGCTTGAAGAAGTATTAAGAAGTTTTAAGAGACAAGCTTTACATGCGACAAAGCTAGGCTTGCAGCATCCTGCAACGGATGAGTACTGTGAATGGGAATTGGCGATGCCAGAAGACATGGTTAATTTGCTTGAAGCAATAAAGCAAAATGAATTGGATTGAACCTGATTGGCCTGTTAAAAGTAATATTCATGCAGCGACTACTTTAAGGGTGGGAGGTTTGAGTAAAGGTGTATTTAAAAGCCTTAACCCTGCATTACATGTTAATGACAATTCTGAAACAGTTTTAGCAAATCGTAAAGCAATATCACAAATGCTTAACTTGCCATCAGACCCTATCTGGTTGGAACAAGTACATGGTGATCGTGTTATTAAAATTGATAAAAATACAGCATTGCAGCAAGCTGATGCCAGTTATACTGATCAAGCAGGTGTAGTCAGTGTAGTAATGACAGCAGATTGCCTCCCTGTTTTATTGGCTAGCAGTGATGGAACTGAAATAGCTGCTGTTCATGCTGGTTGGCGAGGTTTGTTGGCAGGTGTTATTAGTAATACGGTTGCTATGTTTAAGTCAGATAATGTTATTGCTTGGTTAGGGCCAGCGATTGGCCCAGATTGTTTTGAGGTCGGTAGAGAGGTTAAAGAGTCTTTCACGGCAAAATCAAATGATTTTAGCTCTGCATTTAAACAAGCAAGCAAAGAAAAATATTTGGCTGATATTTATCAGTTGGCTAGGCTTGAACTAGCTGCGCTTGGTATTACTCGGGTTTACGGTGGCGATTTTTGTACTGTAACTGATGCGCAACGATTTTATTCATATCGTCGTGATGGCGAAACGGGCCGAATGGCCACACTTATTTGGAGAGATTGACCTTGGAATTATTGATATTAATTATCATATTTACTGCAATAGGCGGCGTGTTAAGCGTTTTAGCTGCTGGTGTGTTTTTGTTGTTGCCTGAAGATTTAAGAGCAAAAGTTCTACCTCATGGTATTAGTTTTGCTATTGGTGCATTATTAGCTGTTGCTTTTTGGGGCTTGATTCCACATGCTTTCGAGGAGGTTAAGCATGATCAATTTCAGGTGCTATCAGGTACTATCCTTGCTGGTATTCTTGGTTTCTTCGTATTAGAAAAGTTATTAATTTGGCGACATTGTCATTCAGGGTCTTGTGAAGCGCATCATGTAGAGGAACCTTCGGAAGCCGATAATAATCATGGCCATGATCACGGCCATAGATCAGCTGGTACTTTAATTATTATTGGTGATGGGATTCATAACTTTGTTGATGGTGTATTAATTGCCGCAGCATTTTTAACGGATGTAAAGCTAGGTATTGTAACGAGTCTGGCGGTAGCTGCGCATGAGATCCCGCAAGAGGTAGGTGATTTTGCTATTTTATTGCAAAGTGGTTACAGCAAGTCAAAAGCGCTGTTTTATAACGTACTAGCTAGTTGTACCACTGTTATTGGTGGGGTGTTAGCTTATTACAGTCTAGAAGATTTGCATGATGTGTTACCTTTCTTTTTGGCTTTGGCTTCATCAAGTTTTATTTATATAGCTGTTGCAGACTTAATTCCATCGCTGCATAAAAAAACGGATATGAAAACATCGCTATATCAGATTGTTTTGATTTTAGCAGGGGTGTTAGTGATTAGCTCTTTACATGGTATAGCGCATGATATTGAAATAGAAGGTGTGGATAGTCATTCGGGGCATGATCATTCGGAGCAGGTCTCTACTCAGCACTAAAATAAATGTCACCATAATAGGCATGAGCATCAGATTTAGAATTGTCAGTATCTGTCATTAAGGCAATAGAATCAATATACTGAATATCGTAGCCAAACAGGTACTTAAAATCCGCCAGAATATGACGTTTTTCTGAATACCAGGTATGTGTTTTATCTTTGCTAGAGCGCAATGCAACCATCATAGTGTTTTTACCCGCAAAAGCATTGGGCCATATAACCCCTTTGTCTGTATTACTTGCCCAAGCGTAGTTAATGGCTTTGGTCCGCCAAAAGAACAAGCCGCCATTAACTACAATATAAATTCTAGCGCTATAGTCATCCCCCGCTTTGCTTTGTTCATTTAACCCTGTCAAATGATGGTTTATCCGCCAGCTCCAATTTAAATAAGGTGTCTTGTGCAAATCAATACGTTGTTCTTTATACAAGCCTGAAGCACTTGCATGACTAATCGCCTGTAGAGCAAGCGTATTATCAATAGGTGTTATTTGGTAATCAGTTGTAGCTAAAAAAGATTTAGTCTTCCAGTCAGTTAATTCTCCCGTTGAAAAGGAGCTGATAGCAATCTCCTTTATATCTTCGGAGTTTGCGAAACTGATTGAAAAGAATAGAAGACAGCAATGTGTAGCAAAATTAAAATATCTCATGGTTAATTATTCTAGCGGGCTTTTGTGGTAATGAATAGGGAAAACCACTTCTTAGAATAATTGGGTTTGATAAGAGGTTTATAAGGAGTAGTTACATAAAGTGTAGGTTAGGAAAGGTGGTCGAAAGCAAGTTGTTGATATAAGTCGTGTTTTTGTGGTGTTAAAAAAATATAAAAATAACACTAGACCTTTATATCAAGAATGCCTATAATAGCTGGATCTGCTAGTACATCAGCAAAGCCTCGGTGGCGAAACTGGTAGACGCACGGGACTTAAAATCCCGCGGTGGCAACACCGTGCCGGTTCGATTCCGGCCCGAGGCACCATATTAGGAAGGCTTGTAACCATTGGGTTGCAAGCCTTTTTTTATATCTGTATCAACTAAATGCCATCGGTTGAACGCTTTAAACTCTAAGTAGCACTACGACACAAACTACGAAACACAATCTCGTAGTATTCCGTAGTGGATGTTTAAATCGTTTTCTTGAGGGCAACACATGTCTTATATCCGCACATTAGCAAACGGCAAATTTCGCGCCGAAGTCAGTAAAAACTACACTTCTATACAATCTAAAACATTCGCTATTCACAAGCAGGCTGAACAATGGGCTTATGATGTTGAAAAAAATATAGAAGCAATCCTAGATTTAAAACCAAAGAAAATAAAGAAATTATCTCCTGATAAAGTTGAAAAACTGGGTGGTATTGCCTTGTTCCAGAAATTGGGTGTTGAGGTTGAATTTGTAATATTTAAAACTTTAGTTAATCAGTATATGGCTCAATGGACGGGTAAAGACGAAAACTATATTCGGCGTGCCAGTTTTTGGTTAATGGAGTTTGGTGATAAGCCTATCAAAAGCATCAAATCAAGCCACATAGAAAAAGCTTTAGATAAATACGGAGCAGGAAAAGCCAAGGGCTATGGTTCTAATAAACCTAAATCTAATAACACCCTGCTTAGAATGAAAGCTGTTTTATCAAGTATTTTCCAGTACGGTATAGATAAAAAATATTTGGATAAAAACCCAGCTGAAAAAGTACGTATTAAAGCCGAGCCCAATCAAATAGAAAGGTTTTTAAGCAATGACGAACGGGTAAGGCTGCTAGAGGCTTGCCGAGAATCTAGCTGGGATAAAATGTATTTATTGATACTGTTGGCAATTACTACAGGGATGAGAAAGTCAGAATTAAGTAATTTACGCTGGACAGATATTGATTTTGACAAAGGTTTAGCTAAACTTGCTGATACTAAAAACGGCAGTCCCCGCGTTAACCCTGTTCCATCTATTGCATTAGATGAATTGAAAAAACACAGGCAGGTTGGGAATGGATTAATTTTTGTCAGTCCTAATTGCTCAGATAGATCGTTTGATTTTCGTACGCAATGGGATAAAGCAAAACAGATTGCGAAAATAGAAGGCTTTAGGTTCCATGATTTACGCCATACAGCCGCTTCTTATTTGGTAATGGCTGGTGCGACATTACATGAAACTGCTGAAATTTTAGGACATAAGTCTACTGAGACTACCAAACGCTATGCCCATTTAAGTACTGGTCATAAATCTGCATTAACTGAGCGAGTAATGAGTGAAGTCTTTAAGTAGTTAAATTAATGTGGAAACTATAATGAAAAAGACAGATGATCAACAAAATGCTTATATAGATGCACTTGTGCATATTGAAGCCTCCTTTAATGATCTAGAGTGGCCCTCTCTATTTTCTAACCTTATTGAACCAAGGAAAAAAGATTTACTTTCGGCAAGGGCTCTTTATGATTTTTTAACAAATGAAGAAATTGAGAAAAGGTTTGCAATTCATAGGTGGGAGGCTAAAGCAGTAAATATTTATGAGTCACTAATGGGGTGTAGCCTAATGCCTTTAGGGAAATCCATTGACCCAAGGCTATGGGCAAAAAAAGAAACTATTAATATTGGGCTGTTGCTTAATAAAGGAGAAAATTTGCTGATGACTCATCGAGACCTTAGTGATGAATATTTAGAGGAGATCCCAGGCTTCTACAATAAGCTTCTTATAGGAGAGTGGGAAAGTTTCATTTCAATTGATGAAATTAGTCGTTTTCAGGGTGCTGAATCAAAATACTTAAAAGATCACAATGTTGATACTGAGGATAATTTAATGAATATTGATTTTAATATTTTGATGGCCAGCCCAAAAATGGAGTCTTTTATAAATAGACTCTATTTTATAGCGATGGAAATTCAGGCAATCGTTTGGTATAGGGAGTTTTTAAAAGAAGTTATGTGTAATGGGATTACTTTTTATAATGACTCCCATAGCGAGAAGGAACAAAAGAATCAATCAAAAAGAAAATATATCAATATTAAAGAACTTCAAAGAACCAATAATGGTTATGAAGCTATTAAAGCCAACTTTGACGCATTTATAGTAAAAAATGATCGAATGCCCTCTTGGGCAGAATTAATGAATTATATGGCAAGTAGTCCTATTCATGGTTTTATTGTTGATGCAAAATATAAAGGGGAATTGGTTTCAGAGCTGCTTATTGAAGGTGTTGAAAAACCTCTTGACCGTGATGCATTTCGTAACAGATATAACCGATATTTCAAAAAAACGGATATTAAAGCGGATATTAAGTAATTAATCTGGACGGTATGGATGTTAGCCTGATGGCCCTTATGCTCTGTACTACTATAACCATACTTTTTTAAACAACCCCAAAAGGTAGGTTATGACAGGAACAACCCTAGAAACAACTTTAAACGATGTCTGCACCCCAAAGGCATTAGTTAAAGAAAACCCAGAACTATTCACAGAAGGCCAAATTAGTTGGCTGATCAAAACGCGCCATAAAAATGGTCTTTCCGAAACTGGCGCAATTCTAAAAATTTCCAGAAAAATCTATCTCAAAAAATCAATATTCTTTGATTGGTTTATGCAGCAAAAAGCAGCGTAAATTTAGCGCGTGGGATGCTTCATCCCGTGCAAGGTCTTATAACTCAATACTTCCAGTAAAAACTACGTAAATTAATACGTAAAAAAAGCGTTCAACCGATGGCAAACCGAATAAAACGCAGAAAAAAGGAAGTTAGGTTTTAGAATTGATAGGAAAAAAGATGATAAAAGAAGAAGCCCGCTCCGACACGGGCAACAAATCTAGCGGTGAAATTGTACCATTAACGAATTTAACTCATTTGGTTATTAGAAGCCAAGAAGCAAAAATTAATACTAGGAGTATTGCAGACGTTTTTGATCGACCTCATGACAAAGTGATGCTGGTAATTAATTCTTTAATTTTAGATGACACAATCTCACCCGCTGAATTCAGCGAGTCAGATTTTACAGTTAGAGGTAAACAATACCCTTGTATAGAATTAAATAAGGGGGCTTTTTTAAAAGCAATGCCTTTTATAGGAGGGAGAAAATCCAGAGATGGCCAAAAGGTTTTAGTTAATGAGTTTATGTTAATGGAAAAATTATTAGCAAAACAATCTAAAGAACGTGAAACGGTAGCCTTTCAGTTAATGCGTACAGAAGGTAAAGATGCACGAAAAATCCTAACGGATGAAATAAATAGATATATAGGCTATGCAAAGGCGAATGGTAGTCAGAGTGCCGATATGTATTTCTCATTAATTACCAATTTGGTTTATAGCAGCTTTTTAGTGATTGACCCAGAAGTTAGTGAGCTTAGAAACCTTTTGACGGCAGTGCAGTTATCTGAATTACAAACAGTTGAATTAATGGCTGCGAGTATTTTATCTAAAGGTATAGAGGGTCAGGTTCAATATAAAGAACTCTATCAGAAACTTAAACGTGAGCTAAGTGCATTTACAGCAAGTAAAACAAAAGTACTCGATAGTTAGGTATGGGAGGAAAAAGACAAGGCTTACCATTTGATAAGCGAGGAGGAACAATTGTTTTGTGCCGCCAGTTGATTGAATCAGAAAATTATCAAACACTTTCGATGCATGCTAGGGGGTTAATGACATTACTACAAGTCCAATGGCGTCCTGATAAGGCAGTTGATTATGGTGTTCGTGAAGCTGAAAAAAGAATGCTTTGTAACAGAAAGACTGCGATGAAAGCGTTCGATTTGCTAGTTGAAAGAGGTTTTATTCTATGTGTTGAGCAATCTGTATTTAGTAGCAGAACACAAAGTAAAAGCAGGTCTTGGCGGCTAACATGGCTACCTTTTGGTTTTAACCCACCTTCAAATGATTGGGAAAAATGGACGACTAATAATTAAGAGCACCGGTGTATTTAAGGGACTTGTATGTAAGTTATAAGTCCTTTAAATGGTCTTGTAACTCAGCTAATACAGATAGAGGTCCCTTTAATGGACTTGTATTAATAAAGAATCAATGACTTATAAAATACAGAAGTCCCTTAAATACACCACACCTACATAACCACTCTATACAAACTAACTAATGAATAAAGAAACAGGAAGGATTGCAGTACCTTGGACACATAACCCAGAGATTGGAACGGTTATTGGTATATTGATAACTGAACCAGATCAAATGAAATTTATGATGGAAATTAAAAATGAGTTAATTGTCTCAGCATTTATTGTTGATAGCTGTAAGCGTAAATGGCGTGTTAGAGCAAATGCTCACTTAGTCAGTCAATTATCAAGCTATTCTATAGGCCAAAAAATCAAGCTAACGGGTACTAAAGGCGATTTATGTAAAGGGGCATGGGATGATGCAAAAAGACAAATTGTTCCATCAAGTATTGAGTTGAAAAATGATATATCGAAAATAAGATTGGAGTATTAATTACATGGCTAGGGCAAAAAAAAGAACAAAAGCAGAAAAAGAAGAACGAGCAAAGCTTTACAATCAGATTACTAGTGGCGATATGATGTCTCCATCGCGGGTAAATGGAAATATTATAAAAAGCCTTCATCAGAAAACTGACTTCGGTGAAAATGACTTAGGTGAAGATATTGAAATGGATTTAAAAACCTTAACAGAGGTTATGCAAAAGGTTTCTGACAAAGTGAAGGGCGGAGACTTGTCTAATCTTGAAGGAATGCTTGTTTCCCAAACCTATTCATTACAGCACATGTTCATGACAATGGCTTCTAAGGTAAGTAGTACAACAAATCCAGACCATATAGATTTGTTTGCTAGGTTTGCATTAAAAGCACAGAATCAATGTAGAACAACCATAGCAACTCTTTCAGAAATTCTGAAAAAAAATACAAACCCTGCAAACGAACTATTGGAGCAAACAGATGGCGAACGGCTGGACACCAGAACGGCGGGCGAAACAATCGGCAATGATGAAGCAATTGCAACCGTGGAAGAAATCAACAGGCCCAAAGACGGAAGCTGGCAAGCAACAATCTAGTAAAAATGCGTATAAGCATGGGGGGCGAAGTGCAAGTGTGCGAGAGCTGCATAAGCTAATGGCTCAATATTCAAGGATGGAGCGTCAGGCGAGAATGATAGCTCAATAAATAAACACTATTCGTTTAAGTCGGAGTCAGTATAACTTAATGCGTCTATTTAAACGATGACCCATCAAGATTGTAGTGTCTTGGAGTAAAACTCATATTTAGACGCATATCACTGGAACTGGCAATAATCTCACCACCACAATCAGGGTGATTAAAGCCAGTACGTTTTGAACCTTGAAATAGGCCTTCCATAACTTCAAATTCAAGGGAATAGTCACCATCGAAAGGTTTTATATTACTGCTTCCACAAGCTAGGCATTTTTCACTACCTTTTCTCTGTCTAATGAAACTCAGTCTTTTTGCAAGTTCTGAAATTTCGTTGATTCTATCAATGGTATTCTTACGAGTTAATATTGAAAATAGAAAACTGAGCCATTTTTCATAATCAGATTTCAGTTCTGATGTTAATGTTTCAATTTTGGCAATGACTTCGTCAATATTACTAAAGTCCTCAATAGGAACAAAACATTGGCAATCAAAGCACCAGCCTAATGTTCTAGTAAGATGAAGTTCATTTTTATTTTCAATGTATTTGAAGTTACCCCAAACCGTCGTGGTACTTCCATGGAAATCACATTTCTCACAATCGAGATTAATAAATGGCATTGACATATTGCTTTCCTAGTAATTATTATTGTAATAACAACTTGTTCAGTGGCTCGGGCGGTTGATAATAACATCAATATCGCCACCTTCAATTCATTCTTGATAGAGATAAAATAATACAATTAATATCCAGCAAAAGAGAGTGCATCTTTTATTTTTTGTAGAGTTTAAGCTTACAATGAGAGCACTCCCATGTAGGGCCGTCATTTTCAATGCAGCAACCGCCTAATGTTGTACGACCCTCAGCCAATTCCTGTTCAAGTTTTTCACTAAAGTCCGGCATACCGTATAAGATGCTCGCAACAGGTGAATTGCCACACTCAGGGCATTTTCTAGGTTTACGTGCTAATTCAATGCGTTGATTTTGTTCACTCATTTGTAGCGTCCAAATATAAGAGGATAACTTCTCTAATGATTTAGGTAAAATGAAGGGCTGAATATAAAATATTACCGATCTAAAAATAGCTAAGGACCCCAATGGCAATTAAAAAATCAGAACTCTATTCTTCTCTTTGGCAAAGCTGCGACGAGTTGCGCGGTGGCATGGATGCAAGTCAATATAAAGATTATGTACTGGTCTTGCTGTTTGTAAAATACATTAGTGATAAATACGCTGATACATCAAATCCATTTGCGCCCGTCAAATTACCAGAAGGCGCAAGTTTCAAGGATATGATTGCTTTAAAAGGCAAACCGACGATTGGCGATGATATTAACAAAAAGATTATTGAGCCGATTGCTAAAGCCAATAAGCTGGCCGATATGCCAGATTTTAATGATGTCAGTAAGCTAGGTGAAGGAAAGGAGAAAATAGACCGCCTCACTAACTTGATTGCTATTTTTGAAAACAAAGCGCTCGACTTTAGTAGTAATCGTGCTGATGGGGATGATATTTTAGGCGATGCTTACGAATATCTGATGCGTCACTTCGCTACCGAAAGTGGTAAAAGCAAAGGTCAATTTTATACGCCTGCCGAAGTGAGCCGTATTTTAGCTGAAATTATTGGCATTAAAACAGCTACAACCTCAGCTTCTACTTCAGTTTACGATCCTACCTGTGGCTCTGGCTCATTATTATTAAAAGTCGGTCATGAAGCGCAATCAGGCGCGACTTTATTTGGACAAGAAAAAGATGCTGCCACCAGTGGTTTGGCGCGCATGAATATGATTTTGCACGACAACCCCAGTGCAGAAATCAAACAAGGCAACACCTTAGCGAATCCGCTGTTTTTAAATGCTCAAGGTCAGCTAGACACCTTTGATTATGTCGTTGCTAACCCGCCTTTTAGTGATAAGCGTTGGAGTACGGGGGTCAGTGTCGAAGAAGATCCATATACACGTTTTGATGCGCATGGCGTACCACCCGATAAAAATGGCGACTATGCCTATTTACTGCATATTATTCGTAGTTTAAAAAGTCAGGGTAAAGGCGCGTGTATTTTACCGCACGGGGTTTTATTTAGAGGTAATGCCGAAGCCGATATTCGCAGCTCACTGATTCGCCAAGGACTGATTAAAGGGATTATTGGCTTACCTGCCAACCTGTTTTACGGCACAGGGATTCCCGCTTGTATTATTCTGATTGATAAAGAAAACGCGCAAAACCGTAAAGGTATTTTTATGGTGGATGCAGGGAAAGGCTTTATCAAAGATGGTAATAAAAACCGCCTACGTGATATGGATATTCATAAAATCGTTGATGTGTTTACCAAACAAACGGATATTAAAGGCTATAGCCGCATGGTTGCCTTTGCGGAAATTGAGAAAAATGACTTTAACCTGAATATTCCTCGCTATATCGACAGCAGCGAAGCTGAAGACCTACAAGATATAGAAGCGCATTTATTAGGCGGTATTCCTAAAGCTGATATTGAAGCCTTAGACGATTACTGGCGCGTCTTTCTGAGCTTAAAAAATACCTTGTTTGCCAACACTGGGCGCGAAAACTATCTAAACTTATTGCTAGAAAAAGAAAATATTAAAACGGCGATTTATCAGCACCCTGAATTTGTGCAATTTATCGGCGAAATGAACCAACTCTTCCAGCAATGGCAAACGCAGAGCACTGCGACATTAATAGCATTAGAGCTTGGCTTTCACCCCAAAGAACTGATTATTACCCTCAGTGAAAGCTTGTTAGCTGCCTATACGGATAAAGCCTTACTTAGTAAATACGATGTCTATCAACACCTAATGGATTACTGGTTTGAAGTAATGCAAGATGATACATACTTGATTGCTGCGGATGGCTGGAAAGCGGAAACCTATCGAATTATTGAAGAAAAGAAAAATAAAGCAGGGAAAGTCATTAAGACCATTGATAAAGGCTGGACTTGTGACTTAATCCCTAAGCCAATACTGATTAATCGCTATTTTGTCGAACAGCAACAAGCGATTGACACCCTAAAAGCCGAATTAGAAAGCCTGCAAACTGAACTAACCGAATCAGAAGAAGAGCATGGCGGTGAAGAGGGCGCATTTAGTGAGTTAGATAAAATCACTAAAGCGACCGTTAACGTGCGACTAAAAGCATTAAAGCTGGAAAATGGTAAAAATGGCACGGATGAAATGCGCATATTAGTCAACTATCTTGTGCAATTAGAGCGAGTAGCGAATAAGAAGCGTGATATTCGAGAGGCTGAAGCCAAACTAGATACACAATTATTAGCATTCTACCCAAGCTTATCGGTCGAGAAAATCAAACAATTAGTGGTTGATGATAAATGGATGGCGACGATGGATAAAGCAGTGCATAGCGAAATGGATCGTATCAGCCAGCGACTCACTCAACGCATTAAAGAACTCGCCGAGCGTTATGAAATCCCCATGCCACAGCAAAGTCAAAATGTGCAAACCTTGGAACAAGCGGTACAGGTACATTTAGCGAAGATGGGCTTTAGCTTTTAAGCGGGAATAACATAATGACTTATCAAATCCCTTTACTACCCTTAGCTGAAGATTTAGAAAGCAAAGTGGTTTTAAAGAAATGTGCCAAAGCGCATCAAGCCTTAGCTGAATTGAAAGGTATTGTTGCCACTATTCCTAATGAGAGCATTTTAATTAATACCCTCTCTTTGCAGGAAGCCAAAGACAGCTCGGCGATTGAGAATATTATCACCACACATGATGAGTTGTTTAAAAGTGATGGCGCCTCTCAGCAATTTACGACGTTAGCCGCCAAAGAAGTGCTTAATTATGCTGCCGCACTGCAAGATGGCTTTAAACAAGTGCAGCAACATGGCTTATTGACAAGTAATGATATAAAAAAGATTCAAGCAGCGATTGAGCAAAACAACGCAGGCTTTAGAACGCAATCAGGTACGGTTTTAAAAAATGAACAAACAGGGGAAACCATTTACAGTCCACCCCAGCATCATGATGAGATTGTGAGCTTGATATCCAATTTAGAACAGTTCATCAATCAAGATGACTTATCTGAATGGGACGATTTAATCAAAATGGCAGTGATTCATCATCAATTTGAAAGCATACACCCCTTTTATGATGGCAATGGACGTACGGGGAGGGTGATTAATGTTTTGTATTTGATTAAACAAGACCTACTTTCTTTGCCCGTGTTATATCTGAGTCGCTATATCAATCAAAATAAGCAAACCTATTACCAGTTGTTGCAAGTCGTGCGTACTGATAATCAGTGGGAAAGTTGGCTGTTATTTATGCTTGATGCCGTAGAGCAAACCTCAAAGCAAACTATTATCCTGATTAGGGAGATAAAAGCTTTAATGCAAGCCTATAAATTACGCTTGCGAGCTGAATTACCCAAGATTTACAGTCAGGATTTATTGAATAATATTTTTCGCCATCCTTATACTAAGATTGAATTTGTAACAGCGGATTTACAAGTCACTCGTAAAACAGCGGCAAAGTATCTTGATGAAATGGTTAATATCGGATTACTTTCTAAGCACAAGCTGGGCAAAGATAATTATTACCTTAATGATGCCTTGTATCAGTTATTACTTAATGTCAGCACAAAGTAGATGGTTTTGATAAGTAGAAAAATGATTTTTGTACCCCTATTAAGTGCAACATGGGTAAAAAGCTTGATTATTTACTCATGTAAATACAACATGCACACAAAACAGTATTTTCTTGTGCATGTTATCGTGACATGGACACAAAAGAACCTTTTTATGGATATGATAAAAAAGAGAGGGATATCGTGATTAAAGCAGGTTATAAACAAACTGAGGCTGGAGTGATTCCTGAGGATTGGGAGTGCGTAGCTGCCGGTGATGTAATACAGTTCTTTGGTGGGTATGGGTTTAGTAGCGATTCTGAGTCAACATCGGGAGTTCGATGGTTAAAAATAGCAAATGTTGGTGTTGAAAAAATAAAGTGGGAAGCCGAATCATTTCTTCCCTCAAGCTTTTTATCAGAATTTAAAAGTTATTCTTTAAATTCTGGCGATGTAGTCATGGCATTAACTCGACCTATCTTAAACGATAAGCTTAAAATTGCACGCTTAGATGGGGTGGATATTCCAGCACTGTTAAATCAGCGAGTGGCTAAATTAGAGCCAAAAGGGTTCAATAAAATTGAATACTTATTTTATGTTATGCAGAGACTGGATTTTATTGCTTCAATGAATTTGGCAATGGCTGGTACAGATCCACCTAATATTGGTAATGCAGCATTAGAAAAAATCAATATTCTAGTCCCATCAAATAAATCAGAACAAACCTCCATCGCCAAGGCTTTAAGTGATACCGATGCCTTGATTCAATCTCTTAGTCAATTGATTGCCAAAAAACGCCAGATCAAACAAGGTGCAATGCAAGCGATGTTAAATCCTTATGATGAAACGGGGGCGTTAAAAACGGGCTGGGTGGTGAAAAAGATGGGGGATGTTATTGCCCACTGCTCTAGTGGCGCAACACCATATCGAGGAACACCAGAGTTTTATATTACATATCCCACTTAAGTAGCGAACGTCATTGAGTGATTAACAAAGCTCTGAGCATTACCTTTACTGATGCATTTCAATCCTTCAGCATAAGCTTGATATAACGCATCAACAGTCCGTGGTCTT
>Ga0209184_1001451_pt1 | contig 15508 bp, 12 predicted proteins | sample EN8Hudsemesocosm_2_FD_184627 | JGI IMG/M metagenome (GOLD analysis project Ga0209184, IMG submission 184627) | Methane-oxidizing microbial communities from mesocosms in the Hudson Canyon - EN8C Hudson Canyon (SPAdes) (version 2) | ecosystem: Environmental > Aquatic > Marine > Cold seeps | place... | reverse complement strand
CATTAGTATACGCGGCCTTGGTCATCTGACCACTTCTACCATTCCCCGATAGCTCAGTTGGTAGAGCAACGGACTGTTAATCCGTTTGTCGCTGGTTCGAGCCCAGCTCGGGGAGCCATTTTCTATTTTCTATTTTCTATTTTCTATTTTCTATTTTCTATTTTCTATTTTCTATTAAAACTTAACCACCTCATTTCAATATACTCAAATTTTAAGCAAAAAAAACCTACCCATCAGTCAGAAATAATTTCAAACCAATACATAGGACTTCTTTGCAAACCTAAAAGAACTTTAGCTTTCAGACGTCGCTGCCGCAGCAGAGACCATCTTCTTCAGTTCACCAGACTCATACAATTCAGAAATTATATCGCAACCGCCCACTAACTCACCTTTAATATAAAGCTGAGGAAATGTTGGCCAGTTTGAATATACTTTCAAACTCTCTCTCAGCTCAGCATTATCTAAAATATTTATATAAGCAAAACGCTCTTCACAAGCCATTAGCGCCTGAGAAGTTTTAGCGGAAAAGCCACACTGAGGCTGTTGAGGCGACCCTTTCATATAAAGAAGAATATCATTACCTTCAATTTGCTCTTTGATCGTATCCGTAATTGACATATGCACAACACCTATTAATTCTATTGCTAAAAACCCTAGTTTACTCGCTTTTTGTATAACCAACCATATCAGTCAACTATTTTTTACACTCATACAAAACTCTTTAACATCAACGAACACATAATCTATTTGATAAACATAAAATTTCACGCTAACATTACCAACTTAACAGGTAGCACTATAGCTGCCTTTTTGCGTTTTTAAGAGATCAAAATGAGCATTGAACAACCCTTAATGAATACCTATGGCCGCCTCCCTGTCGCATTCGAAAGTGGTGATGGCGTTTGGCTTTATGATACCGATGGCAATAAATACTTCGACACTTTCTGCGGCATCGCTGTTTGCGGCTTAGGCCATACTAACCCCGCCGTCACAAAAGCCATTAAAGACCAAGCAGGCCGATTAGTTCATTGCTCAAACCTCTACCATACACCACTTCAGGTTAAGCTAGCCCAAGAGCTCTGCAACTTGTCGGGAATGGATAATGTATTTTTTTCCAATTCGGGCGCCGAGGCAAACGAAGCAGCCATTAAAATTGCCAGAAAATATGGTCATGATAAAGGCATTCAAGCACCAACAATTATTGTGATGGAACAATCCTTTCACGGCAGAACCATGGCGACATTAACAGCAACCGGCAACCGAAAAGTACACGCTGGCTTCGAACCACTTTTGAGTGGTTTTGCAAGAGCACCATTTAATGACATTGAAGCGATCAATAAAATCGCAGATTCAAACCCTGAAATTGTCGCAATCATGCTTGAACCTATTCAAGGAGAAGGCGGCCTAACTTTAGCCGAAGAAAGTTATCTAAAGTCATTAAGAGAAATTTGCGACCAGAACAAATGGCTCCTTATTCTAGACGAGGTACAAACAGGTAACGGCCGAACTGGCAGCTACTTTGCTTATCAACAACTTGGCATTACCCCTGATGTTGTAACACTTGCAAAGGGTTTGGCTAACGGCTATCCCATTGGTGCCTGCCTAGCAAAGGGTGAAGCAAGTAAAACGCTAACACCGGGATCTCATGGATCAACATTTGGCGGCAACCCGCTAGGTTGTGCTGCAGCTCTGGCAACAATTGAACAAATTCGATCGAACGACCTGTGCAAAAGAGCAAGCATATTAGGCGAAAGAATCATATCAGCACTTAAAGAAGAACTTCTAAGCGCTAACTATATTAAAGATATTCGCGGCTCAGGACTTATGATCGGCATCGAGCTCAGAGAATCTTGTACCGAACTTGTGCCACTCGCAAAAGCAAAAGGCTTATTACTTAACGTTACATCTGACAACGTAATCAGACTACTCCCCCCCCTTAACATGACGGATGAAGAGTGCGAGTTTCTAATTGATGCAGTCACACAAATAATACGTTTATATGCCGCAGATGACCGAGGAAAACCTAGAGCTGAATAACAACCAACTCTAGTCCATCCATTTTCAGCACTAAATAAGCCCTACACCAGAAAGACTAATATTAGAGAAAAACATGGCATTACGACACTTCTTAACGCTCACGGACCTATCCAGTCATGAGCTACAGCAAGTTATTAAACGAGCGATAAAATTAAAAAGCGAACATAAGCAAGGCAATATTTACGAGCCGCTTAAAAACAGAGTACTCGCCCTGATTTTTGAAAAGTCATCAACACGCACTCGTGTTTCATTTGAATCTGGTATGGCGCAATTTGGTGGGTCTTCATTATTCCTGTCTCCAAGAGATACTCAGCTAGGACGAGGAGAACCAATTGAGGATAGTGCTAAAGTCCTTTCAAGAATGGTCGACGCCATTGCAATTAGAACTTTTGAGCATAAAAAACTAGCACTATTTGCAGAACACTCTGCTGTACCGGTTATTAATGCATTAACTGATGACTTTCACCCCTGCCAACTATTAGCTGATATGCAAACCTACCAAGAACACAGAGGCTCCATTGAGGGCAAAAAGGTTGTTTGGATTGGAGATGGGAACAATATGTGCAACTCATTCATTAATGCTGCTAAATTACTTAATTTTGAATTAGTTATCTCATCCCCTCTGGGGTACGACCCTTCCGAAGCGCTATTGAAGGCAAACGCCAAAAACGCTCACATCATTCGAAACCCAACAGCAGCAGTTAAAAATTCAGACTTAATTGTGACCGATGTATGGGCATCAATGGGACAAGAAGAAGAACAAAACAAACGAATCAATGACTTTAAAGACTATCAGGTCAATCCTGAGCTAATATCACATGCAAACTCAGATGCTCTTTTCATGCACTGCCTACCCGCACATCGCGGTGAAGAGATAAGCGAAGACATGCTTGAACACCCTTCATCAGTCGTTTGGGATGAAGCAGAAAACAGACTTCATTCTCAAAAATCATTACTTGAATTCCTACTTTGTAACGCATAGCATCTTATACCGACCCAATATAAACACTATAAACCCAGTCGCGGTATCTAAAACCAACCGAGCCTCTTATCGATAAATAAGAGATTCATGAAAGAGAAAATAAGCATTAATGCAAGGCCTACTAACGCTTGATAAAATACAATGTAATTACAACAAGCAAGTAATTATAAAAGATCTATCCCTCTCCTTATCACAAGGAGATATTGGTTGCTTGCTAGGCCCAAGCGGATGCGGAAAAAGTACCATTTTAAGAGCAATCGCTGGCTTCGAACCCCTTGTAAGCGGCTCAATTTCTTTAAATCAACACATTATTTCCTCTAGCAAAAACATACTCGCCCCCGAAAAACGGCACATAGGTATGGTTTTCCAAGATTACGCGCTATTCCCACACCTCACCATCGAGGAAAACATTGCTTTTGGCTTAAAGAATAAAAAAGAAAAGAAGAATCAAAAAAAAATTCTTGAACTAATAGAACTTGTTGACCTTAATGGCTACGAAAAACGCTACCCTCACGAGCTCTCAGGCGGGCAGCAGCAACGCGTAGCACTAGCAAGAGCATTAGCTCCCGAGCCGTCTTTAATATTACTAGATGAGCCCTTTTCAAACCTTGATGCAGAACTAAGAAGCAGACTAAGCATCGATATTAGAGCAATCCTTAAAGAACTAAACATTAGCGCAATCTTAGTCACACATGACCAAAAAGAAGCCTTCGCCATGTGCGATAACATCGGTGTTATTGATCGAGGGACAATACAGCAGTGGGGAAAACCCTATGAGCTATACCACGAGCCCGTTAATCGATTTGTCGCTTGTTTTATTGGCAGAGGTTCATTTATTAAAGGAAATATTTTAACACCTGATACGTTCTCAAGTGAACTAGGGTCAATACAAGGAAATAGAGCCTACAAATGGCCGCAAAATAACCCAGTTGAAATATTACTACGCCCTGACGATATTATTTACGACGCTAACTCAAACCTAAGCGCCACAATCACAAGTAAGATATTTGCAGGCACATCAACTCAATACTTGCTACAACTTAGCTCTGGCAAAAAAATTGAAGCAATTTTCCCGAGCCATCAAGATTTCAACATTGGGGAGCGAATCAATTTCTCTATCGAGGCTGAGCACCTAATTGCTTATCAGGCAAACTAAATACTCACATACAAATTAAAAATGTAATTACTACGAAATAACACGCCTCACTGCATCGAGCCACCCATCATACAAACTCTGCCCTTCATTGTTACTAATTTCAGGTAAAAACCGATGCTCAAGCTGCCATAAAGCCGAAATTTCATCGGTACTTGAATAAATTCCAGCCTGAAGACCTGCCATAAAAGCTGCACCTAACGCAGTTGTTTCAACAACCTTTGGACGGTCAACACGCACATTTAAGATATCCGACAAAAACTGCATAACCCAATCATTTATTACCATACCTCCGTCAACACGTAAGGCATTCACGGATGCACCATCTTTCTCCATAGCAACCAGCAAATCACGCGTTTGATAGCACACAGACTGCAAACCAGCCGTTACAATCTCAGCAATACCTGTGTCACGCGTTAAACCAAACAAGGCCCCTCTTGCATTAGGATCCCAATAAGGCGCCCCTAAACCTGTAAATGCAGGCACTAAATAAACTTTATTGTTATAACCAACCCCTTTTGCAAGTTCAGCAGTCTCACTTGCATGCTTTATAAGCTTTACGCCATCTCTTAACCACTGAACCGCAGCACCAGCAACAAAAATACTACCCTCTAAAGCATAGCAAGCCTTACCATTCAAACGATAAGCAACTGTCGTTAGCAACCTATTTGATGATACCAGCGGCTGATCACCTGTGTTCGCAATCATAAAACAGCCAGTACCATAGGTGCTTTTTACCATTCCTGGTGTAAAACAAGCTTGACCCACTAAAGCCGATTGCTGATCCCCTATCATCCCCAGTATAGGTAGTTGCAAGCCAAATAAGTTTTGCTCAGTAACACCAAACTCAGCACTGCAATCTTTTACCTCAGGGAGCATTGAACGCGGAATTTCAAATAATTCAAGCAGTTCATCATCCCACTCTTGAGTATGGATATTAAACAATGACGTTCTTGAAGCATTCGTCGCATCTGTAGCATGAGACTGCCCCCCAGTAAGTCGCCATAATAAAAAACTATCTACGGTACCAAACGCTAATTCGCCACGCTGCGCTTTTTCTCTTGCGCCTTCAATAGTTTCAAGTATCCAGCGAATTTTGCTTGCCGAAAAATAAGGATCAACTAACAACCCTGTTTTATCAGATATAAGCCTCTCAACACCACGCTCTTTTAGCTGCTGGCAAAATTCAGCAGTACGACGATCCTGCCAAACTATAGCCCTATAGATAGGAACCCCAGTACTCCGATCCCACACGATGGTGGTTTCTCTTTGATTTGTAATACCAAGCCCTACAATTTTATCAAGGCTTCCTGACTCTTGCGCAATTACCTTTTTACACACATCCAGCGTTGTCGCCCAAATATCTTCCGGGTCATGCTCTACCCACCCATCTTTAGGAAAATATTGTTTGAACTCACATTGTGACGTAGCTTTATGACCTCCCTTAGCATCAAACAACAATGCACGTGAACTTGTCGTCCCCTGATCTATAGAAAGAATATATTGAGTCATATTATTTACCTTAATTTATTAAGATTGAGCATAATCATATCGCTAAAATTTATTGAAAAAGATTATTATCTTTATCGTCTTAATCTGCAAAAAAGACCACTTAAGTATGCATACTCCGCACTCGTAGAAGTCTTAGCATTACAATTTAAAGTTCTAGTGCTATCATTCTTTATCCTGCAAACAACTGTAAGCCTTTTACTATGAAACAAACAGAACGCCACGCTCGAATTATCGAAATTGTCACTAATTCTGGCTTTGCGACCATTGAAGAACTGGCCAACCAATTCAATGTCACACAACAAACCATTAGACGAGACCTAAAAGAACTCGACAACGAGAATAAAATCCAACGCTTCCATGGGGGCGCCGGACTAAACTCTTCAACGTTAAATACTTCCTACTCCAATAGAAAAGTAAGTTTTTTAAGAGAAAAACAACATATTGCAAAAGCCGTCGCCCAAACAATACCCGATAATTCCTCTTTATTTATCAACATTGGTACAACAACTGAAGCAATTGCCCAAGCACTCCTAAATCATCAGAATTTAACCATAATCACCAACAACCTCCATGTTGCCAGCATTCTAAGCACTAAAGATAACTTTAAAATCATCATCGCTGGCGGCGTCGTCAGAAATCGAGATGGCGGCGTCATGGGCGAAGCGACGATTGATTTTGTGAGCCAATTTAAAGTTGATTACGCTATTATAGGCATTAGCGGCATTGATAATGCTGGCGATCTATTAGACTTCGATTATCAGGAAGTTCGTGTATCTAAAGCAATAATTGAAAACTCCCGCAATATATTTCTAGCAGCCGATCATTCAAAATTTGGTAGAGATGCCATGACAAGACTTGGTAATATTTCAGAAGTCCACCACGTATTTACCAGCACCACACCATCCAAGTCCATCCAGGATATACTCGATACGCATAACATTGAATTAACTATTTGTTAAAAGATAGTCCGTTCGGTCATAATTAAGTTGTAGCCGAATTCTAAATTAAAATGTACATTTTTCAACATTTATGTTCTTTTTATGACATAATATTTTCATTATGTGACTTTAGGCGAACATTATGACTACAAATAAGCAAGTTTTTGACCTTGCCATCATTGGCGGAGGCATTAATGGTACAGGTATTGCGGCGGATGCATCAGGAAGAAATTTAAACGTTTTTTTATGCGAGCAAAATGACCTTGCATCTGGCACCTCCTCCACAAGCAGCAAACTAATCCACGGCGGCCTACGTTACCTAGAGCATTATGAATTTCGCTTAGTCAAAGAAGCACTTGCCGAAAGAGAGGTTCTTTTAAATAAAGCACCACACCTAGTGACACCCTTAAAATTTATAATGCCTCATCGACCGCATCTACGCCCCGCTTGGATGATTCGCTGTGGTTTATTCTTATATGACCACCTATCTAAACGAAACACACTCCCTAAAGCTAGAAAGGTCAATCTAGATCATCAATCCCCCTTTAAGGAAGGTATCACCAAAGGATTTGAATATTATGATTGCTGGGTAGACGACGCGAGACTCGTGGTAACAAACGCGATTGAAGCTAGAAATAAAGGTGCTGAAATAAAAACACAAACTGAATGTAAATCAATAAGATTTTCAGAAGAAAACCAACTTTGGACCGTTTCACTTCACGATAAAATTTCCGATAAAGAATATCAAATTACGGCCAAAAATATCGTAAATGCATCAGGCCCTTGGCTGAACCAATTTTTAGAAACAGCATTACCTGATATCAAACCTGCCAGAAAAATCAGGCTAATTAAGGGCAGCCATATAATTGTACCTCGTAATCGACATCACGAAGGCGCCTATATTCTTCAAAATGAAGACAAACGCATTATATTCGTTTTACCTTATTTAGATGATTTCTCTATCATTGGCACAACCGATAAGGAATTTACTGGAACGCCAGAGTCTGTATCAATTGACGACTGGGAAATTGACTACCTTGTCGATGTATATAACCAACATTTCAAAACAGATTTAGCAAAAAAAGATATCATTTCAACATATTCCGGAGTCAGGCCCTTATGTGACGATGAATCATCCGACCCATCAGCTATAACACGTGACTATACTCTGGAACTCCAACGTTTTAGCGAAAATAATGCGCTAATTTCAATTTACGGCGGCAAAATCACGACATACAGAAAATTATCCGAGTCCGTATTATTAAAGCTCAAACCATTTTTACCTAAAGCAATAAAACCCTGGACTGCCAACAGCCCTTTACCTGGTGCAGCAAAATATGGCCAAACACTAGACGAGATCCAACGCCTAATTAGCACTCAGCACCCTTGGCTAGACAGCAAGCTACTCGCACGACTCAGTAAAAGCTATGGATTAATGTGTTTAGGCTTTCTATCAAATAAGACATCAACAGAATCACTTGGTTTTAATTTTGGCGCTAATTTGTACCAGACTGAAATCGACTACCTAATGGAACATGAATGGGCATCTTGTGCCGATGATATTCTATGGAGAAGAACAAAACTTGGTTTATTTTTAACACATGAGCAATCCAAGCAAGTTGAATTATACGTAAAAGAAAAAATAAACCTAAACACAAACAGTAAAATGCTTAGCGCTTTAGATAAAATAGCAGTATAGCCCCAGCCAAACAGGCAGAACACACATTAGTGTTTTGCCTGCTTACGCGGCCACACAAGACTAAACTTCGCTCCGCCCATCTCACTGCGCCCTAAAAATGCTTGCCCGCCATGCCAGTAGAGTATCCGCCTAACGATTGATAACCCCAAACCATACCCACCAGAGCTACGTGTCCGACTATCATCCAAGCGCGCAAAAGGTGTAAATACAGATTCCCAATCAGACTCAGGAATTCCAGGCCCATTATCCTCAACATCAATACGGCACGTTTCTGAATCAAAGACACACACTACCTTTACTTTAGAGTCTGCATAACGCGTTGCATTACCTACTAAGTTTTGAATTGAGCGATGAATATACCTCGCTTCCACTTCAGATATTTTCCACACCTCCGAGCCTTTTTTATACTCAGAAAAAATGCTCATCTCAGGCTTTACACTACTTTGCTCAGAAACAACTTGTTCTACAATTGCACTAACATCAGCTTCTTGAAATGCCAATATCGGCCCACCCTGCTCTAATCTTGCGTAAGTCAGTATTTCATCAATTAATTCATCAAGCTCTTGAATATCTCCATCTATACCACGAACCTGTTTTTCTAACTCTTGCTGGCTTGGGCAGTCCTCTATCATTTGAACGCCAAATCGAATTCTAGCAACAGGCGTTCTCAACTCATGAGACACAGCATGAATCATCTCTTTTTGAACCAACATCAATCGCTGAATATGGTCAGCCATACTATTAAAAGCAACTCCCAGCCGACTAATCGAATCTTCATTACCCGCATTACTCACACGAGCATCAAGCTCACCTCGCGAAATCCTGCTTGCAGCTGTTTCAATATTTCGCAGCCTACGCTCTAAACTCTGAATAAGCAGATAACTTAACAAAGTAAGCATACCAACGATAATAATGAGTAAGAACAATATAATAGGCCAAGAAAAGGGCGAATAAAAAGACGGAAATAACACAACAAATGTTTGATTATTTTGTAACTGAATCACCCCCTTAACGCGATCTTTAAGTCTGAGCAAATAAGCTTTTTCTTCAGAGATTCCCTTAGGTTTTGATTTAAAGCCAACCCAATCCCCCGCATCTCCTGAAGAACTTTCTATCTGAACCCCTAAAGACTCAACAAGAGCCCTTACTTTCACACTTATCTGATCTTCTGAAGCGGCACTCAACTCTTTGCTAATAAGATCCAAATAGACACGATAAACATTGCCTCCATCTATTTCAGATTTAAATGAGATCATACGATCAGCCCCATATGCAGACCAAGCATACAAAGCCTCATCGCCAACCTCAAAGACCACCTGCCCCAAATCCAAACGCGCCTGATATAGCTCTGATAAAGCTTCGGTTTGCTTATTAACCACTGCGATACCATCAAACTCATGAGTCTGTAGCTCTTTTTCCTGTACAGCTAAATAAGATAATGGCGGTGAAATTAGTGCTGCCCAATAATGCTCAAAGCGCACCTGATTAGATAATTTTACAACTGTAAAACTAAAAAGGCCTAGCACAGAAATAACTGTTACTAGACCAACAAGAATTTTAACTAATAATTTACTCAAAATAGATAACCAAAAGCATTTATCTTAAAAAGTACCCGCTATGCTTCTTTCACAAACAGGTAACCCTTACTTCTAACCGTTTTTATGCGTCGAGGATGCACAGGATCATCACCAATCTTAGGTCTTATACGTGAAACGCGTACATCGATCGAACGATCCTGTCCATCGTACTCAATACCTCTTAGTGCAGTAAATATCTCTTCTCGACTAAGTACCGTACCAGCATTACTTGAGAGTAACCAAAGTAGATCAAACTCAGCACTCGTGAGATCAATACTTTCATCATTTAACCATGCTTCTCGCATAGAACTATCAACAGTAAGGTTATTGAACACCAGCCGCGTTGAGCCCTGTGTGTCCGCACCACTTTCACTCGCGGCAGCAACATTACCCGACATTTCTTTTACGCGTCGCAGAAGTGCTCGAATTCTAGCAAGTAAAACTCTAGGCCTAACAGGCTTAGACATATAATCATCCGCCCCCATCTCTAAGCCAAGCACCTGATCAAGGTCATCAGTCCTTGCTGTCAACATTAAAATGGGACCATTGTATGCCGGACGAACCTTTCGACAAATGGACAAACCATCCTCACCAGGCAACATTAAATCCAATACAACAAGATCTGGTTTCTCAGTAAGAATTCTTTCGACAGCATGAGTACCATTTCCTTCAACAGAAACAACAAGCCCATTACTTTCTAAGTACTCTTTTGTAAGATCAGCCAAACGCTCATCATCTTCGACGATCAATATTCGCCATGCTTCACTATGCTCTTCAACTTCCATCGGTATTTTCTTATCTTAATGTGTGGATCAAAGAGGTTAGGTCTTTAAAAATTAAGAACTTAACCGTCAAAAATTACTACTTGTAACATTGAGTATATATGCTGTTTCAAAAATCGCATGAAAAAATGAACGAATTTACTCATTTATCACTTTTTTTAATGATTTATGCCGAGATTACCTTGCCTGATAACAGCTCTTCCTTGGTCGCTTCACGTACATCAACAACCTCCAACTCAAATTTAAGCGTTAAACCTGCCAAAGGATGATTTGCATCAATGGTTACTTCCTTATTTTTCACGGCAACAACTTTAACAACTTGAGCATCTCCGCCAGCATTCGTCTGAAACTTCATACCTACAGACACCTGTTCAACCCCATCAAAAACACCTTGAGGTACAATCGATACCAAGTCAGGATCATGTACGCCATACGCTAATTCTGGAGGAATAACTACCTCAATCCTATCACCCGAAACCCGTCCCTTTACCGCATCCTGTATGCCTTGTATCGTATTGCTACTACCCAGCATAAACATCATCGGCACACCACCATCAGAGGTATCAACCACTTTATCTTCAGCGTTTTTTAGCCAATAATTCAAAACATATACCAATTTATCTGTCATTCTTTCTTCCTAAATTAAACTATAACGCCACTATGTTGACCGACTTGCAAGCCAATCACTACTAATTTTCCACGTACTTTCCGGCGCATGACTCCCAGCAAAAACCCCCGCATGACCACCAGGAACAACCTGAAAGAGCTTATCTTCTGATGAAACAATATCCAAAACCTTTCTAGCGGCAATCGCACTCACCAAATTATCCGATTCACCTGCAAATGCTAGTATCGAACAATTTATTGTATTAAATTCAGCGCTTGATTTTCCTATTCTCATTTTGCCACTAGCAATCTTATTGTTTAGCATCATATGAACAGCCATATCCTTGATCGTCTCACCAGGATAATCAACCATATCATCAAACCACTTACTCATTGTTAAGCTTTCTTCAAGATACTCTCGGTCCCACAAATTTAAAAATTTATCGAAGCTATTAATTACTGAACCCATGGGGTTTGTTAGCTTAAACATAAGAGAAGAGGTCCAACCTGGCACATGAAAATAACGAGCAGGCAAATCGAGAAGAGATACATTCAAAATACTAGAAAGGGTCTGCGCAGGACGATAAATTGCCGACAAAACCTTACCCGCTACACCACTTTGATGCATATCCACAGGACTAGCAATAGTAATTAAGTTTCGAACACTCTGATCTCCAGAGGTCGCGAGATACATTAAAGACAAGAGCCCTCCCATACAATATGAAAATATTGACACATCTTCACTACCACTAGCATCTTTCACACTTTTAATAACTTGAGGCATCCATTCCATAACATACGTTTCAAGCGACAAATCAGTATGATCCGCCGTCACATCCCCCCAATCTACCAAATAAACATCATAACCTAGAGCTAAAAAATATCTAACAATACTACGATGAGGCATCAAATCAAAAATCATTGATGTTGCAGCCAAGGGCGGAACCAACAACAAAGGAGTTTTATACTTTATTTTTTCTACCGCTATTTTCTCTCCCGATACCTCAATTTCATCATCCTTCAACGCATGATACCGGCGAACTGACATAATTCTATCAGCATGAATTTCATCATAATCACTTAGATCAGAAATGATAAAGTTTTCTGAGAAGACATATTGCTCTACGCCATTTATAACAGACCAAAACAGTTTTTCAGTTACACCTAACTTTTTCTTTGTCATGATTACAGCTCTTTAGGAATATATCGAGTAATAATAGCTTAGCTTGAAATAAAAAAACCCAGCAATTGCTGGGTTTTTTATTCAGAAAGAAATTCTTAGATTTATTATCCGCCTAAGAATTTAATCATCACGCCCGCAGCCACAGCAGAACCAATAACGCCAGCAACGTTAGGCCCCATCGCATGCATCAATAAGAAGTTGTGTGGATTAGCATCCAAACCAACTTTATTTGATACACGAGCCGCCATTGGTACCGCAGAAACACCTGCAGAACCAATCAATGGGTTGATTTTATGCTTACTAAACAAGTTCATAAATTTAGCCATTAAAACACCTGTCGCAGTACCAATTGCAAACGCAGCCATACCTAAAACAAGAATACCTAATGTCTGAAGATCCAAAAACTTATCCGCACTTAATTTAGAGCCGACTGATAGACCTAAAAAGATTGTCACGATATTGATCAGTGCATTCTGAGCTGTATCAGAAAGACGCTCCACAACCCCCGACTCTTTCATTAGATTACCAAAACAAAACATACCTAAAAGCGGCGCTGCATCCGGTAAACATAAAGCAACCAACACAAGTACCGCAATTGGGAACAATATTTTCTCAAGCTGCCCAACAGTCCTTAATTGAACCATCGTGATTTTACGTTCAGCTTCAGTCGTTAAAGCATTCATAATAGGCGGTTGGATAACAGGCACCAAAGCCATATATGAATAAGCAGCAACAGCAATCGCTCCTAAAAGGTGCGGTGCAAGTACACTTGATACAAAAATCGATGTCGGCCCATCAGCACCACCGATAATACCGATGGTTGCCGCTTCTTCGATCGTAAAGGCCATACCATCAATACCAAAGCTAGTTAGAAATGCCGCACCTAAAACGGTACTAAATATACCAAATTGAGCTGCAGCACCCAGCAGTATTGTTTTTGGATTAGCAAGCATAGGACCGAAATCAGTCATTGCCCCAACACCCATAAAAATAAGTAAAGGACCTACACCACTAGCAATTACTACGTTGTAAAAGTTAGCTAACATACCATTAGAATAACCACTGTCTGCAGCAACATTGTGTGCTGCCGCATAACTAGCACTATCAGCATGCTTATAAGCATCTTTAAATGCGTACAAGGTCTCTTGGGTAATTTCCTGCCCAACCTGATATGGAACTTCTAACGCTGCTGCTAAAGCAGCTAACACTTCCGGCTTTTGAAAATGGATCGCATTTTCTACAGCCGTTAGCGCTAATCCTGCCTCAGGAATATTCGCCAAAATACCACCAAACCCAATAGGTATTAATAGTAAAGGCTCAAAACCTTTCTTAATGGCCAAAAATAGAAGGAAAAGGCAAACGATAATCATCGAAGCCTGCCCTAACGTGAGATTATATAGACCACTACCGGTCCAGAGATTAAGTATATTCTCCATGAATCGTAAACCTTAGGTTATAGAGTCAATAACGTGTCGCCGACAGAGACAGAGTCACCAACAGCTACATTAATTGAACCGACGGTACCAGCTTTAGCAGCTCGAACTTCGGTTTCCATTTTCATGGCTTCAAGAATGATTAATACATCACCTTCTTGAACAGCCTGCCCCGGGGATACAACAATCTTGAAGATATTACCCGCAAGCGGTGCAGCTACGGGATCTCCACCACCAACAGGTGCAGCTGCAGCGCCAGAACTCGCTGTTAATGGCGCAGCGCCGTCAACAGGAACCATTCCAGTAATGTCACCACCTTCTTCAACTTCAACCACGTAAGACTGACCGCTGACTTCGATAGTGAACACCTCTTTCCCGCCGTCTGATCTCTTAACATCATCAGCACTTGGCACTGGCTCAAAAGCGTCTTTATTTCCGCGATTTTCTAAAAATTTAAGGCCTATCTGTGGAAATAGCGCATACGTCAATACATCATCGATAATATCATCGGCTAATTTAAAGCCTTTATCAGCTGATGCCACTTTAACTTCATCAGTCAACTTATCTAGCTCTGATTCAAGTAAATCAGCCGGTCGACAAGTAATTACTTCAGCACCATCTAACACACGACTCTGTAATTCTTTATTGAAGTCTGAAGGCGCAGCCCCATACTCTCCCTTAAGAATGCCAGCCGTCTCTTTAGAGATTGACTTGTATCGCTCTCCAGTTAATACATTAAGAACGGCTTGTGTACCAACAATTTGAGAGGTCGGCGTCACTAACGGAATAAAACCTAGATCCTCACGAACTCGAGGAATCTCTTCTAATACAGCATCAAATTTGTCAGCTGCTCCCTGTTCTTTAAGCTGGTTTTCCATGTTCGTTAACATGCCACCAGGAACTTGAGCGATTAGAATTCTTGAATCCGTACCACGTAACGACCCTTCAAACTTCACATATTTTTTACGTACTTCACGGAAGTATGCTGAAATTTCTTCCAACAATGTCATATCAAGACCGGTATCACGCTCAGTTCCTTGCAAGGCAGCCACAACACTCTCTGTTGCAGTGTGTCCATAGGTCATCGACATTGAAGAAATAGCCGTATCAACACGATCAATGCCCGCCTCTACCGCTTTTAGGATTGTCATATCTGACAAACCTGAAGTCGCGTGTGAATGAAGTTGAACCTCAAGATTTGTTTGCGCCTTTAAACGACTTACTAATTCAAACGCAGCATATGGAGTAAGTGTACCCGCCATATCCTTAATACAGATAGAGTCAGCACCTAAATCTTCTATTTGCTTGGCTAGGCTAATCCAATTCTCTAAAGTATGGTAAGGACTAGTTGTATAAGAAAGCGTACCTTGTGCGTGCGCGCCATTAGCCTTTACAGCTTTCATTGCACGATCAAGATTGCGCGGATCATTCATTGCATCAAAAACACGGAAAACTTCAACGCCATTTGTAACAGCACGCTCGACAAACTTATCAACAACATCATCAGCATAATGTCTATAACCTAAAAGGTTCTGACCTCTTAATAGCATTTGCTGTTTAGTTTTAGGCATTACCTTTTTAAGTTCACGGATACGATCCCAAGGAT
>Ga0209184_1001448_pt1 | contig 15518 bp, 20 predicted proteins | sample EN8Hudsemesocosm_2_FD_184627 | JGI IMG/M metagenome (GOLD analysis project Ga0209184, IMG submission 184627) | Methane-oxidizing microbial communities from mesocosms in the Hudson Canyon - EN8C Hudson Canyon (SPAdes) (version 2) | ecosystem: Environmental > Aquatic > Marine > Cold seeps | place... | reverse complement strand
TGTTTATTACAAATTTTTCTGCTGCTTCTTTAATGTTGCAACTACTTAAGTTCTCATAGTGATACTTTCACTCTGCATTTAGGACGGCTAACGCTTTTATCTGTGGTCGAGTTTTTTTGATAGGGGGAGGGCAGGCTAAACTTATATTGTTGAATGCCCTTTCTTACTGGCAATTTCAGAGAACCCTTTTTAAACAAAACTCACACTGATAAGTGTATTCACGCTCTGCTGACCGTACGGTAATTGGGTCAGAACTCACTTGCTTGTAGACTGTATAGGGAAGAACAATCACATCACCTACAGAGGAAAAAAACGAGTCTATACCAACATATTCAAAATCACCTTTAGAGCTTCTCGGGTCAGTGTTTGAATTTGGAGAGCCGTTTAATTTACACCAGTTATATTCAATACCACTAAAGACATGATCAATGCTCTTGCAATATGACCCTTTCATTACCACCCCATCATCTGCGAGATTAATAGTATGAATTGTCGAGCAACCTGCCGCCATTGTGTAAAGCAAAACAATGAAAATAAATCTCATAATGTAAAATCTTGATTCTAGGTTGAAAGTATAGTCATACCAACACCCCGCTAAGGTGGCAGCATATTTGGTCCATTTGAATAGTTGGATATATCATTTTTTTGTTGCAATTGCGCAGTATGAATCGAGTTTATTAGAAGAGCTTTTAACAATTTCAACATCACTAAAGCCCGCTTTTTTTAGTAAAGCTACTACTCCGTCTGTTGTGTAAAGTGTAAAACCGTGGTCTGTAAATGAATGATTTTGCAACTGTTGTTTGGTTCTAAAACCCAATACGAACTTACTGTTTTCTTTTAATATTCGGTATACCTCTAGAGCATTTTGTTCTGGGTTAGGCCAAAAATATATCGTATTAGCACTACACGCTTTATTAAAGCTGCCATCATCAAAAGGTATATTTTCAATGGATGCATTGAAAATTTCAACAAGACCTTGAGCTATTCCTTTCTTGTTATTTTTTCTTGCTTGCTTGACCATGGATTTTGAAAAATCTATGCCTACAACTTTTCCTTTTGGTAAAAGTGATGCAATTTCCCCGATTAACTTACCATCACCAAAACCAATTTCAAGGACTTGATCTACACTCTCAAGTTGCAAATTTTCTAGCATAAATTTATTTAGATCCTTATTGACTCTATTCATTAGAACCCCAAACACCTTACCAATTAATCCTGCAGGTTTTCGTAGTTGACCCGCTACAAATGCTCCAGTATTCATAAATAATTCCTTTGATGTGTAGAGTTTGCTCTAAAAATAGACAATGTAACAGTATCGCATTGATCCACAAGCAGAGATTGAAGACAGACACTATGACGAAAAAAGTAAGACAGGGCCGGATCTTTGTAAAAAGAGCAACCCGCCTCCATGGATCAATCTAGCATTGTCTAATTACTACTTGAAATCAGAGGAGCTTTATTCGTTACGTGATGGTTGGATTAAGCTTCACTATCCTGAGTGAAACGCCCTGTGTGGATCCACATATAGGGTGTCTTGGTAGTTGAGGAATAGAGAGCCTCTGCTACCCGATTTGGCAAAAAAAAGCCCCAATAGGAACTGGGGCTCTCCGAGAAAAAGTAATTGTTTAGCTGTTTTTCTTTTTTTGTGAAAACCCAAGTCCTGCTAAGCCGAGACCTAGTAACGCTAGTGTACCAGGCTCAGGCACATCAGCAGCAGTGACAGATGCGTTGTCAAAACGCCATGTGCCAGTACCGGGATCAGTTGCCATGTAGAACGCAATATTTGTACTTGCACCTGTACCAATGAATGTGTCTATGTTCGTGGCCCAGCTAACAGTCGCGCTAATAGTTGTTAGCACTCCATCAATAGCCCACGCAAAATCGTTACCCGCGACTTGACTCGCAAACGTATCGAAAGAAATGTCGTAAGTCTGGCCAGAAACGGTAAAAATATCTTGGCTTAAAATAGCCCATCCTGAGTTGTCATACTCCCGAAAAAAACCACTTTCTACTTGAGAATATTCGCCGCCACTGAGATCCCAGCCTGAAAGATCACCGGTAGAAAAATCTCCATTTGTAAGTAAATTTGCATTAGCTGACATAGCAAACAAGCAAGCAATTAAACATATAATCTTATTCATGACTTTTCTCCATAAATTTAGTTTTAACCTATCTATGGCTAGATAGGAACACCCGCATCAATAGTCCCATGTGCAAATCTTGCGCCAAGTTTGTAAGCTTTTGTTTTTAAGGTGATTAAATCTAGGGGGGCAAAATGCAAGACAGAAAGTGAAAAAAAAGCTGACATTTATTCTTCTAGCTACGAGATTTAATCTTTAAGATTAACTGGCCCTGCGTTCCAACAACTCTTCCCAAATTAAAGCCGCTTTGCAAACCGGCTACGATAAACAGAAAGTGTCAATCCAGTATGCTGTTTAAATAGCCTACGAAAAGAGCTCATGTCTTCATATCCTACCATCTGCACCACCTTCTCGGGTGCATATTTAGTTTCAGTCAGTAGCTTTTGTGAAGCTTCAATACGTACACGTTGCAGGTAAGTATAAGGCGTAACACTAAGTGCCGCTTTAAACCGCCTGATCAGGGTGCGCTTACTGACGTTGAATTTGGCAGATATTTCATCGAGGTCTTGTGGCTGGCTGTAGTGATCTTCAAAGTAGGTTTGTACATCAGCTATGAGGGCGTCGTGGTGGTTTTGTGCTAGTCGAGAAAGGCTATAACTTAGTTGGCTTTCTCGGCGGTAGTCAATTACAAAGGCTTTGGCGGTTTGTAGAGCTACATCATATCCTAGTTCCTTTTCTATGATGTAAATACCCAGGTCAAACCATGCTAGGCCGCCGCCTGCACAATATAGGTTATCGTCGACGGTGATGAGTTGGTCTGCCCGTAAATCCACTTGTGGGTAACGTGCTTCAAATATGTCTTTGTAGCCCCAATGGGTGGTCGCTCGTCTTCCATCCAGCACGCCTGATTCAGCCAGAAAGAAGTTGCCAGTACAATTACCGGCAATCATCAGTTGATGGTCAAAACCCCATGTTATGAAGGTTTTCATTTGAGGGTTCTTAGCCAGAGTGTGTTCGATGGGGCTACCGATGGTGGGGACGATAATGGCGATGAGGTCGTCTAACAGGAGCTCGCTTTGCATGACTTGCTCAAAGCTCATATGCGCATCAATACCTACATGGTTAATGCATTTGACTGATAAGCCGTCGGGGCTGGCGATCCAGACTTTAAATTTGCGTGCGGGTGGTTCATCCATAATAAGCTGCCAGCTCACACCGGTTAAAGACAGTATGTCGATGACGCCAGTAATGGCGGTGGATAGTGCGCCATTAAAACCTGCAATGATGACGTGTTTCATTTATTTCTTTACCTGATTTTTTTGGTGTTTGTCATTATTCACACTAACGCTGTCAATAATGACAATATTATTTGTACACATCAAGGGACATACTGGATGGCATAAATTAGCCATGCAATAGTGGGACAACAACATGTTAGTGAATCAAAAAGATCTTAACTTCTTACTCTACGATGTATTCGATGCAAAGGGTTTAACTCAGTACAGTCAATATAGTGAGCATGATCAGGCAACGTTTGACGGTGTGATCGATACCGCCAACCATATTGCACAGAGCTACTTTGCGCCCCATAACAGTAAAGCTGATGAACACGAACCACAGTTTGATGGTGAAACAGTGTCGACTATTCCTGAAGTGAAGGATGCCTGGAAACATTATGCTCAGGCGGGTTTGCTGAATGCTAGCCAAAGCTTTGAAGACGGAGGCATGCAATTGCCTACCATGATTCATTCGGCATGTAGCGGGCTATTTACCTCGGCCAATCCGGGTACTGCGGGTTATATGTTTTTAACGACGGCGGCGGCGAATGTGATTCATGCCTTTGGCAGTGACGATCAAAAAGCTCGTTTTTTGCCGGGTATGCACAATGGGCGCTTTGCGGGCACGATGGCATTGACTGAACCGGATGTGGGGTCTAGCTTGGGGGATTTGAGCACCAAAGCGAGTGTGCAAAGTGACGGCAGTTACCATTTGAAAGGGCAGAAAATGTTTATTTCAGGTGGCGATCAGGATATTACTGAAAACATAGTGCACTTGGTGCTTGCGCGAGTAGAAGGGGCCGTCGATGGCGTAAAAGGCATTAGCCTGTTTATTACCCCGAAATATTTGGTGAATGAAAATGGTGAATTGGGTGCCCGAAACGATGTAAAGCTGGTTGGGCTATTACACAAAATGGGTTATCGCGGTACGACTTCAACGGTATTGAATTTTGGTGAAGAAGATCAGTGCACCGGTTACTTAATTGGAGAGGCAGGCAAAGGCCTGTTCTACATGTTCAAAATGATGAATGAGGCGCGCATCGGGGTGGGTTTAGGTGCTGCGATGATCGGCTATCGTGGTTATTTAGAATCATTGGAATATGCTAAAAACAGGCCTCAGGGTCGTAAGCCATCGCAGAAAGAAAAAGACAGTAAACCGGTTAATATTATCGAGCATGCCGATGTTAAACGCATGTTGCTGGCTCAAAAATCTTATGTTGAAGGCTCGCTGGCGCTTTGTCTTTTTGGTTCGCGACTGATGGATGAATTTGAGGCGGGAGACAGTCTTGAACAAGCCGAGAGGGAAGACAGCGGTATTCTTTTGGATCTGTTAACACCTGTAGTTAAGAGTTTTCCTTCGTACTATGGCTTGAAGGCGAATGATCTGGCGATACAGGTGCTGGGTGGCTCGGGTTATATTCGCGAGTATCCGGTTGAACAATGTTATCGGGATAATCGACTTAACCCCATTCACGAAGGCACGCATGGCATTCAATCACTGGATCTACTGGGTCGGAAGCTATGGATGAAAAAAGGCAAAGGCTTGCAGTTATTGATGGGGCGTGTGCAAGTGACGCTTAAAAATTGTCAGGCGCATGAGTGCCTGATGCCTTTGTTAAAAATCTACCAGAAAAATATGAATATTTTCTCGAAAACTACCATGACTTTGGGGCAAAATATTCAAAGTGGGAAAGTCGATGAAACATTGGCTAACAGTGCTTTGTACTTGGATATGATGGGCAAAATTGTAGTGGCTTGGTTATGGTTGGAAATGGCCGAGAAAGCACTTACAAGCTTTTCATCTAGCGAGAGCGAAGATGATAAGCACTTTCTTGCGGGTAAGTTACAAGCGTGTAAATACTTTATTGAATGGGAGTTGGGTGAAATTGACTCTCAGTCGAAATTACTAATCGAACTCAACAGTACTTGTGCTGACATGCAATCGGATTGGTTCTAAATTTTGGTTTACATCCTAATATAAACATAACGACTCACACTTAACTGTCATCCCCGATTAAACACTTCGGGGATGACAGGGGTCATAGGAATATATAATGAACAATTCTGAGCATACAAAAGTATTGGTTGAAGAAAACGGTCATATCTTAACGATTACCTTTAACCGACCTGAAAAATATAACGCGCTAGACCCGGAAAGTTTTAAGTTACTGTCTAAAGCTTTGTATCGACTGGAAAATGAAAGCCATTTACGGGTGGGTATTATTCAAGCGGCCGGCAAAAATTTTACCAGTGGTTTGGAGCTGGATAAGTGGGCGCCCATTTTTGCTAAAGGTCTTGATATTGAATTTGCAGATGATGAGCTGTCTCCCTATGGCGTAGAAGGCAAAATATTAAGTAAACCACTGATCTGTGCGGTACAGGGTCTATGTTATACCTCGGGTTTGGAGTTGTTGCTGAATACCGAGATTCGTGTGGCGACGGCTGATACGCGTTTCGCTCAGTTGGAGGTTAAGCGTGGTATTTATGCTTGTCGTGGTGGCACCATCCGACTGCCTGAAGAAATCGGCTGGTCGAACGCGCAGCGTTACTTGTTAACGGGTGATACCTTTACGGCTGAACAAGCTTTGCAGTGGGGCATGATTCAGGAAATCGTGCCATTGGAAAGCTTACATCAACGCGCTTTCGAACTGGCAGAAAAAGTGGCTCAGGCGGCACCTTTAGGTGTTCAGGCTTCATTACGGTCGTCAAAACTGTCGCGTATGCAGTCTCAGGGAATCGCTTTTAAACATGTGAGTGATGAGATGCCTGCGATCATGAAAAGCAAAGATGCACAGGAAGGTGTTTTATCATTTTTACAAAAACGTGATGCCAAATTTACGGGCGCGTAATTGTTTGGAAAATTTAAACCAAGGATTAGTTATGAAAAAAGTCATTATTACAGGCGCTTCTTCAGGAATCGGAGAAGCGTTAGCTTATGAGTACGCGAAGAAAGGTTATGCACTTGGTTTGGTGGCGCGCCGAATGGACCGCTTGAAACACCTCCAAAAAGAGCTGTCTCAATTTGGCTCCCCTGTTGCGATTCGTTCATTGGATGTGGCAAATGATCAGGAGATTTTCCCTACGCTTGAGTCGCTTAGTGAGGAGCTGGGTGGTGTGGATATCGTGATTGCGAATGCCGGTATTACGGCCGTTCACCGAACAGGTAAGGGGGATTTTGAGGTGAATCGAAACGTCATTCAGATCAACCTGATATCCGCCATGGCGACGGTGGATGCTGCAGTGAGATTGTATAGAGAAACGAATACGAAAGGACAGGTTGTTGGCGTTTCATCGGTGTCCGCGTTTAGAGGTATTCCTGGAAGTGCCGCTTATTCTGCCTCGAAAGCCGGGTTTTCAAATTACCTGGGTGTGGTAGGTTTGGAGCTGAAGAACAAAGGTATTTCAGTGACGACGGTACACCCGGGGTTTGTGGCAACTGAGCTCTCGAAAGATATGGATAAATATCCCTTCGTAATTACGGCAGATAAAGCTGCAAAAGCGATCTTTAAAGGTATTGAGAAAAAAGAAGCGAATATTATTGTACCTAAGCTTCCCTGGTCAGTGCTTAGTCGTGTGGTGACACTAATACCTGATCGACTCATTTCTCAGGTATTTTGATCAGCATTCACTTGGTTTAGCTTTGACAATAAGGTATTTACTAACGAGGTGATTGAGCTGCTGTTGGCCAGTCACTCTTGCAGAGATTCTCTTTTCAACTATCTCTTTTTAAACTTGCGCCTCAATTTCAATTTTTGTGCTGGTGTTAGGTTTTTAAATTTCCTGCGTAATTGTTTTTTCTTGGCATCAGGAAGCTGTTGGAAGCGTTTCATGTTTCGTTTCAGTTTCTGGCGTTTTTCGGGTGATAACTGGCGAAATTGATGCATTTTCAGGTTTAACTGAGCGCGTTTTTGTGGAGATAACTTCTGCCATTGTGCAAAACGTTGCTGCGCGCTTTGCTGCTTTGTTTTATCCATGCTTAACCAGCGTTGTGCGCCTTTTGCGAGCGCTTCTTGCTTGGCAGGGGGGAATTCAGACCATTTACTTTGAAAAGCGTGTAATGTTTTTTGGGTTTCGGGTGGTAGTGTTTGCCAGTCATCGGCCCATAGAGAGGCGGGTAATAGGCATAAAGCTATTATCATCAAGCGCATTCGTGTGAGTATCATTGTTGCGCCTCCTGAGTCGTGTTGAGTGATGTTTTGTTTATTTTTTCCACCTTAGCGTTTTCGATATGTTCAGGCTTGGAATCTAATTGCAGGTTGTCCAAGTCAAGGGCCGTGGTGAAGCCTTCTTCTGACTCAATGCTATTCGCCAGAAACAAGAAAAATTCAGTTTGGTTCAAGTACTGAGCTTCACTTGCTTTAGTGCCTTCAATATCGGGCTCTGCATAAGTGGGTGCAGTGAGCATAATATTAACCATTGTTATGCGTACCCAAAGAGGAAGTATCACTGGACCCTTGTGTTTCGAGTTCTTGAGCCAGCCAGTATGCAAATTCAATATCTTCAATGATGTCGAGCTCCGTTTCGTCCAAGGTACTTAATAGTATAAACGCACTTAGGTTTTGGCTTGAAGCAAAAGTGGGTGTTTGTTGTTGGGAATTGAGTGGTATTAAGTTCCAAAACACCAATAGACATACACTTAAAGCCAAACCTGCACTCAGGGTCTTAGGGCTAAAGAATTGAAATTGATGCCAATTTTGATTGATCTCTGGTTTTTCTTGTACTGCAAGAGCTGTTCTTCTAGCGGCTTTCAGGCGAGTTGAAATATCGGGTGATAATTGCTCAATGCTGGCATCTAAAGCTTCCACTGTCTGCTCGGCCAGTTTTTGGTCAGTATTTTTTATTTCATTTTTCATCCGGCTCACCTATTTTTCAAGCTTCAAATGCTGTTGTCTAAGTTTTTCAAGTGCACGTGAATAATGTGTTTTGACGCTGTTCTCATTTACGTTCATGACCTTTGCCGTTTCTTTAATAGAAAGCCCTTCCCAGCTTCTAAGAACAAAGCATTGTTGTTGCTTCAGCGGCAATGATTCAACACATGCGAGTAGATGTTGTCCGAGTTGCTCCGTAAAGACCTGTGACTCCGGGTTTGTTTGTAAGTCGACTGCTTCCGGTTTACTGTCAACTTGATCATCTATCGCCTGATTATCCTTTTTCCAGAAGAATAACTTGTTCATTATTGTTTGTTTTCGGTGCCAGTCAAAAATTTTATTCTCGAGAATTTTTAAAAATAAGGGTTTCCATTCTGTAGGTTCCCGATGGCTGTATTTGGTGACTAATTTGATCATGGTGTCCTGGACAATATCCAGTGAATCAGCTTCACAATGCGTCGCCAGTTGCGCGATACGAAAAGCACGCTTTTCGATATCTTTCAGAAAAATGTCTAATTCTCGCACCGCGCAGAGTCTTCCTTTATTGAACTGTTTCAGTATCTACTTCAGGCACTTCTGGCGCAGAAGCAACTAAGTGAACAGTGATTGCATCAGCACTTAGGTCATGTTGCTCATCTGAATAGTGGCCGCTAGCCGTTAAATGTACAGTTTCTAGTCCCTTATTCAATTCTGCGTTTAATGCACTTACAAAACTAGAAAAATCACGGTAAATATTAATACCCACGCCAGGTGTTAACATTGCATATCGACCCTGCTCAGTAATACCTTTTATAGTTTCAACACTCAAATTCAAGGTGCTTGAATTTGGTATGCCTTGCAAGTGTAGTTTACTTTGTGCGGTCTCAGTATTTAACTTCAGCGTATCATTCTCTATGGTAAGGTTCTGGCTAGTGTCACTGCTCCAGCGCGCATGGAGCTTTGCGGCATGAGATGAAAAGTCAGGGTTAATAATGCTAAGTGCGTCAAAGTCCGCTGGTGCGCTACCAAAGACACTTGGGTAACCACGTACTTGCAACCATTCTTCAGTTTCTAATGTACTTAAGTCCAAATCACTGGTCGTGATTTCATAGCTTTCAGGGTTGGCATTATCGGTTTCAGAATTTCCTGTGCCACTAAAATCAAATACCTCTACGGGTCGCTTGTTGATATGACTTAGGTCTAATTGTAACGGGCTAGTTTGTTCAATCTGACCGACAATTTGATTGAGTTTCATACGGATATTGCTATCTTGGGCATCAAATATATTGCTCTCTGCATCAAAATCACCCAAAGCTAGCACGCTTTGGCCTATGGATAAATTGCTAATATCTGCATCCCCTAAGCGATAGCCCGTCACGGTGCTGTTTTCAGAAACGGCCATTTCAATCGTTTGACGGAAGTGACCTGCCTGGTTTTCAAGTTCAAGTACCGCACCTTCGATGGTGATGGAGTTGCCAGTGCGTTGCGTGATAACACCTTTTAAAACATCAGAATCAGCCCAAGGAACGCTGTTGCCCGCATGTACTTGAGTTGCGAGATAAGCCTGGCCTGATTCTTTATCCGCTTGGCCAAAAGCAATAACGGGTGTGTCTGCTGATAATTCAGCCATCGCACTTAGACCTGCATCCCAGGTTAATTCAATGCCATTCACTTCAAAGCGGGTATCGCTATTCACATCAAAAGAAAATGAGCCGAACTCGCCTTGCTTTAAACGCATGGGTCGAATATTAAGCGTGATATTTTGTTCAGTTTCAGAAACGGATTTGAGTAAACCACGTACACGGTGCTCGCGGTCTGCATCAAGTTCGGTTGTGCCGATCATAAAGGGCTCGACGATCACTACTGCTGGTTCGAAGGATTCAATCGTATTGGAGGCGGATAAATCCAAATCCAAGGTTAGTTGTGCCGCTTTTCGGGCTGAAATATGGATCAGCTCATTATCATTAAACTTCAATTCAACATCAACTTCTGCCAAGGCCTCACCTAAGGCATTCACGGCTGATGCCTGATAAGATTGGCCAGCTTCATTCTGAATCACAATATCAGCATCACTGTAGTCCAAGCTTAACGTGATGCTTGAATAGGTGCCTTTAGGCACTGAAAGCACAGCAAATAATTCTGACAACTCCTGGTATTGTACAAAATCAATCTCGGAGCTTAATGGAAGTATGCTGACAGTGGAGCCATCAAGGTGATTTAAGGTAATCGCATCGAGTTCTATTTGATAAGTGAGAAAATCTTCTTCTGCATCGGTAATCGCCAATTGCAGTTCACCATTTTCGGTATCTGCTACAGCAGTGTCACTACTATCACTACAAGCCCCCAAGAATAAGCTACCGCTGAGGCCAAAAACTAAACCAAGGTAGTTAAGTGAGTGTGTGTTTAAAGGTTTCATTGCTATGCTCCTGCATGTTATTTGAATTCGTTTCTTGAATGATTTATGTATATACAAAACCTAAAACGTAGCAGGGAGTAAAAAGTTTACACGTCGTTAAAAAAAATAGATAAATAGAGCGCTTTTTATAAGTTTTAGTCCAAAATGACCTCACTTTGATGCAAGTTATTCTTTCCTGGTTGCTGCAATTAAGATAGCCTATCACTAGTTTTTATACGCTTTTTGAGCAGAATCTGGGCACACTTTTATGAGTATTCATCAATTGAAATACCAACGTTTTTTAGCGATGATCTTCGTAGGTGCATCGCTTGGAATTGTTTATTTCTGGTGGCAGTTCTTTAATGGTGAACTGTTCTCAATCGGAGAGATTCGGCCTTTGATTAAGAATTTTGATGGCTATTACGACTGGGAAAAAAGCTTTGTTGTGCCTGATAGTATTCTTTCTATTGGTTTATTAATTTCCGCTACGATGCTTTGGTTTGATATAGGTGGAGGTCGTGGCCGAATATTAGCGGCAGCTTCGTCGGGAGCGGCATTGTTTTTAGGTGTGTTAGATTTGAGCTATGGGTTTTCCACTGGTTTGTATCAAATTGCACATCCTTTTGCGGATGAAGTGTTAAGTTCAGGTTTGTCGATTACCGCCGTAGGCGTGGTGGGATTAAGTATATTATTGTTTAAGCATCCACACTAAAGGCCTGCATTTTGAGCACGACTTTCAAAATGTCAGAGTAGGTGGCAATGCCGGATAAAAAGCCATTTTCGGTGACGGCAATGCCATCCAGTCCATATTCTAATAGGGCGGGAACCAGGTCTTTGATAAGCGTTTCAGGGCTGGTTGCAAGAAGTGGTTGAGTGCAAAAAGCATCCAGAGATATATTTTCAGTTTGTATTTGAGTATCGGTATGCGCACGCATTAAGTGAGGCAGAATTATTTTCTCTGAGAGCATGCCGCAAAGCGTATCGTCGGTATCGATAATGGCTAAATGATGAATTTCATACTTCTGCATCATACTCCAAGCCTCGCCCAGGGTTTGGTTTTTCTTTATTGTGAGCACGGGTTTGCTCATGATGTCTCTGACTTGTCCCAGGTTTAATTGGTTTTCTGTTTGTGTGTTTCTATATGCTTGCGCAGCTTGTTGTTGGTTTGGGTGCTCTTGTTGAATGCTGTATTTTTCAGATTTATTTTTCTTAGTCTCTGCTAGCACATCACTAAAATCAGACTCTTTTTTCGAATGAATTGCCTGGGTTTTAGCAAGCTCATCTGTAGGTTGGATCTCGCGTACGCGAAATTTTCTACTTAGGGGTTTGACAGGCTCCTGGCCGGCATTGTGAATGTAGAATAAGGGCATTAAGCGCTCCTAAGAATTTAATCTAGCTAATAATAAAACCTTCCTATAATAGTAAATCGGCCGTTGATCTACATCAATGATCTTTTTTTTTCTGTGAACTATTCTTTGTTTAGATTAAATCAATACGGAGTACTGCAGTATGTCTTCACATCACGATAAGATCCAAAAGCTGGCAGAGCGCTTAGAAGCCTGGGATTACAAAATTGACCGTTTGGAAAATAGAGTTAAGGGTTTACCCGATGAGTTTCGTGCCACCGCGCAGGAAAAATATCAGAAGATAAAAGACTATCAATCTACTTTGCAACACAAAGAGCAAAGCCTGAAAGAAAGTACTGAGCATGCGATTCATGATATCGAGCACTCATTTGAAGAAGTGTGGGATACTTTTAAATTATTATTTGAAGAAGTGGAAATGGAGGTAGAGGTAGAAGGCACTTAATATACCTGAATATCTCAATAGGCCAGAATTCTGATTTGTATAAAAAGCTATGCAAAAACAGCGTTCTGGCTTGCCATCAATATCTATAACTTTCCCCGAAAAACGCCCTGCGACTCAAATTGCTTTTTTGATAGCGATCACATACCATCGTGCCTCCGGTTATCTATTCTCGGACAGACACCTAGAATTATTCACTTTACCTTACGCAAGTTTACTTATGTCTCGCCGAACACTTCTTGAAATTGGTCTTTTTCAACGTTTACTGATTGCTGCCAGTTTGAGCGGCTTGGTTTGTGTGGGTGTCTTCCTTGTCGCTCGATAAAATGCCGCTCGATAAAATCATTAGCTTTGATAATGTCACATTAGGCTATGAGTCTCATCCGGCTGTTCATCACCTATCAATTGGCATTGACCGCGGGGCTTTGATGGCCTTGGTCGGGCCGAATGGTGCCGGTAAAACAACCTTGCTAAAAGGTATTATGGGGCAGCTCTCGCCATTAGATGGTGAAATCATTCTGCATGATATACAGCGTAATGATGTGGCTTATTTGCCTCAGCTGAATCATGTGGATCGTAGTTTTCCTATTACTGTGCAAGAAATGGTTTCTCTGGGGACTTGGCGTGAAACGGGGGCCTTTGGGCGTTTGAGAAAACAGCACAAGCTGGCGGTTGCTTCCGCGCTCAGTCAATTGGGCCTAACAGGTTTTGAAAAGCGCTTGATTGGTTCGCTTTCAGGTGGGCAAATGCAGCGTGTTTTGTTTGCACGCTTGTTAGCTCAGGAGGCAGATCTGATTTTATTAGACGAGCCTTTTACAGGCATTGACAGTCGAACCACTCATGACTTGATCCACTTAATTGAAAGCTGGCATAAGTCGGGTAAAACTATTATTGCTGTTTTACATGACCTTGAACAAGTAAGAGCGCACTTTCCCCAAAGTTTATTATTATCACGAGAGCCGATTGCTTTTGGTGATACTCAAGAAGTATTAACCCGTGAAAACTGGCTGAAAGCTCGGCAGTTAAATGAAGCTTTTGATGAACACGCCGACCACTGTGGGCATGACTAGATGTTTGAATCTTTAATTTCTCCTTTTGTAGAATTTTCCTTTATGCAGCGTGCATTAATGGGCTGTTTAGCCATTTCTGTTAGTGCAGCGCCGATTGGTGTTTTTTTAATGCTACGTCGTATGAGTTTAACAGGCGACGCAATGGCGCATGCTATTTTACCGGGTGCTGCTGTGGGCTTTTTGGTGGCGGGTTTGTCGATTGAAGCGATGACGATTGGCGGTATTATTGCAGGCTGCTTAGTGGCGGTTCTATCAGGTTTAGTTGCACGTTTAACAGATGTTTCGGAAGATGCCAGTATGGCAGCCTTCTATTTGATCTCACTGGCTGCGGGGGTGTTAATCATCTCGGTTAATGGGAGTCAGGTGGATTTGTTACATGTGTTGTTTGGCTCAGCTTTAGCCTTAAATAATGATGCGCTTTATTTGCTGGCGGGGATTTGTTCCATCACCTTGTTTGCTTTAGCTATTGTATTTCGACCCTTGGTAGTTGAATGTATGGACAGTCAGTTTTTGCAGTCGGTCAGTGGTCTAAGTCCTTTGGCGCATTTTTCATTTCTGGTTTTAGTGGTATTGAATCTGGTTGGCGGTTTTAATGCACTTGGTACGCTGATGTCGGTAGGGATGATGATTTTACCTTCTGCCTCGGTGCGTTACTGGGTTAAAAGCCTGGATATAATGCTTTTGCTATCTTGCTTGCTGGCGATGCTGAGCTGCTATGCCGGTTTATTATTGTCTTACCATATTGCCTGGCCCACCGGCCCGTCTATTATTCTTATTTTGGGTGGTTTTTATGTACTGTCATTTTTGTTTGGTACTAATGGTAGCATGATGAGCAAACTGTCTAAGCCGCAACATTTGAGTGCATAAGTTTAATATTAGTCTGCAATTTCAGGAGTTCTCGTGATGAAAGCTTGGTTTAAATCTATTGAAAGTGATCCGGAAGATACTGTTTATGCTTTGGAAAAAGTATTAGCCGAACTGACCGTCAATGAAGATGGACTGATTCCTGTCATTGCCCAGGATGAATATACTAAAGCGGTGTTAATGTTTGCCTGGATGAACCGTGAAGCGCTCGAAGAGACGCTACAAACCGGTAAAATGTGCTACTGGTCGCGCTCACGAAAAAGCTTATGGCGTAAAGGAGAAAGCTCGGGCCACTGGCAAACGCTTAAGTCGCTTAGGACCGATTGCGACGGGGATGTCTTACTGGCAGAAATTGAACAAGACGGCGCCGCTTGTCATACCATGCGCCGAAGTTGTTTCTATCTTAAATTTGAAAAAGACCAGGTACGAGTTGTTTCTGACCTTTCGAATTAATTTCAGGCTTTGGCTGGCTTACTTTGTGTCAGTATCAGCAAACTGTTTAAGGTAATCATCGGCCAGTTTCCACTCTTCATCAGGGTTGATGGAGTAACTAAAAGGTCGTGGGTTGGTTTCTGCTTCGATCAAGGCTTTGATGTGCTCATCCGCTTCTGCTGGATTGTAAACTCGAAATAATAATTCACGGGTTTTACGCCAGGTAATTCTCGCTAGTGGAAGTGCGTTGCCATTGGTTTGCAGGTCTTTGTCAAGTTGCTGGCAGAAAGGCTCAATCGCTTCTGCTTCGTGATCTAAGGTTAGGCCGTTATCGTCTTCAGTTTCCAGCTCCAATATTAGCGATAGTTGCCAGCTAAACAGTTGGCGTTGTGTGACATCTAAATTGGAGAGCGAGGTGTTAACGGCTGCATAGACCTGTGCACCCTCATCTTTACGTTGAATGACAGTATAAGAGGGGGTGGGGGCTACAAATTTGCTATTACTCACGTATAAGGTCTCATGTTCAAACTAAAATTTTTAGAAAATTATACTAATTATAAGGCTAGTAGGCTACTTGTTGTAAGGTGAGGATGCTTATTTAGGTAACTTGTAACTGAGGTGTAGGTGGGATTCTTATTGCCGCCAGTACGTAAACCCTTAACCAGAATGCTTCCCCAGACCCATCTTTGCATTGACAGAACTGTATGTTTGACCGTTTAGAATAATTTTGCTTGACCACCTTACCT
>Ga0209184_1001447_pt1 | contig 15543 bp, 18 predicted proteins | sample EN8Hudsemesocosm_2_FD_184627 | JGI IMG/M metagenome (GOLD analysis project Ga0209184, IMG submission 184627) | Methane-oxidizing microbial communities from mesocosms in the Hudson Canyon - EN8C Hudson Canyon (SPAdes) (version 2) | ecosystem: Environmental > Aquatic > Marine > Cold seeps | place... | reverse complement strand
CCGCAAGATTCGCCATTCTGAATGGACCCTGGTGGCAAGTGCCCAGCACATCGCAGAGCACGGTTTGGCCACCACGGTGCCTGAGCTGCTTAGCCAGCCAAGCATAGGCATGGTGGATGAACACGGTGATGGGCAACTTAGAACTGAGTTCAATTGGCAGAATAAAAAGGTGGTGTTAAAACACCGCTTTGGTGTGAACAACATGAACGCCGTCATTGAGGCCATAAGAGCCGGCTTGGGCTTTGGTTTGGTGCCCAGGGGCATGGTGGCGGCTGAGTTAGCTCGCCAGGAGTTTGTGGAGATAAGTACCGGCATTAATATTAAAACCACGGGTTTATATGTGGTTTACCCAACTCGTAGCGGGCAACCTGCCAAAACCAAAGCCTTTGTGGATGCTTTGCTGGCATGGGGGCAGTATAAAAAGTGAAGAAGGCAGATTAATTCAAACAATAGCGCTGGTTCACCTTTATGTTATAGGCCTGCCACCCCATGGAAAACTTCAAAAACGTGATGGCTGAGGTTGTCACTTTTAGCCTATTTTTCCTGTTACTTATTGCCATAGTCACGGCCCCGCCCGTTACTCTAGAATCAAAACCAAAACTGTTTTTTGTCACGTGTTTATCCAATAGGTAATAATATGAATACAGGTCCATTAGCGGGTATTAAAGTGGTAGAAATTGCAGGCATCGGGCCAGCCCCCTGTGCCGGTATGATGTTTGCCGACATGGGCGCCGAAGTCATAGTGGTGGACCGAAAAGTTGGCAACAGTAAACCTAACGCCAGCGCCGCCAAACACATGTTTGTGAATCGTGGTAAAAAATCCATCGCGGTAAATATGAAATCCCCGGAAGGGGTAGAGGCCGTTTTAAAACTGCTGGAAGACGCCGATGTTTTGTTAGAAGGATTTCGCCCTGGTGTCATGGAGCGTCTTGGCCTGGGGCCAGAAGTGTGTCACCAGCGTAACCCTAAATTGGTATTTGGCCGCATGACCGGTTGGGGGCAAACGGGTCCACTTTCCCAGGCCGCTGGCCACGATTCAAACTACATTGGGTTATCAGGTGCGTTCTGGCATGGTGGTCGCAAAGATGCCGTGCCCACCGCACCACTCACTTTGGTAGGAGATCTTGGCGGCGGCACTATGATGCTGGTATGGGGGGTGATGTGTGCCCTAACCCATGCCAATAAAACCGGCGAAGGGCAAGTGGTGGATGCGGCCATTACCGATGGCTCGGCGTATATTTCAAGTTTGCTCATGATGCTAAAAAATACCGGCATGTTGCAAGACGAATTTGGCATGGGTTGGGCCGATGGTGCGGCCCCGTGGAACGAAACCTATAAGTGTGCCGATGGCGGTTTTGTAAATATTTGTGCCCTGGAGCCAAAGTTTTATAAAGAATTACTTGAGCGCTTGGGGTTAACCGAAAACCCAATCTTTAAAAATCAGTGGGGCATGAAAAACTGGCCACAAGGCAAGGCCGAACTCACTGAAATATTTGCAGGTAAAACCCGTGATGAATGGTGTGAATTATTGGAAGGCACCGACGTGTGTTTTGCGCCCGTGTTAAATTTCAGTGAAGCGGCCCAACATCCACACAATGTGGCGCGCGGCACCTTTATGGAAATTGATGGGGTATTGCAGCCCGCGCCGGCGCCGAAATTTAGTCGCAGCCAACCCTCTGTAGGGGTACCGCCTGGGGTGGGGGCCAACACAGATGAGTTGTTGCGAGCCGCTGGCTTGGACGAGGAAATAATTGCAGAGTTAAAAGCGAGGGGGGCGGTTTAACCTGTGCTATTTTTGTCTGTGTGCACCGTCAGAGCAGGGGGCTAAAAAAATGTATTGTTAGACAATGCTGGCCTAAATTTAAATACAGCCTTTATACTTTGGCGGTTAACAATGTGCTTTTTAATAGGGCCGTTATTCGCTGTACATACTGCTGCGTTGACCAACCACATTCGCGGGTGAGTTGTTCCCAATTATTGATGGAAATGGTGCTCCAGAATATATCGGTGGCACTTTCTTTATTCCATTGCGCTGCAAGTAACCCTTCCTCATGCAGTGCGTTAATGGTTTGCGCACAAATGTCACGCACATAACCCATGTTGCCATTCCAGGCGGCCGCCATGGCTTCGTCGCTGTCTTTTGCCGCCATGAGTGCCTTGGCGATACCAATGATTTCTGGAATGTAGTTTCCCCAAATGTTCACGCAGGCTTCCAGCCGTTCTATGCCTGTTTTCGCTTGTTTAAACGGAATAAGACGTTCACCCAGGCCCTTCAGGTTGTCCACGTATTGTGAGGTGGCCACGATTAATTCGGTGCGAGATTTAAAGTGAAGGTACACGGCTTGCCGTGAAATTCCGGCCGCTTTGGCCACATCACTCATCTTTATGACTTTACCCAAGTGCTGTTCCATGAGCTGCCAGGTGGCGTGAAGGATACGTTCACGGGTATTTATTTCTGAACTTGACATGGTGTAAAGCATGGCGCATCCTCCAATGGTTGTCAATTGACACGCTGTCAAGCAGGCCAGCTCGGCAGGGCCTAAACCGAGAATTAAGGGGTAAATATGAAACTGATAATATTTGGCGCCACCGGAGGCACAGGCCTGCAGGTGGTTCAGCAGGCCCTAGAATTGGGTCATACCGTCACTGCGTTTGTGCGAAACCCAGGGCAAGTCAGCTTTAGCCATGAACGATTAACGTTAGTGGCAGGGGACGTATTGGACTCGGCCAGGGTGCAAAGCGCCATACAAGGTCAGGAAGTGGTGATGTGTTCGTTGGGAGCAAAGGCCACGAATAAAGACATGCTGCGCGCCAGGGGGACAAAAAATATTATCGCAGGCATGCACCAGACAAATGTGCGACGCCTGGTTTGTTTATCTGCTCTTGGTTGTGGCGAGAGCCATACATTACTGCCGTTTCATTATAAGTATTTAATATGCCCGTTTTTTTTAAAGCATGTATATCGCGACCATGAAGTTCAGGAAACCTATGTGCGAGAAAGTAAACTGGATTGGACCATTATTCGCCCTGCAGCCTTAACCGACGGTCAGTTAACCGGTACCTATTTGCATGGTGAGTTGGCAGCCAAGCAACCACTTAAAATGAAAATCTCTCGTGCCGATGTGGCTCACCTTATGTTGAATCAGGTAAGCGAAAATGTACCTGGAAAAGCCCTTTCTATTTCATATTAACAACCGCCATTAAAACCATTAACTGGGAGAAAAGATGAATCAATTACACATAATATTATTAGTAATTGCGGTGCTGGGCAGCGGTTTAATGGCCGGATTATTTAGCGCGTTTTCAAATTTCATTATGAAATCGTTAAGCAAGGTTTCCTCGCAAAGTGGCATATCGGCCATGCAATCCATTAATATAGTGATTGTAAGGCCTGCCTTTCTTTTGGTTTTTTTTGGGACAGGGGTGATAAGCCTAGTGGCTGTGGTTTTGGGGTGGCAGGTGTTTAATATGTTGGCCTGTACTTTTTTCTGCATGGGCGCTGCCACGTACATATTAGGATGTTTGGGGGTCACTATGGCCTTTAACGTGCCACTTAACGATAGACTGGCTGCCGTTAACCCGAGCAGTAAAGAAGGGGGGCAGATGTGGCAGATTTATTTGGTTAAATGGGTGTTTTGGAACCACGTACGTTCTTTGGCCACTATTTTATCTACGTTGTGTTTAGTGCTTGGACTATATTACGCAAACTGATTAGATGCTATGGCACCTATGTTAGTGCGGTTACCGGCTTGATTTTTATCATGGTAACCGAGCCTATTGTGAAATATAATTCAAATTCTTCTGGTTTTGAAATTACTGTTTGTAACATGGCGTCCACCAAAGACATTATTCTAGAATGCGCTCGAGATCAGTACCTAAGCGAAGGCTATAAAGGTTTGTCCATGCGCAAAATTGCGCAAAAAGCCGACATTAGCGCCACCGCCATTTATCGCCACTTCAGCAACAAGGAAGAGTTGTTCCACCATGTGGTGAAAAAAGGATTTGCCACCTACACCCAGTATTTAACCCCAGCCGAAAATGAAGCCACGGCAGAATTGCGCTTTAAAAAAACCCTAGATAACGCCTTGCACTTCGTACTGGATCATCCCAGGTATTTTGAACTGATTTTTGTTAAGTCTGAAACCAAAGATGAACTGGCCCGTCATGATGACCTGCGCGCCGACTCCAAAATTTCCTTTAACTTTTACACGGCTCGCATCCAGGAATGCATCAAAGAAGGGTACTTGAAGAAAGACAACCCTGGTGAGGTCTCAGCCTTGTTATTGGCTTCTTATATAGGCTTCTTTTCCCTGTATAACTCAGGTTTATTACCACGCACCCCAAGCGAGATTAAAAAGCTTTACTGGCGCAGCATTAACCGGGTGTTGAACGGCCTGGTGAGCTAGATTTTGAGCGAAGCCTGAACGCTCCATTGTTTAAAATACTAACCGAATATGAACGGCCTAGTGGTTTAATATACTTGCCCATTCCTCTCCCTCAGCGGATCTTACTCCTTTATTTAACTTAACGACTTTCCACTCCAGATTTACCCTGTTGCCCCAAGCTCTATCATGGTGGCCAGATTACACATATTGACAAGTCTTTCCTCTCAGGGTTAACATGCGTTAACTCAAGGTTAACAAGTGTTAACATTAAGGGCTGGATATGCCCATATTCATCATCGGAAAACCAATATGCCTGTTATTACCTACAATACCGTTGAAGGTGTTTTATCCAACGAAATGAAAAAAGAACTTACCCAGGCGCTTACCGAAGCCGTTAGCCAAGTAATGGGGGAGAAAATTAAGAAAAATGCCTGGGTGATTATTAATGAATCCCCGGAAGCCAATTTTTCAATTGGCGGCCACGCGGTTACAGCGGCAGGGCTTAAGAGCTTAATGGCCTAGTATTAGGTTTTGTTAAAGAATGAATAATGGGATAAATTAAGGGGTTAGTTATGCTTGAAACTATTCTGGTACTCAATGCGCTCTGGTTCGTCATGGGCTTTAATGTATTTTCACTTCGCCCCAAAATATTTGCCAAACTGGTGGTGCCTAGGGAACAAAGAGACACGCCGGTGTTTGGTATCTTGGCTGAATCGGGGCGCTTTTTAGGCGGGTTTAATTTCGCTTTTGCCCTGTTAAATATTTTGCTACTGGCAAGCTTAGCCACGTTTCCCAGTGACGAACAAAGGGCCATTTTATTGTTTGTATTTGCCGTGGCTCATGGTTCTCAGTTTATTTTTAATGTACCGGTGGCCCTTGAAAATAGACGTGGTGGCGGTATTTGGCAGGTACTAAAAGGGACCATGCTGTTCATCTTTGTCACCGACTTTGTGATGATGGTGCTTAACCTCCTACTGGCGGCCTGGTTTTATTTTTAGCGGTTAGTTCTTTTAAAGCGGGCAGTATGAATTCCAGCCTGCCTGCTATTTGGTTTGGCCCATATAGGCGGGGGCTGGCACTTTGTTATTTTGGCCACCTTTGCAGGCCTGGTATATGGCTACGCGTATCACAAAACCGGGCGCATAAGCGTTGCGATTCTTACTCATATAAGTGTTAACCTGGGTCATTTTTTGCTGCTGGTGTACCCGGTGCCTAAATAGTTTGTAGGGAGTTATTGTTTCGCTGGATCGTTTGCAGAGGACATTGAATCATCAGTTATGCCAATAGTTATAGACTTTAACCCGGTCCAAGGGCATGTGGCGCAAAATAATGCTTACCAAAACTGCTTGCCGTCAGCGCCGTTAAGCCATTGGGTGCAGAGTTTTTGGCAGCTTAACGTGCCCAGTGGTGAATATGGTTACCGCAGCATGCCAGACAATTGTGTGGACTTAATTATTAATGTCCAGAATCCACAAGATATCTTTATGGTGTCGCCATTTTCGTCTTCCACTGTATTTGAGATGGTGGGCCCGGTTGCTTATTTTGGTATTCGATTTCGAGTATTAGGGCATCAGGGGCTCATCGCTGCTCCTTTAGGTGAGTGGAGCGCGGACGATGTACCGGTTTCCGACTTGTTATCAAGCCTAGTGCTGCACAAAATTTATGAGTGTTTTGAAAAACCTTTGCCATTCAATATTCGCTGCAAAAAATTAGGCACTATGTTGCTGGGCACTCTGGCTTACCCTAGGGTAGATACTAGGTTGGCTCGCTATATTCGTTTTTGCCACAAAAATACCGCGTCTAACATTCGAATATCAGAAAAGCAGTGTGGCGACTTTGGTTTATCCTCCCGTCAACTTCGGCGCTTGTCCCAGCAGTATTTAGGCCTGTCGCCAAGGGAGTTGGCCCGGGTATTTCGATTTCAATCTATGTTAAAGACCATGAATACAGGCCATGTTAAAACCGCCTGGGCAGACCACTACCACGATCAGTCGCACTTTATTCGTGAATTTAAAAGCCTATCTGGGTTTACCCCCAATCAGTTCAAACGATTGTCCGTTTTGTACAATAAAGACTAGGGTAATTGCCTAATACTGCTCCCTGCCAAATCAAACACGTAAGGAGTAGTTAAAATGATTGAGATAGAAGCCATGTTTCCGGTAATGGTGGCCCCTAACCTGGAAGCCATTAAACAGTTTTATGAAACGGTATTTGGATTTAATGCCGTTTTTTATGAGGCGGATTTTTACTTGCACCTGATATGTCCAAATAGCGGGGCCCAATTGGGTTTCCTAGTGCCCAATCACAACTCCCAACCGGAATTCCTCCATGGGGTTCTGGGGGAAAACGGGTATGCAATATCCCTAGATGTGAAAGACGCAGCCTTGGCCTATGAACAAGCCAAAAGTTTAAATTTGGAAATTGTCATGGCGTTAAAAGAAGAAAGCTGGGGGCAGCTGCATTTTATGCTACAAGACCCGGCGGGCTTCCGGGTGGACCTAGTGCAGCAGTTAGAGGTGGCGGCTCACCACTAAGCCATTGGCCCATTATGTTAGGCGGCTAGGTAAAGCTGACCTACCGGCTACTATGGGTAAGCGGCCTGTAGGCTTGGGCCCCACTTGTCAGCCTCCGTTGGCTTGCTACTATAAAATAGTGGAGGTCAGGTAATGGCAATGAACATTAATCCAGCAGGCCGTGGTGAATGGGTAAACCCCATTTTGCGTGTACAGACCGTGGGGTATACTGCATGGCTATCTATCTTATTAATGTCGGTGAGTTTATCTTGCTGGCCTGACACCTTGGCCCCTAACCCACCTCAAAAAACAGTTTCCCTGGTGACCTCAATCTACCCCCCTTATTCAGACCCGGAACTGCCCGACCTGGGTTTGCGAGTGGCCATCGCTCGGGCGGCATTTAATAGAGTGGGTTATAAACTAAAAGTAACCTTTAAGGATTGGGCCAGCATATTGGCAGATTTTAAAGGGGGGCAATTTGATGGTGTGTTGGGGGTATGGTTTAGAGAGTCGCGACAACAATGGCTTGCCTATTCGCAAACCATAGGGGTGAACCGCATTGTGTTATTTAAACACATAGATTTATCGTTTAAATTTACCGGCTTTGAGAGTTTAAGTCCTTATTCAGTGGGAGTGGTTAGCGGTTATGCCAGTACCCCGGAATTTTCTTTGGCAAACTTAAATATTAAGGGGGTTGGCAGTGATGAGGAAAACCTGGATAAACTGGTTAACCGCCAAATAGACTTTACCGTCATGGACGATCTGGTGATGCACAACCTGGCAAAGAAAAAATACCCAGATCTAAACGTTATCGATGAAGTGGGGGTGGTGGTGGAAAGTGAAGATAGTTTTGTGGGCTTTTTCAAAGGGGCCACTGGTTACCAACAAACATTAATGGATTTCAATATTGGCCTGGCTAAAATTCGTCAAGACGGCACCTTTGCCCGCATCGTAAAAAAATATGATCTCTTGGCCCACCCGTAAAACAGGGGCCGGGCTGATGTGTGACACAAGAGCCCGCCCCTTTATACGCCAACCCTTAACTCCTTGATTGGCCCCTGAATGGCAGCATGCGTTTTAGTACGTCGTCTTTATCGATAAAATGATGTTTTAATGCCGCGCCAATGTGAGCCACCAACATAGCCACAATCACCCAGTACAAGGCAATGTGCAGCGTTATCATCAGCTCATAATAAGACCCATCTAATAAACCAAAGGCCGTGTAGTTAATGCCATAACCCGAGGCAATAAAATCCTGCTTTGTGGTGGATGCCAGAGTAATGCCCACCAACAACTGCGCAAAAATCACCCCGTATAATCCTAAGTGCATAGCCTTAGCCGCCAGTTTCTGCCAGTCGGACATATTGCCCGGCAAGGGTGGAAAACCGTTTTTTAAACGCCACAGGGCACGCAGCACCATGCAAATTAATATGGTGGTCACCGAGGCCCCATGGTCGCCGTATTCCTTTAATTTTGACATATCATCCAGGCCCGACAGGCCAAATGCTGCAAACAAGGTGGCGCAAATATTAATGGCAATTAGCCAGTGCAAAATCTTATCGATACGCCCATAGGATTGAGATTTGGCCATGATGTGGCTCCGCATAGTGGTTAAGGTTTTACTATATCTATTGCCTAAATATTGATAAATAACCTATATTTCAATTAACTATTCTTGTTTGAAGAACAATTAATGAGCCAGCTGGAAAACCTAAACAACTTTATTCGCATCGTGGAGGCCAATGGCATTGGCCGTGCCGCTCAACAAATGGACATCGCCAAGTCGGCGGTGAGTCGCAGGTTGAGCGAGCTGGAAGAGCATTTTGGGGTAAAGCTGTTCAACCGCACCACCCGAAAAATTAGCCTTACCGAAGCCGGCCATACTTGTTATCAGCATGCCCTGGGCATACTGGATGCTATGGGTGAACTGGAAAGCCAGCTCAGTCATGAGCAGCGCCAGCTCAAGGGCACTTTAAATGTGGCGTTACCACTGGATTTTGCATTGGAGCAGATGGTGGAATTGGTGGATGCATTTAAACAAAGGCACCCGCAGTTGCAGCTGAACATGGATTTATCCGACCGTGTTATCGACGTGGTGGCATCTGGGGTAGACCTGGCCATTCGGGTGAGCGCGGGTTTGCCCGACTCTTCATTGCAGGCGCGCACATTAGCGGCCGGTAAAGCCGTGTTGGTGGCCAGCCCAGATTACTTGCAGCAGTTTGGCAGCCCTAAATCCCCCCAAGATTTAATTGATCACAGCTTTATTCGCTACCCTAACGACAGTGCCAGCCATGTGACTTTGCAAGATGCCCAGGGTCAAATTGTTCAGGGGGCCATTCGCAGTGACATAGTGATTAATAGTGGACGCTTCATTACCGAATTGGCGGTGTTAGGCCGTGGCATTGCTTTTCAGCCGGAGTTTATTTGCAAGCAAGCTTTGCAACAAGGCACCCTAGTACAAGTGCTGCCAGGCTTTAGCGGCCCAGAGGGTTATGTACACGCTGTGTATCCCAAAAGTAAATTTGTGCCGGCCAAGGTACGAGTATTTATTGATTTTTTAGTTGAATGGTTTGCCCAGCATTCGGTGTGATGTGTGCAAACCGTGTAAAACCTAGTAACGTTGGCCATTGCTCTAAAAAGTAGATATTAAATATGAATAATAAAAAGCAAAAAAATCTTATGCCTGCTTGGCCGAATCAAATGTGCGTTGTTCTAGCGTGTACCCTGTTGTCCGTGGGGGCAGGGGCAACTACCGATACCCAGCATCAAGTGAGTGGCTACATTCAGTTGGATGCTATTTTTAACATAGAAGACGACAGTAATAATCAGCATGCCTTGGTACGCCTGATAAGTGATGAAGCCCGTGATGAAGAAGAGGATATCAATTTAACCTCGCTGCATTCTCGTTTAAATATCACCACATTAGCCAGTAACCCAGAAATGGGGCAGGTTAAATCGGTTATCGAAGGGGATTTTTTTGGCGGCGGAGTCATGGGCTTAAGGCACGCGTATTTTACGCACAATAATCTGTTGTTTGGTCAAACCTGGACCACCTTCATGGACTTGGCCGCCTTGCCAGAAAAAGGGGAGTTTGGGGGCAGCGCCGCCCGAGTTTTTTCTCGCAAAAGTATGGTGCGCTTTAGCCATAAATTTGCCAGTGGTAAATTACAGCTGGCTCTGGAGCAACCCTTATATAAGGTGGCGGGAGAACAAGACGCCGTCATGCCGGATGTAATTGCCAAGTTCACCAGAGAAACCGGCTTTGGCCATATAGCCGCGGCGGCTTTACTGCAAAATGTGGTGGTGCAGGACAGTGCTAATAATGTGGACGACTCGGTTATTGCCTTGGCCGGGCGGGTGTCGGGGCGAGTGAACCTTGAGCAAAATGACAATATAAAGTTTGCCGTTATATTTGGTCAGGGGTTAGGGGGCTACTTAAATTTTACCGATACCGTCAGCGCCAACATCATCAATAATAAAATTGAATTATCAGACACGGTGGCTACCCGTTTGTCCTATCAGCATCACTGGAGCGGGCAACTGCGCTCTACCTTGGTGATTGCTAAAACAACGGCCGATATTAACGGGGTGGATTCAGGGGATTATCAATCCTTACATGTGAATTGCATTTACAGCCCATTTAAGCCGCTAAAATATGGCTTAGAATTAATTAACGCCCAAAAAGAACAGGCACAAGGGAGTGACTTAAAATTAAATCGCTTTCAGGTTTTTGCCCAATATAAATTTTAATGGTGGCGCACTAATTGTTGAGGCGTTTAATTGTTGTGACTAGAAGGTGTAATATTAAGAGCTAACGCACCACATTGTTTCCCGCCGCTTCCAGTACCTCTTTGCTGATGGTTGCGTTAAAGTGTTTGGCTTTTTTAATATCAATGGCGATGCCAGTGGCAGGCCAGATGGGGTGGATATTTTTAATGGGTGTGCCTTCCAGTAGTTTTATTACCATGTTTGCCGCCTGCTTGCCGGTGGTGTTTAAATCCGGGTAAATGGCGGCAGTGGCTCCCCAGTATTCCATTACATCTTTACGACCCAAGCCCAGCAAGGGTTTACTGGCATGCTGGTATACCATCCTAGCAAAGGGGGCTTGTGCTCCCATTTGATCGTTGGGGCTTATGAATAAATCTACCTTAGAATTGAGTTCATCCACATGGCGGCGGGCCAGCATGGTCATGCGCTCGTGGCCCCCTTCACTTTTCACAAATTCCACCTCACGAAATAGTATTTCAAGGTCATTAAATTCAGCTTTTTTAAGGGCGCTCTGCAGCCAGTTTTTATAGCTTCTAGACTGGGGCATGTTGGCATAAATGAGGCCTATTTTTTTTACTTTGGGAAACACATTTTTAATAAATCGCAGGCGTCTCTCTACCTTTACCGGGTAACTGATGCCTGTGAAATTATACGCAGGCGAAGCATCAAAACTCAGAATAACCCCTTCCCCCACAGGGTCGGTGATGGTGGTGAATACAACTTGGTGGCCACCATTAAATAACAAGGGTTTAAAGGACTTAACCGCCAAGGTGCCGTTGAGCACAATCACGTCAAATGACTGATCTTGCGTGCGCCATATGTTGTTAGCCCGCCCGGGGTAATGCCCCAGAGACTGATAGCTTACTTTTAAGGTGCTGCCGTCTTGATAACCTTGGCGTGCCAGTTCTTGTAGCATGGCTAAGCGCACGGATTGATAGGGCTCGGCATCTTGGGAGTCAATGATGAGCAGCGCCGGAGCTGATGGCGCGTCTGCGCTGTGTAGCAGGCTAGAAAATACCAAAATGAGTACAAGGGTGAATAGGTGCATTTGGTTCATGACGCTCCCATCAGCCTAGTTAAATATTAAGTTGGCGTAGGTCATACCGATTTGTGTTAAACAGGCAAGTTGCCCGTAGGGGACACTCTATAAAATGTAGCCACAGATGGTACGGTTGTCGACTAACGGGCTCAGGAACACACGGCTGTGCACACTTTAATAAGCGCCATATATTTTAATGTTTCAGCGATACGGGCAATTCATTAACAACCATTATATTCAGAATATTGACCTTTATAATAACTATGCACCGATTGAGATACGTGGCGTTATTCGAAAATAATAGAAGGGTGTCTAGCCACGCAAATCTGTGCCCTGGTTAGTCTACAATATAAACTGTGAGTTCTTAGTACGCTCATCACGGGTGGTGTGCTTTATGACGTATGGTTCCTTGTGCTGCCTAATCTTTGCGTGGCTGTTATTCATTTCTACCTTATGTTGCGCACAAAATGCCACTATCACAATGGCCCTGCCTGAAGAGGGTTATGCCCCCTACATTATAATTAAACAAGATGACGTTAGTGGAATATTAATAGACGTATTAACGTTGGCGGCGCAACAGATTTCGGTGAGCATCGTCTTTGAGTACATGCCAGAAAAACGTTCCATAGTCATGCTTAATGAAGGACACATAGACGCGAGGATTGAATCCCCCAAGTGGATACGAGACCCGGAAGATTATTTTTGGAGCGAGCCCATAGTGAGCATTAACGATTTGTTTGTTTATCGCAAGTCAGATGATAACGCCTTTGAAAACGATGAAGATATGCAAGGGGCGATGTTGATTACCCACTTAGGCTACGGTTATCCAACGTTACAGCCTTTATTTGATCGTGCGTTGGTGACCCGTAGTGATGCTGCCACCGAAGTGGCGATGCTGAATCTATTGCAACGAAAAACGCGATCCCCTAAAAAGGCGGCAGTGATGGACAGGCATGTGGCCCTATGGTTAATCAAGCATCGTCAGGGGTTTAAAGGGCGCTTTAAGTTTTCAAAAAGAGTCATTGATTCAACCCCCTTGCATGTGCAATTTACCCCATCAAACAAGATGGAAAAGTGGTTGCCTAGGTTAAATGCGCAAATAAGAAAGCTTAAACGCAGTGGAGTGGTGACGAAGATTATTGCGGATACCCTCAAGTATTGAGTTGTCGAGTTTTATAATGTCACGGTCCTGGCTTTTTGGGTGACTATTAATGCGGTTCATCGACACCTTCTACAAAACAGATTCCCGTCTATACTCAAGTTTAATATTAATCCCTTGTTTCATGACATCCGTTTACCCAAAGAGCGAGCCAAATGAGTCTATTCCCTATTCGTCAGCCCAAAACAGCCACAACTATCCCGTCGGGCCTTATGGTTGGTACTTGCCTTCTGCTGGCAGGTTTACTGGGTGGCTGTTCAACCAACATGCAGATGGCGGTGCCCAAGGATATTAGTGCTGCCAGCGATGTTATCTCTGCCACCGAGCGCAGTGGTTGGTCGGGGGCCATGGCTGATGAAACCTTTATCTTGGGGCCATTTAAGGTAACCGCTGTCGATAGGGACTGGGACAGCTCTCAGTCGGACACTATTTCAATCTCTAAACTGGATCTTCAATCCGGCAGCACCGAAGGGGGCTATAAATACACATTTAAAACCCCCAGTGCTCAATGGCAGGGCAAGTGCAGCGCGCAAGCCAGTGAGAAAAGTGTGGGCATGAGTGGCTTTAAAGTACTTGAGAAAGAAGCTGGCCTTAACTGTGTATGCACAGATGGAAAAAGCGAGGTGTCAAAGGTGACGGTGAAGGCCAAAAATATGGATAGTTATTCGGGCACACTGACCACTCATGGGCAAGGTTATCGGGTGGCATCCCTTAAAGAACGGGAAGGCAGCATGGCCATGGGAGTTAGCGGCTATCGGGTAGACGGCGATCAACCTGTGGGGGCTGTTGAGGTATTAAAACCAGGTCGCATCTGGTTAGGGAAAGATCTTAAACCAGCAGAGCGCGCGGGCCTTGCCTGTAGCTTTGTGGGGTTGATGTTATATATGCCTGCAGAGTAAGTGATGGCTGATTTACGAATAATATGTAATAGCATTAAATACCAAAAGGCTTCTGGCTAACGAGCCAGACCCCCAACTCTCCATGTCTGCCGTTGTTGGCTATCGATAGGAGGTGCGTATGTTAAAAAATAAATTTATTTGTTTTGGCCACATAAGAAATGTAAGCGCCTCCATTATCATCGCTATTTCCATGCTTGTGTTCTCCCCTGTATCTTTGTCTGTTGAGCGATTACAGCTTTCTAAAATAGAAGGCTCTATTTTATCCAAAATATCAGAGCAGGTATTGGCCGAGGCCTATCAACATCTCGATATAAAAATTGAATTTGTTAGTTTTCCCGCCAAACGTGGCTTAATGATTTCTAATGAAGGGTCGGTAGATGGTGAGGTACATCGTATTAAAAAGGTAGATTATAAATACCCCAATTTAATCAGGGTGCCCACCGCCATTAATCTAGCCGAGGTGGTGGTGTTTAGCCATAACCGAAAAATTAAAGTTGAAGGTTGGAATAGTTTAAAGCCTTACAAAATTGGAATTCTAAGAGGGATAGTGGTTTCTGAAGAGGGGACTAAAGACATGGATACGGAAGCGTTTAACAGCTACGACCAAGTGCTGATGATGTTAAATTTTAAGCGTATTGATGTGGGTGTGTTAACTCGAATTGGCGGGCTTTATCATTTAAGAGGCCTGGAGTTTAAAGACATAAAGATGTTGGAGCCCCCCATATTGCAACATGGCTTGTATCATTATTTACATGTTAAACATGAAGCCCTAGTGCCAAGGATTAACGGGGTGTTAAAAAAGATGCAAGCCAATGGGCGTATTAAGGCAATTAGGATGCAATATATAAAGAGTTTGCAGCCCCCGCCATGAGGTGAGTTGCTCCAGTATGCATGGTGACTTGGTTTTCAGATGTTTAATAATCTAATCCCTGGATTTATCCAGCGTTTTTTATCCCCTTGATGATTTGTGTGTCCAGATAAAAACCCAGAGGCGTGAAAATGGGTTTACAACCTTCATCTTCCTCATCACTTGTATTGTGGGCCATATCAAAGTGATTGTTTTGGTTGTTACGAAATTCGCCACACATTTTAGTGTCCATTACTAAGCCCAGTACGGTACAGCCTGGCAATGTTATGACGATGAATAACAAGGCAAATATTTTTTGATGGCTCATATCAATAACCTCTGTGATCATTTAAATATAGCAGTCTGGTTATTTCATTTTGTATCAAGATGTATAGAGCCGCTATTAGCCCTTCCTGTTGAAGGGCTGGTGCGGCGGGGCCTTAGGTTGCTCCTTTACAAGTGGACATATGCCTAATATAGTTAGGCATATGTCCATTAGCTGGAGTTTTGCCATGTCCCATTCAGAAGTATTTGAGCCAGGCTCCATGGCACCCGCCAGGCCGGCCTCCCAGGCGATGCTGATCAATGCGGCCATTAGCAAGATGATTGGTGTGCAGGTGGTGTCTAATAAGGACATTTTACTCAAGGCGCAAGAGAAGGGGGTTAAACCTGAAATGGTGTCGGCCTTTGTGAGCGAACACGGCATTAGCCTGGCGTCACTTGAATGGGTCATCACCCCCAAAACGTTGGGGCGTCGCATTAAAAACAATGAACGGTTAAACCCGGGTGAAACCGACCGCTTTATCCGTATGGCAAGGCTCACTGCTCTGGCCGAAACCGTATTTGCCGATCCGGCAAAGGCAAAAGCCTTCTTGGCCAAGCCTCGTACTCGCTGGGGAGGCAAGAGCGGTAGCGAACTCATGCAAACCGATA
>Ga0209184_1001443_pt1 | contig 15611 bp, 11 predicted proteins | sample EN8Hudsemesocosm_2_FD_184627 | JGI IMG/M metagenome (GOLD analysis project Ga0209184, IMG submission 184627) | Methane-oxidizing microbial communities from mesocosms in the Hudson Canyon - EN8C Hudson Canyon (SPAdes) (version 2) | ecosystem: Environmental > Aquatic > Marine > Cold seeps | place... | reverse complement strand
AAAGTAGCAATTAAAACTATTAAAGATATAGCTGAGTTAAACCGGCTTGACGATGAGATAAATGCCCTTCTTAAGCTACGTTCAAAGCATGTGGTTCAAGTTCTTGATGTGATCAATTTTTCAAATGGATCATTTGGTATCATTATGGAATATATTGATGGCGATGATTTAATGAACGTCAAAATTAATGATGAACATCATTATTTGAAAATATTATGGCAAATAGCATCGGGGATAGCAGACGTTCATAATAGTAATATTATCCATCGAGATATCAAACCTAATAACATGAAGATTGACAATGAGGGAATTGTTAAAATTTTTGACTTTGGTCTTTCGCGAAATGACGCGCAAAATGCCTCTACTGTAGGTTTTGTTGGTACTCCAGGGTTTGCAGCGCCAGAACAATACTCTGATGGGGCTGTAGATTTTACAAATAAGGTTGATATATATGCCTTTGGGGCAATGGCTTTGTATCTAAATTGTCAAACTACATTTAAGCAAGTTTCAAAGATTCCCCCTGAGAAAATTAACCAAAGTGTTTTTCATAAAGCTTTTCTAACTAACGAACCCGAGTTGTGTGCACTGCTTCATCAATGCTTAAGCTTGAACCTGAGTGCTCGACCTGAGATCACCAAGGTTCGTGATACGATCGCAAAATACTTACTTATTAATAAGCATCAAGCTTTAGTGGTAATTGATAACCAGCAGCATATTTTGAATGTAAACCAAAAAACTGTGCGATTATCCAACCCATATGGCGAATACAGAATTTTATATAATGGGCTTGATTTTATCGTTCAGGATGTTTCCGGAGAAGTATTTATCAATAATATTCCTGCAAGTGACAATATGGTACTTCCTGGTTCCTGCGTCATTGCATTAGGTTCTATATCTCAGGGAAGTAATAGAGCTTACTCTACCTTTGATATATCGCACCCAGAGGTGGCGTTATGAGTACACCTAATGATTTGGTTAGCAAAATTATAGGGGCTCGATACGAAGTAAAAGAGTTTATTGATGCAGGAGGCATGCAAAATGTCTACAAAGCTCACGATAATACTCTAAATAGAGATGTTGCCCTTAAAACACCAAAGAACCCATCAGCTGAAAAGCGCTTTAACCGAAGTGCTGTTGTATCCGCAAAAATTAATCATCCTAATGTAGCAAAAACATTAGATTATTTAGAGGAAAACGGCAGGGCATTTTTGATAGAAGAGTTAATTTTAGGGAAGGATCTTTCAAAATCTTTGCTAAATAAAGTGGATTATTTAGATCCTTTTCTTGTAGCTCGTATATTTCATTTATTATCAAAAGGGCTTGCAGCATCTCACCATGCAGGAGTTGTTCATCGAGATATGAAGCCTACCAATATAATGGTATCAGGCGAATTTAACCTAAATGAAATAAAAATTACCGACTTTGGCATAGCTAAAATGGCTGACCAAGAATTAACTGAAGCTGCTACTGGAGGAGCGGATTCAATTAGTGCATCCGCTACGGCGGTCGGAGCATTGCCTTATATGGCTCCAGAAGCAATTGAGACCCCTAATGATATTACCCTTAAAGTAGATATTTGGTCGCTTGGCGCAATGATGTATGAGTTATTAACAGGGAATAAACCTTTTGGGAATGGTCTTATTGCAGTAGCCAAAATATTAAGTGGTAAACATCTAGGTTATCCTGTGTTTGTAACTAATAAACCACAATTCAAGTTTATATCAGAGCAGTTGATAAAAACTATTGATCAGTGTTTATCTGTAAAGCCAGAAGACCGACCGACGGCGGACGAATTGGTTCAAAAATGCGGCGAGCTTTGCTATCCAACTAGTGAAAGGTTTGAGGGAACAATAAATAATTTTTTACACAATAGGTATGGGTTTATCTCAAGTGCGTATAATGAAGTGTTTTATCATATTGACAGTGTCTACGGAGAAAAACCCGTAGTAGGTAGTCGAGTGATTTATTCGAAATACGATGGTGGTGGAAGAGATCGAGCTTACCCAGTAATAAAAATTAAATAAGTTGAACAGCAGGAACTACAAAGATTAAGGCCCTATGATATGTATGATTGTGGTACCAAGATTTATTAATGGTTAGATTAAATAAGTGGGGGGTATTTTACTACTCCCATTATGTTGTTTAGTCGGGGCGTATTTTAATAAATGCTAAGCCTACTTTTAAGCTGAATTGCTTTAAATTCTATCTTTGCCCAAAAAACGTGAATTTTCATTACTAATTACCATGTTAATAAATAATACCGCCCCTATTATAGCTATAGGCATTATCCTTTTCGGATAATTTGTTTAATAAAAAAGATAATAGGTGTTGATATGTTTAAAAGTCCAAGGTGGTACCGTAAATCGGTGACAGTGCCTTTGTATAAGATTAAGAGAGCTACCCCTCCATTCGTTTGGTTTATTGCATTAATGCTCACGTGTTTCCTCTTTCCATTTGTTGCAAGCATCAAATTAGTTCACCCTGGATTAGTTTTGACTTTAGTGGAAGCTTGGAGAGTTGCACAGGCTGATTGGGTGAGTGCAGTTGTATTTTGTTCGTTTTTTCTATTTATGCTTTCTTGGTTTACGTTCATTATAAATGGAGCGTTCTTGTTTACTCGTGCATTAGCTGGCCTTGAGACAAGAAAAAATAGTTCAGTTCTAAAATGGAGTTACTTCAAAATAAAAAGAGCGCTAAACTAAGATGAAAAGCATAGCAAAACTAACCTGAATCAAAGGTTAGTTTTGAGTGTCAATCTCTTATAAGTCTAATCTAATTAAGCTAATTCCAGTTGATTAGCTCAGTTAGAGTCAAGTTTCGGATGCCAGCAGGTCTTTGTGTTTGTTTCGCTGTTGATTAAATTTGATTTTTTATTTGTTGGTTAATTGAGAGCTTGTTTTTTGCATAGTGCATGCCTTATTGAGCAAGGTAGTTTTGAGTTTTCTGATCTCTTTTTGAATTTTTGAAAGTTGTTTTTTCAAAGTTCTTAACAAAGCTATTTTTTCATTTTTCTCTGAGCTACCAGGTGATTTCTTCTCTAAGGCTGAGGCTGTAGGGCCGAGGTGTTTGCTAGGTATTTTAGCTATTCCTTGACGCTTATAACTTCGGTGCTCCACTCTTTCGTGCAGGTTGCTTTCTTCCAGTGCAGCATTTACAGCATTGGCCCATGCGTGGCGGAGTGCTTCAACTTCAATGGGGCCAGATTGCTTGCAATCTAGAATGCGTGTTTTCTCAGTGAAATTACCATCTCTGATTTTCCGTGTCGTCATTAAGAAATGACAATGCGGGTTATTGCTGTGTATGTGGTGAATAGCCATCTCTCCAGCGATTTGGTAGCGCTTCGCCACCTGTTGGCAGAATTCTTCCGCGATATCGACTCTTTTTTTTGTTGAAATATTTACAGGTAGTGCGAACTCTATTTCTCGTGCAACACAGCTATTTTTTCGTTTTTCTGTTAGTTCAACTTTATTCCATAAGGTTTGCCTTGAACCTGCCCACCCGAAAATTTTTGTGTAGTTAACTCCTTCCTTTTTTCGGTAATTGAATGTTAGCCCTGTTCGTTTATCGTAGATTCTTGATCCGCTTCTATAGGCAGCTGCTGCCGTAGCCGAGCGACCTTTTGAGCGGCTAATAGTTTTTACACTAAGGTGAAAAATCGTCATTCTGATACCTTTATTATTTTATTTTTTTTTTGAAAAGCACCTGCGGTCGTGCGCAAACTTCTAGTTTGCATAAGTGCGCCCTTATGTGGCTTCGCTACAACGGTTGTGATTGCTTTAGTTGATATTAATAACGTTTTTATGGTCAATGTTGAAGTAAATTAGAAAGAGGGTGACGTTGGATGATGCTAGGTGACGTTGAATGATTATTGTTAGTTATAAGGATTTGCTATCGTTTATTTACTGAAATATAAACGTGGATATTATCAATATGAGTGAAGATAAACTTAGAAGGCTACATGAAAAAGAGCGCCAGCTAAAAGCGCAAATTGAGAGCATTGAATCAAGAGCTAAATCTGAAAAACGAAAGAAAGATACGAGAATTAAAATTCTTGTTGGGTCTGTTGTTTTGAATACAGTTGAGACAGGAGGATTTCCAAAAGATGCATTACTAGAAATGTTAAATGTCGGCTTAACCAAAGTCAGAGACAGAAAGCTATTCAACTTGCCAACACGGGGATGTGAACATAATGAAGTTTAATAGACAAAAGTTAAGGCATATATTTTCAATATTACCGGTAGATAGGTTGCTGGTTGAGATAAATAATACTGTTTATGCATCTTTAGACGATGCGAAGGATGTAGAGGGGAGGTTGGTTAGATGGCTGACTAGAAGGCATAGGGTTAGTTTGTTAAAGCAGTTGCCAAATAGTTACGCCAAGCAACATTATGTGTTGAAATCAGGATTTCAACTTATTAAATTAAAAAATCCTGAAGGATATAAAGTTGTAATGGAATATTCGCCAAAGGATGCCGACTCTATGCACCCTTTATTACCAACAGGGCATCCGTGTGATCCCGCAGCATACAGGTTGTTGGTTGCTTTTCCTGAAATTTCTGAGATTGATAAAAATGACTTAAAGCTGGAGATTAGTAATGGATCTTTTTAAGGTGAATACTCCTTTTGAAGTCACTAAGAATGAGCAAAATACTTTTTCAGTTGGTGGCTTAGAAGGTGCTATAGAAAAAACGGCGCTAGAAGAACAGCATTTGCAATTTATGAAGGATGCTGAGATAGAAATAATGGGTTTATTGGACAAGTTTGAGGTGTCACATAAAAAAATGATGAATTTTATTCATCGTAGCCTGAAAGCAGTTGTGCAGAAAAGTGAATACGATTGTCATGCAGCTATTATTGAAACGCGATTGGAACTACTTGAAAAAGTAGTTGCTAAAAGCCAGGGGTTGAACCAAAAGTTAATGGTGGCGTTATTAATTTCCATTGCTAGCTTGATCATTTCAGTTTTTATTAATTTTGGCGCTTAACTTAAGCCTAGGGAGTTAATTGGCTTGACTGCAGCTAGTATGAAATTATCCAGCTTAGTCTCAGCAAAGGTGTATTTATATTATACAGGGCTTAGAAATCCGGATAATAGCATCTATTTGGACGCTTGCTAGTTTTAAGATGTAAAGGCTAATGAAACTATCATGATTGGAGGTTCATTGGAGGTTCATTGGAGTGAGTGCAAAGCTCTTGCTCAAGGGCGGCTCATTTAGAGCGAAACTTGGAATTTGATAAGGCTACTAGGATTAATAGTCTCAATAAGGTACTTGAAATCGTATAAAAAATAATTGGTGCCGATGGACGGACTCGAACCGTCACTCCCGAAGAAACCAGATTTTGAATCTAGCGTGTCTACCAATTCCACCACATCGGCCGTACTTTATTATTAGTCATTGTTAATATACTTAAATATACTATTTTTAATGGCTAATAATTTTTATCTAAATCTTTACTTATCAATAGCTTACAGGTATTTCTCTAAAAACACATGGAATTTTGAATCCGACGTGTCTACCAATTTCACCACACTGGCACAGCAGAAGGCGAATTATACGTAATTCTTTACTTGGGTCAACTGCCTGATAACAAAATTCTATTAAATCTAGCTTAATCAAACAGATGTGATTGTTTTTTGTACTGGAAAAAACATCAATTAGCGCTACAGTTAATAGTCTCCATAAGTTTAATTAGGTGTTTGTAGGATGAAAATAACAAGACGCAAGTTTTTAGAAACTGTTGCAGTGAGTGCCAGCACAGTTGCATTTGGTAGTACCCTTGTTGGGTGTAGTGATAGCGATAATAATACAACAGGTGGAACTTCGGTTTCTCAGTCAACATTTCCTCAGTCTGTGATGTCAGGGGACCCTCGAGAAGAGAGTGTTGTTTTTTGGACTAGAGTTGCTGCTGATTCCGGTGCAGATGCAGAATTAGTTCTTCAGGTGTCTACTAGTAAAACATTTGCTACGGTAGTGGTGGAGGAAACTTTAACAGCGCTTGAGTCTCATGACCATTGTTTAAAGGTGCGTGTGAATGGTTTAACGGCGGATACAACTTATTACTATCGTTTTCTTAGTGGGTCAATATCTACCAATATTGGTAGAACCAAAACAGCGCCTGCTGAAACATCAGATCGAAAGGTTAAATTTGCCTTTGTTAGCTGCCAGGATTTTATTGGTCGCTACTACAATACTTATATTCGTATGCTGCAAGATGATATGGATGATATTGACTTTATTGTTCATCTTGGGGATTACATTTATGAAACCTCAGGAGACCCATCCTTCCAGAAGGCGGGCTCAACACGAAAAGTTACTTTTACGGGAACTGGAGCAAACGCACCGTTAACTCTTGGTTCTGGAGAGTCTGCATTTGAGGCTGCGCAAACGACACATAACTATCGTGAACTCTACAAAACATATCGAAGTGACTCTGTTCTGCAAAAAGTGCATGAGCTTTTCCCGATGGTTGTTATTTGGGATGATCATGAGTTTTCAGATGACAGTTGGCAAAATAATGCTACGTATCATGGTGCAACGACAGGTGAAGGTAATCAGGAGCGTAAGCAGAATGCTGAGCAGGCCTTTTTTGAATATATTCCAATTGATCAGACAAATGTTGCTGGTCAAGGTGCGTCTTTGGCGCAAGGGCGTATTGATGTTGATACCGATAGCTTGTCCCAAGGAAGTGTAACAAGTGGGGTGGGTAGTATATCTGACGGTGTGGAAATTTATCGTAGCTTGCGTTTTGGTCAGCATTTGGATTTATTTTTAACAGATTATCGAACGCATCGTCCTGATCACCTTATTGCTGAAGATGCTTTTCCTGGAACCGTAATAGTGGTTACGTCTGCCTCGACTACACCTGATTTATCTAGTTATGTTAGTTTGTCTTCATTAGCGGCGGGTACAAGTGGAGCTTTGTCTCTGTTTATTATTGGTGCTTATACGCTTGCTTATATTGAACAAGGTAACGATGCAGGAGCTGCTGGTGTGCTTGCTGGTACAAAGGCTGCTGCAGTGATGACAGGTAACTTGTCTCATGCTTATTTAACTGCTGTTGTTGAGGGGGCTGTTGCAGGTGGAAGTATTACTTCACCGGAGGGTGATGCTTTAAAAGCAGACTTAAATGCAAATATCGCAGGTAAAGCGCTATCGTATTTCACATTAGGTAAGACAAGTTTATTTAGTGAGCTTGGTTCAAGATATTTGGTTATCAAAGAAGCTTATGATGCGCTTATGGGGATGGTTGGTTCAGCTGCACAGAATGCTTACGGCACAGATCAGGAAGCTTGGTTGCAAAGTGGTTTGGCTTCTTCGGACGCAACATGGCGTGTTTTGGGGTCGTCTGTATCGCTTACATCGATGATTCTTGGCTTGAACTCTACTGGTGTTGCAGGGGCCAGTTCATTAGCCGGTTCTTTGTTGGATAATGATTTTTATCTAAATGTAGATCAGTGGGATGGTTTTGGTAGTTATCGTGCTACGGAAGTTATTCCGTCACTTGAAAAAACAGCTAATTCACCTAATGGTGCAATAAGTATTGCTGGTGATATTCATTCTAGTTGGGTGAGTAAACACGGTACATCTAGTGACATTATGTCATTTACGTGCCCATCAATCTCTTCTGGTACTTTTCATCAGTTTATAAAAGACCAAGCGTCAAGCTTGATTACAGATACTTCTACCTTGGATGCATTGCTTGCTGTTTCAGATCATATTGTGCAAACAAGTTCTATGAGACAAAGTGCGTCTGATAAAGAGTCTGGTGGTGAAATTGCATATAACAAGATGGATACGCACGGTTTTGGTGTAGCAGAGGTTGATGGCACTGGTTTTACAGTGACAATGCATCAAATGCCGCCTATTTACACCGGTGTTGATATGGTTGGAGAGTCACATTATAGCGATGAAGCTTTTGTGTTAAGCGCTTTTGAAGAAGTTAAGTTTAATGTTGCTGACGGGGTGTTGACAAAAGTGTCATAGCCTTTAGTTATTGTTTTAAAAAGCCATGTCTTCAGATGTGGCTTTTTTTTGCCTTTGATTTATTGAGCGCCCAGAGTTAAATCTGCTATATTCGGTGCACGTTTGAGTTCAAACTAGTGAAGGTATATAAGGTTATAGGGTGGCACTGATAAATATGGAAGGGTAATCATTTCACAAGGCAAAAAAAACCACATCCGAAGATGTGGTTTTTATTTAGAGGCTGGCTCAGCTTAGTCTATAACGTCTGTATTTGTGACGGTGACAGCTGTTCCGTTGGATAAAAGCATAGATACGCCTTGTCCAACCATTTCAGCAAAGGCTGCAGCTTCTTCGTCTGTACCCGATGAAGGGAAGACAGGTGTGCCGTGGAAGCCTTCGGTGAAGCGTACAATGCTCTGACCTAGTGCTACAGTTTGTTGCGGCGCAGCTGCAGCTGTTGCTGCGTCAATTGTTACAGCGCCTGAATGCAGTGCTAATGGCTCTGTTCCGCCTAGGTGGGATGGGAAGGCATTACCAAGTGGTGTTGTACCGGGGTTATTAGGAATAGTTAGATCACCAAGTACTTCGGTAAATAATACCGGGATGTTTAATGCAGAGCTACTAAAGTCCTGAACAAAGCTGATGGAATCGGTTGAATCCACGGCTGCCTGAAATATATTTGAGAAGCTGTGGAATGATGCGTTATCTTGCTCAAGCCCTTGTGCTGCCAATCCAGCAAGGACTGGGGTAGAGAGAGAAGGTGAGTTTTCTATCAAGCCCATTATGCCGCCTCCAGGGGTTAGGAAGTTAGCGGCAACGATGTCATCGCTTGTTGTGGCTGTAGTATTTGCTACTGATACAAAAGGAATGCCGTTGACGGTGCCTAGAGAGTGACCAAAGAAGTATACATCACTTGCATCAAGGTCAGCGCCATCTGCAGCCGTTGGGTTTAAATCCATGCTGCCGATTGATTTTCTGAGTGTGAGTAGATCAACAACTTGTTGGCGAAGGTTGTCTCTTGAGGTTAAGAAATTGCTTAGATTAATAAACATTGAGCCAGATGCATTTGTGGTGTTAGAGCCTGTGAAATTCATTGCAACAGGTGCTACGCCTGAGCCAGCGCTGGTGAAATCAAAATGTCTTTCATTTGTTGTTGCAGCTAAACCAGCGACAAACGAGCCGCCATTTTTAACAGTACTTACTAGGGTTTGTGCTCCAGCAAGTTGGCTTTGAGCATCTGGGCCACAATTTCCGATTGTAACCGCTGTGAGGGCTGTGCCTATGTCAGCAGGTGTTGCGCCACTTAGGTCTAGTCCTGTTAAAGCTGGGCAGGGTGCAGCTTGTACTTGTTGTAAAACGCCGATTGGTAGCGTTTCATTAAGCACTGCGTCAATCGTGCCTTGTTCGGTTGGGTTAATGCCATCGCTTGTATCTATGGTTTCTGCTGCGGCAAGTAATTTCGTAGCGAGTGCTTCTTGTTCTTCGCTAGAAATACCGGCTACACCATGTAAGGGTTGGTCGATGGCGATAACAGTTAAGTCAGTACCTAGTCCAAATGAGCCTGCCACTAATGACGCGCTAAAAGGGATTGCTGCGGTTCGGTCAGTGGTAATGCCATGCTGGAAGATGGCTGTTTTCATTGGTGTGCCGGGTGCACTTCTAGTAGTAGGGTGCATGGCGATAATTGGAATGGTTACGTCATCCATCTTTTTAGGGAATGGGAAAATGTAGTTTACGACTGTTGAGACGCTGGAGTCAGCTTGAGGGATCTTCAGGCCTAGTGGGGCGAAAGCGGTGTTTATAGCTCCTGCCAATACATCGTCGGCGACCCAGTTATCTGTAATTAGTGGTGCGCCATTTGACCCTGCAGGTATGCCATTGTAATAAGGAATAGTTAGAGTACCTTGTGTAAGGCTTACAAGGTTGTTTGGAATGCCTAGGCTTCCTGTAATGGATGAAGAGCTATTAATATCTACTGTCGTGGTGTCATCAAAGGTAACTGTTGTGTTGGTGGGTGTTGGAAGTAAGTTGGCAAATCCACCGTTTGAAGTAGGGAGGCCAGCTAGAGCGGCGCCAATACAGGCCATATAGTCAGTACCTGCTGTGACATCTGTGCAACCAAATAATGGAAAGGCAGCCTCAAGAGGTGATAAAGCGTCAGATACTGTTGTATCCTCTGGGTCGCTTGGATTTGCTGGAAAGGCTGCTTTAGCGCCTGCCACAGCAAGCGATGTGTCAGCAAAGTCGACTTTTCCATCACCGTTTAGATCTGATTGGCTGTCCACTATGGCTTTAGCAGCACTTAAACCGACAAATTCATTCAATTGGTCGGTGAACCAAGATGCCGGATCTGCAATGTAGTTAACTACTTTTCGGTCGGCTGAAGTGGTAAAACTATAACTAAGGGCAATATTATCAGCAGTTAAAGAGTCAAGGCTAAGTGCGGAACGAGTTTGGTTGGTTGCTGCATTAAAGTAACCTACAGCGGCTGGTTCCCATAGTTTATTGATCAAATCTTTGAGTGGGCTTAATGCAGGATCAGCAAGTCCAGTGTCTTCATTTGTTAATACTGCATACCCTCCTACGCCTGGAGATTGAGCAAGTGGGTTTCCAGTCTCATCATGTACTTTATTGGTGATAACGACAATATAGCGACTAAGAGGGTTTAATGGTTTTAAAGGGTTGATACGAATTGTTGATGTGCCATCCAGTGTGATTGCTTTTGCATTATAATCAATGCCGGTAGGGCTGATAACATTTGGTGGTTCGCTATTTGCGAGTGCCTGTAGTGCGTTTCCGCTGGCATACTCTAACTCAAGTAGAAATACACTCTGGTTAGGGTTTGGAGCAGGGTTTTCACCGATGATGGTAATAGCGCTACCATCAACGGTATCAGGATCAACTAATCCACTAAGAGCAATATCAATAGGTGCGGTTGTAGAAGCGCCGCTTAGTGAGTTTAAGGCTGTTGTAACGGGTGGCGATGTATCTGAAACCTCGAAAGTGCCATCAGCTTCAGACACATCTGTCGTATCTGGATCATCTTTTTGAAAGATTGCATCATTAGGGATTGGTAGTAGTGAAAGTGTAGGGTTAAACACAGGGTAAACATCACTTGACGGGACGAATGGTGACTGAGATACGCCAGTATTTTCATCTTCTAGTTTGTTATTCTCCAAACAACCTGTCAGCGTTAGTGTGGAAGCGATAGCTAAGCTAAGTATGGATTTTTTGTACATGAATCGGACCTTTTCCTAATGGATGTCTTTTAATATATTCATTAACTTCATGGTGCAGTTGTAGGGAATCTTTATTAGATTCTCACACACAGCTGTGCCGAATTTGTTAGACCTTGTTTAAACGTAGACATGAAACTTAAATTTGTCGAATTTTTTCAGCCATTCAATGGTTTATTAATGTATTTTTGAAAGAACATGTCGATTCTTAATACCTGGCTACACTATCAATATAAGAAAGAGTACAATCTTGAGCCTTATAAATAGCTAAGCATCCCGTTATGCCTGGCAGACTATTCGATAGAGAATTTTCAGAGAGACTCAGAGAAAAATTATGACCACCATTCGTCAAGATGATTTGATCGACAGCGTTGCTGATGCCTTACAGTTTATTTCTTATTACCATCCAAAAGATTTTATCGATGCCGTGCATGAGGCGTATTTAAAAGAAGAATCACAGGCAGCGAAAGATGCGATGGCCCAGATTCTTATCAACTCTAGAATGTGTGCGGAAGGTAAGCGCCCTATCTGTCAGGATACGGGTATTGTGACGGTGTTTGTGAAAGTGGGGATGGATGTTCAGTGGGATGCTAAGCTAAGTGTTACTGACATGATTAATGAGGGTGTGCGTCGCGCTTATACGCATCCTGATAACGTGCTGCGAGCGTCTATTTTAGACGACCCTGCCGGTGCGCGTAAAAATACTAAAGATAATACTCCTGCGGTAATCCATTACGAAGTTGTGCCAGGAAATACGGTTGATGTGCATGTTGCGGCCAAAGGTGGCGGCTCTGAAAATAAGTCAAAAATGGCGATGTTAAACCCGAGTGATAGTATTGTGGATTGGGTGCTTAAAACTGTACCGACCATGGGGGCAGGCTGGTGTCCGCCAGGTATGTTAGGTATAGGTATTGGTGGTACGGCTGAAAAAGCTGCGCTAATGGCGAAAGAAGTATTAATGGATCCGATTGATATTCATGAGTTGCGTAAAAGAGGTCCGCAAAACCGTTGCGAAGAGTTGCGTCTTGAATTGATGGAGAAAGTGAATGAGCTAGGGATTGGTGCACAAGGTTTGGGTGGTTTAACTACTGTTATGGATGTGAAAATCAAAGACTATCCAACTCATGCAGCTTCATTGCCTGTAGTTATGATCCCTAACTGTGCGGCTACGCGGCATGCGCATTTTGAACTAAATGGTTCTGGCTCTGCTTTACAAACTCCACCTAATCTTTCTGATTGGCCTGAAATTACCTGGGAAGCGGGCGAGAGTGCCAAGCGTATCGATTTAAATACGGTCACTAAAGAAGATATTGCCAAGCTTGAGCCGGGTGATACGGTATTGTTGTCAGGAAAAATGCTCACTGGGCGTGATGCTGCGCATAAGAAGATGACTGAAATGCTGGCAGCAGGTGAAGAATTGCCTGTTGATTTAAAAGGGCGTTTTATCTACTACGTTGGGCCGGTTGACCCGGTTCGTGATGAGGTGGTTGGTCCAGCAGGCCCAACTACAGCGACGCGTATGGATAAATTTACTCGCACCATGCTTAAAGAGACTGGCTTAATGGGCATGATTGGTAAGTCAGAGCGTGGTCAGGTTGCGATTGATGCGATTAAAGAATTTGGTGCGATTTATCTGATGGCAGTCGGTGGGGCGGCTTACCTTGTGTCAAAGGCGATAAAAAATGCTGAAGTGGTTGCCTTTCCTGAGCTGGGAATGGAGGCGATTTATGAGTTTGATGTGGTGGATATGCCTGTGTCAGTGGCGGTAGACACCACAGGTATTTCGGTGCATCAAACTGCACCAATTGTATGGCATGATAAAATCATGGCGGCTAAAGCGAAGTAATTGAGTGGAGTTGTAGGTGGGTTTGGCTAAGTGCTTTTCCAGTCTGCGCTATTTCAATAATAAGAGGGTTTTGCACGATTCAGCTCCTTGTCATTTTGGTGGTCTTTTTAGCTGGAATCCAGTTATTTTATTGCTATTTAGGCTTTAAAAGCATGGGTTTCGGCTGAAGGGCGCACCGGAATGACAAAGTGGTTTAAAGGGGTGCTAGTGTGCAAAACTCTCAAATAATAACAAGCAGTTATAAAAATGGAACGAACGTATCGTCTAGTTGTTTCTTGTCCGGACAGGACGGGAATTGTTGCAAAAGTCAGTAATTTTCTAGCTACTTATAATGGTTGGATTACCGAAGCCAGTTACCATGCGGATCAGCAAAATGGCTGGTTTTTTATGCGTAACGAAATTAAAGCGAGTTCTTTGCCTTTTGATTTGGATACTTTCAAGACTGTATTTGAGCCCATCGCTAAAGAATATTCAATGCAGTGGAGTATTAGTGATTCTGAGGAAAAGAAACGTGTTGTCATGATGGTTTCAAAAGAATCACATTGCTTAGCTGATATTCTGCATCGTTGGCATAGTAATGAGTTAAATGCTGAAATTGTCGCGGTTATTTCAAATCATGATGATTTGCGACGAATGGTTGAGTGGCACGATATTCCTTATCATCATGTGCCCGTTAAGGCAGATGAAAAGCAGGCAGCTTTTGCTGAAGTGACCTCTTTGGTTGAAAGTTATCAAACGGACCTTGTGGTACTTGCGCGCTATATGCAAATCTTGCCTGCTAAACTTTGTGAGTTATATTCCGGTAGGGTGATTAATATTCATCATAGCTTTTTGCCGTCTTTTGCTGGAGCAAAGCCTTATCATCAAGCTTTTGATCGTGGGGTTAAGTTGATGGGGGCGACTTGTCATTATGTAACCCAGGATTTGGATGAGGGGCCGATTATTGATCAGGATGTCATGCGGGTGACGCATAGCAATACAGTTGAGGATATGGTTCGTCTAGGGAAGGATGCTGAGAAAACTGTATTGGCACGTGGTTTAAGGCTCCATCTGGAAGATAGGGTGATCATACATGAGAATAAGACGGTTATTTTTGCATAAGTTTTTAACTTGTTTTTTGAATTGAAAGGCGTGTGAGTTGGTGGGCATAGCTCACTCTACATGCTGTTTATGTGCTTATTCGCTAAAGCATATTTGGTTTTCACCTAAGTCTCTTGCCGAATACAGTCTGTTATCTGCATCTCTTAAAAGTTCGATCAGGGTTTTATTCTGGTTGGCAGTAATGCCGGCTGAGATGGTAAAACTGAAGCTGGCTTCGTCAAACAGTACGATGTGGTCTTCAATAATTTCTCTAAAGCCTTCAGTTAATTTTGCAGCTTGCTTAAGGGTTAAGCCAATCATTAATACTGCTACATCGGAATCGCTGATACGGGCGTAATGAAAGCGGCCGAAAGCCTTGGGAAGCAGGCTGGCTAAGTTCTTTAATGTGGCATCAGGGGCGTCTATGCCATAGCGGTCCTGAATGTCATGTAGTTTATCTACAGAAATAAGTGCCAAGCTGACATGAGCATTGCTTGCTTGTGCTTTCTCTAATTCATGGCCGCCAATTTCAAAAAAGGTGCGTTTATTAGGGAGGCCGGTGACATAGTCATGATAAGCCATGTGCTTCATTGCTTGTGCATATTCGATGCTTTCTATGTTGTGCATGAGCCTGCAGTGAAACTCTTCGTGGCTAAAAGGCTTGGTGAGAAAGTCATTAGCGCCGTTTTTGATGAACTTTGCTGTTAGTTTTCCATTGCCTTCGCCTGATAATCCAATAATAACCAAGTCATTTTTGCTAACTTCACGGCGGATGTTTTTGACCAGCTCGAAACCATTCATTCTAGGCATGTTGTAGTCAGTAATTAGAAGCTTTATTTCAGGGTCTTTATTGATGATTTCTAAGGCAGTATCGCCATCGTCGGCTGTTATAACCTGGTATAAGTGTGTTTCAAGTAAGCGCTTTACATAAGTTCTGGACACTTTTGAGTCATCGGCAACCAAAATTTTAATATTTTGGTTTTTATGTAAACGGTGTATTAATTTGATGACATATTCATAAGAGAAGCGGCTCTCTTTAACGATGTAGTCAACAATGGTTTTTTCAAGCATTTGTTCGCGTTTGTCTTCATCGTAATTGCCTGTTAAAACGATGGTGGGCATTTTTTTCTCGATAGCGTAATCAACTACTTCCCCGTTTGGAGCGTCTGGTAGATTTAAGTCCACAACGGCTACAAGGTAGCTGTCAGCGCCATTTAATTCGATCAGCTTCTTGGCTTCGACAAATGAAGTGGCGATATCATATTGAAATCCTGCACTTGCATCGTTGATGTGTTTGATGATTTTGACAACGATCGGGCTGTCTTCAACTAGTAGGAACTTTTTCATAATTGTTTGGTTTTAGTCGTAAATATTGATGTTTTTGTATTAGCTTTACGCGATAAATAAAGTAAAAAGCAGCTAATAAGTTAAATATAGTTATTAGCTTAGATGTTCTTTTCTTATGTACCAGTTTTTGTATGACTA